>Ga0307510_10002294_pt1 | contig 21605 bp, 32 predicted proteins | sample 12_EM_MG_FD_207224 | JGI IMG/M metagenome (GOLD analysis project Ga0307510, IMG submission 207224) | Populus trichocarpa ectomycorrhiza microbial communities from riparian zone in the Pacific Northwest, United States - 12_EM | ecosystem: Host-associated > Plants > Roots > Unclassified | place... | reverse complement strand
ATAATTCCACCGTGCCTGACCGTCATACGCGAAGTCGCCACGCCCGCCTCGTGTCGTCCCGAACGCGCCCCTGCCCCGTCCTCCGCGCGGGGGACCTCCACGAGGCTCGCCCATCCAATGCCCCTGACCAGTCCGTTGGTTGCCCTGCATCGCAGGTCCACCAGTAACGGGCGCCTGTTGGTTTGCCATGCTAACGGTAACTTCCATGACGAACATCATCAGTTCCTCTTGCGATGGCGGACGGCCGTTCGTGACGGCCCACGCCTGGCCCAGAACTTCCCACGATGCGGGCACCGTCGGGTCAAAGGTCGAGTAGTCGAAAGACGCGAGTCCTCCCGGGCCCTCTCCGCCTTGAGGTAGCGCATCGCTTCCGCTGGCCGCGGGCGCCGCCTGGGACTGGGACGTGGCACTCATCGTCGAAGATGATTCGTGCTCGCTGGAGACTGGCGCTGCCTCTGTGGCAAGGGCCGACGTGGGCAACAAATGTGTGGCAGGTGGCGGCGGCGGCGGTGGCGCCTGTTTTGAATCGTCGAGCGTCTCGCTCCCATCGTCATCGGACGAGGGCCTGATCTCGCGTCCGAACTCGTCCACCCCAGGATGCAAGGACGATGGGTCGAGGTCGAGGTCGGTTTGGTCTGCGATCGACGGCCGATGTGGGGGGCTGTAAGGTTTCACTTCCCTCCGACTGGGGGCGGCCTCGTATCTGTTCCGGGGCGGGCTCCTCGACCGACTCCTTCGACCGTGCTGCGCCGCGCCAGGGCTCCGAGCGTTGTCGTGAAATCGGTCGCGGTAACCTTCGCGATCTCGATCACCGCCATATCGCCCGCGGCCACGGGATCGGTAACCACCACCCCTGAACCTACCCCGATGACCGTGATGATCGTTTTCCTCGAAAGAAGGTGGTGTCGAGAAGTTGCGGCCAACTTGACCAGCATCCCACGACGTATTCGGTGCGTTTCGCGAGTTATTATTCCAGTGAGTATGCGAATTAGACGAGCCAGCGACAATGTCGGAGGATGCTGTAGTAGGCGCTGGGGGCTGCGGCGGAAGTGGCGTCTGAATTGGGGGTGATTTTATCTCAGAGGAGGAATTAACCGTCTGAGTTAATTGCTGAAATAATTTTAACTGATGCGTGTCAAGGTGAGGAACTGGCACTTGTGCGGTTTGAGAGTTGTTTGTCGTTGTTTGGCTATGGTCCATGTATTCAGCCACATTCATTTGGAGGGGAATTCTTGGGGAATGACTCACAGGCCATCCATAGATACTGGGACATAACTGGCTTGGGAGAGAAGTGCCAGCAGCGTCGCTTGCACGGAGACGGCCTGACTGGCTGGGTCTGCAGCTGTCTCAGCGTTCGCGGGTAGACTCAAAGCCGCCTGTGGAGGCGCCGAGCGTGTCACGGGCTCGATTACGGCGTCCGACACTGGTGCGGGAACTAGCACGAAACGAATCAGACATTCCATTTCCTCTCACTTTCCAAAAAGCGTAAAGCGAAAGCATAGTTTGGGATTGCACAAAGGGGGAAATACTTAGCGAACATGGAAATCGGGACAAGATAAGCACCTGGAGCGTCATCACCCTTCAGCACGTTTTCCAATCTCGTCAACACCGCAGGCGGGAATGTAGTCGACTTGGTCCAGATGTCGAGTATCTTCTTCGCCTTTTCCTGTCAATTTGTAGTACCACAGCAGGTAGTTAGAACCCTCGTTCAATTTCACCTAGCCGTCAGAAAAAAGAGATGGAAACTATGGACCCAAGCGCGTAACATATGAGATTAGTCTCTTGCGATGCGCTGATTGTAACGAGCTACGACGTGTGTAATCCGCCGGGATTCGCGAAGCTCAGATTTGAATAATGCCTCGCGGCGGGCAGGAGTGAATACATGCCCCTCGGTGGCGCAAATGCCGTTGCCATACTCGGCATTACCAGCCTTGGTAAACCTACCCCTGCCTGTGAAGGGAGAACAACTAATACAAGAGATTCTCCCAGGTGTGATAGGGAAATCAGCTATACATGATCACTGACCTTGCCTTCCGGCACACCGGAACTCATGTCCTGAAATAAGCCCTCTAAGACAGCTTCCAGTTTGAGGAGGAAGGTGGCACTGTTGCCAGGCTGAGCGTCGCCAGTGAAACCGTGCTTGAGGGCGTGGGTGCGAGCAGCACGTGCCAACGCATCGAACGCATACAGACTAGGTATCTTATACTGAGGCTCCAGAGATTTGTGCGTACAGTATAACATGGATACCATCTGCACATCGTTCTGTGAAAGGAAAAAAAAATGTTGGGCAGACGATCCGAAAGCGATGGGACGAGAAATCGTGTTGGAATTAGTCCCGCGCTGTCTTACGATGGGATAGCTAGAACGCACCTCGAAGCACTTTTTGGCCACCTCGCTCAATTTGTTCATCTTGGAGAGTGACACACGCCTTGTCGACACAACATCTTTGAGAGCGCTCTCGAACTCCTATTGAGTCATGGTGATTAGCCACAGCTCTCTTTAAGAAATCGTGATCATCTGTATACCTCCAGGGAGGACATTTATGTGCTTGCTACCAACGGTTTAGGTTCAAAGGTTAGCAACAGGCCGGGTATGGTGCACCACTGACTCAGGGAGTCTCAGCTCAGGATGGTGTGGAAGGGGTTACTTTGTTTGTCCTTGTTGTCTCCCGGGCGCCTGTCGGTCTTACAATATTAATGCCAGGACCCAACAAGTGTCCCCAAACTCAGACCGCTTTGCAGGCATTGCCCAGATTCAATCCCTCGACAATATTATTTCACTGATCATAACACGTTTTCTTCCTTCCCCTTCCCCTTCGTCACCCAGATTTGACTTTTAGAGACTACTGTTCTTGGCGGTTGACAGTGGTTAAGTCCTCGGCTATCCATCTATTTGAGCCAAGGGCCCGGTCCAATCTCAGACCGAACCCTTCGTCTGGGACATACAAAACATATGCCTTCTCAACGGACTTTAAGCAAGCGCCCATTCATTGGGAAACCCCTTCTCAAACAAGTCTTGCACCTGCCATTGAAAGGTCATGATTATCTTTTGGGAGAATTTGCTTGCCAATCAAGCCATGTTCAAGGCAACAAACATACTGTCAGGGATCTGGACAGGGAGAAAGCTGTAAAGGTATGGTAGGCTACATTGGTATCTGATAAGAGGTGGACATGGTCAAGAATCATGGTGAGTGAGCATGCCCCGCCGTCAGCTTATTGACCATATTTGCGCGCTGAGGTGTATCGGCGAAGAGTGCGCGAATAAGCTTGATCAGTTCCTGGGTCTCGTAGTCAATGAGAGCACCTTCGTCAAAGAGGTAGCTAATGTCTGCCATAGATGCCTCCTGCAATGGAAAACATTCGAACCAATCCAAATGAATCTGTGGAACAAACGTACCAGGAGTTCGGAAAGATATGAAAATTTGAGCCACGCGGGGACACACCCAACGACGAAGGAAGGCTACATCAACATGAGCAAAGTGGAAAGACAACGGATGCGTAAGCACATACTTGTTCAGGATCATCGATAAATAACCCTTCGAGGGAATGTAATATGCGACAAAGCTCGCTTAATCGGTGGGATTCGACTTCCGTGATGTCCGGAAGCGCGAGTATGTCGTCCATGATACACGTGAGACAGAAATTCACCAGGGATCCAAGTGCGCCGAAGTACTGGGACTTGCTTAGAATACCCTACATTTGTCTCATGACGAAAACAATCATGTGAAAGAGGGTTAGATAGCTCACCTTCCATTGTCTCGCAACCTTCCGCACTTGCGAGAGAACGCCCATTACGGCTTCTTCACATTCATCATAATGCTCCTGTTCCGAAATGCCAACGAATCCTCTGGCCTTCTTCAGTGAGGCTATCACTAAGTCTTGTTGTGCCTCCTGCCATAGGGATAGGTCATTCATTGGAGCACAACAAATATCAAGATAAGCACACCCACAACACATTGTTCATACCATCTTGTTCCTATTGCCTCCAGAGAATCTGCTGTCTCAAGAAGCCTGTCCTTGGCGCCGACAGCGCACCGTCGTGCAGCGCTGAGAACCCTGCCACGCGCGTATATACAGTCATTTGCGAACAGAATAAACTTGGGTTCTTTTGGTCGCTCGTTGAACTTGACGGGATACAGTGCCCGAAATAAATCAAGCGCGGCGGGAGCCGTCTGAAAGATCACCGTCCCTCGTGTCTGCTGCAACTTCGAAGACGCCTTCGAATCGAAAATTGTCGTAGACGCAAATTCCTCTCCTTCTCGCAGAATACCATCCACAATATCGGCAAGTTGTCGTGCACGTCCAGAAATGGCATACGTTTCTACTGCCTGGGGTGCTGACTTTGGCAGTGGTTCCCTCACCTTACTTGAGGAAGCTGCGTTGGTTTTTTCTCCGACTGGCACGCTTGGCCTGGCCATCGTCGGTGATGCATGTTGAGCAGTGACGATAGGTGAGTCTGTGACTGATAGCGGTGAGTGTAGCGGAGTAGCCTTCGCCTTTGCCCTGCTCGCGAGCTTTTCGAGACGACGAGCAGGTTTGGGCGCGGGAGGGGCAGGACCAGATGGAGGCGGAGAAGGGCTAGATGACTCTCCCCAGGGATCATCGTCCCAATCCGCACCATTCTCAGAGGAGGATGCCTGGGGAGAGGTGGTCACAGGGTTCGCATCTTCGCCATTGTCATCCCAACCCCATGCGGAGTCATCAACCGCTGGTTCTGCCCCTGCAAATGCGTCCCTTGGGTGAGCGGAGTTTGGAGGGTTCTCGGGTTCCGTGGGTTCAGGCTCAGTTGGCGCGTCATCAAATCCCCATGCATCCTCGTCCTCAGCGGCAGAGACCATATCGTCGGTGTCCCCGCTCTCTTCCCCTTCCAACCCCCATGCGTCGTCGCTGACGTCTCCAGCTACTTCTGACTCAGAGCCAGAGCTTTGATTGGCTGGAGCGGAAGTTGGCGGCATAGCTGGTGGAGGATTCGGTGAATCAACCTCTACACGAATTTGCATGCCATCGTCTTGGTGAAGAATCATCCGTCTTGCATCCTCTAGTATTTGAGCCCTTCGCTTCCTCTCGTAATGTGAAGAAACCGCGTCAGACCATGTTTGTATCTCATGGTCGCGTGGATCTTGGCCAAGCATGCCTACGATATACTTCTCTTCCAATTCGTTGGCCTGTTTCACGAGGCGAAGATATGGCGGCAGAGCCACAAGTGAGGATGGCAGGAGAGAAACCAGGAATTGTTGTAGCAAAGCCGTGGTAATCGGTTTGCACAGCGTTTTTTTGAAACCTGGTGCGTGTGAGGGAGGCAGGGCGACGAAGAGATGTGCATCGAGAAAGTCCAGAACAGAGGCCAGGTTTTTCAAACGCGTTGATGAATCCTCATCAGCAGACGCAGAAGGGAGAAAAGAGAGCGTCTGGGACAAATACGGAATTCCGGAGGAATCCTCTGGGGATGTTTGGGTTAGGGAGGTGGGTTGGGTGAGAAGAGAATCAATGTAGTATGCATTGATGTCGCGGCGAAGCACAGCAAGGTGGTTTGAAAGGGAGGTGGCGGAAAGGGATGAAAGCACTGACGATAAACTGAGCACGGTTGTTGAATCGCGTACTGAAAACCACGTAAGGAGGTGAGGTTGAGTGGCATTAGCTGCAATTGGCCCACCTTGCACCGAGAGCCGGACCGTGAGCTCCTGACGGGAAAGTACCAAACTCCTCATGTATGCGTCGGTAAGCTGTTCTTCTATGCGGTCCCTCACGGTTCTGAACGCAGCCTATACGAGAAAAACCTAGTTGTTCAATTACTCACGAAAGGCATTGTATCGTACGATGCACCTTCAAGTGTGCGAACACATCCGCCTCCGTCAAGGCAGGTGGCGCAGAATCCAGTAAGCCCTGAAGCCGAGTTGAGCCTTCTACAGCCTCGGCGAGCCGGCCCTCATTGGCGAGAATGACGAGGGAGTCGTATTCCTGCCGACATCGTAAGAGGTTTTCCACTGCGTCATATGTCGTTTCGGAGTCTTGAGTCTGTTGTGCCAACGTGGCGTGCGCCGACAGGGTACGTAGTAGGGAAGGGATGATACCAAGCTTCGCGGAGACATCAGTTATGCCATAGAAAGCTTGAAGAACCTGCTACCTCTGGATGTGACACGGCGTCGCAAAGCATGTTCACATTTGCAGTGAGTGCACTGAAGTGTTCTTGCACAGCTTTTGAGGTCGCTAATTGTTGTTCAAACAATGGAAGGTCTCCATGTATCCGCTCGTGTACTTTAGTCTGGGGAAGAGTCAGTATGTAGTGTGGGGTGTAGTAGCATATGACTATGGGGCACACTTTAGACTCAAGAATGGCCTGGTCAAGCTCTTCGACCCATGACGCGGTAAGATCTGCATTTAGTGCCTTGGCACTTGTTGAACCTATTTTCGAGAGTATTCTCGAAGAGATGTCTTGGGAGGCTGGATTACGTGGTAAATGAGAGGGTACTGGGAAGGCCATGTGTATTGCATGCTGGGGTGCACTGGCAACTTGAGGGGGTTCAACACTCCTCCGGGCCGGCGTCCCGTTGGCTACTACCTTACGACGTGACGACTTACTTACGACACAAGCACCGTGCGTTCAAGCAATATCGCTGTAATCATGCGGGGCTGAGAAGTAATGAACAGGTGATCTAAACATGTAGGGTGCTACTCTTTTGTTTTTGCATTTGCCGTCAGTTCGACTGCATTCTTAAACGCTCCCAAGAGCGCGGTCAACTGAATCCGTTCATTTGCCCCGGCCGATAACCGATATCTATCATGGGGTTAGCAGAAGCAGCGTGGAACAGACTAGGAAGTATGAAGATGGCTGACTCTGTTGTTGCAAATTGGTCCAGGAGATATACTCGCGCTGCGGGTGGAAATTCAATGGTATCTACGTATTCATATGCCCCGGCAAGGAGATCTTGTAGCGCCAGACCTCTGTCAGTCTTAAGCGCAGTGATCACTGACCGCAATCGTGTGATTTATGTCAACAAGCGCTTGTGATAGTAAAATGACTCACTCTGAAGGGAAGTGGTAAATTCTTCGGTCAACATGGAATTCACAATCGCTTCGATATCCGCCGGATGTGGGCTTCCAGTGCACGTATAAACTTCTGTCTCTCCTATACGTTCGTAGGCTGCATGACACGCTTGCAGCACGTTAAGAGCACGCCGCATATCTCCCTTGGATAGCTTGAGCAGGGCGGCTTTACCATCGTCAGTGAGGTTGACACTACACGAACGTGTTAACAGCATATCATGGTGCACTGAATAAGTTGCACCTCTCAGCCTCCACGACATGATTCAACCTCTTCTCAACCTCTGCTATAGGGAGCGGCGAAAAGCGGAAGCGAGTACAGCGGCTTTGAATGGCGGGTATTATCTTGTTGACGTAGTTGCATATAATACAAAAACGGACATTCTTCGTGTATTGCTCAATAACACGGCGGAGTGCAGCTTGCGCTGCGGTAGTCATCATGTCCGCCTCGTCCAGTATGATGAGTTTGAATCCCTTTGAAAATAATGTCCGGGTCTCTGCGAACTGCTTGATTTGTTCACGGACGACGTCGATACCTCTATCATCAGAGGCATTTAGCTAATAAAAGTCGAGTATGTTAACCAGAACCCCTGGCAAACATAGCGTCCCACCTCAAGGATTTGTTTGCGAAATGTGGAACCGTATATTCGTCTTGCTACGGCAATAATCGTGGATGTCTTCCCAGTACCAGGTGGACCATAGAAAAGAAGATGAGGTAATCTATTCTTCTCGATGAATCTTTCAACTGGTTAGGAAATGATAAGCTGGACGGAAGAATAGTGGAGAGATAGAGACTGACTGGTGCCTGTGATATCCTTGTGGGAGACAACATCGTCCAATGTTACCGGCCTGTATTTTTCCACCCTGTGTGTGTTCTCTGTTGGTCGTTATCTTGAACGCGGGAGGAATCTCATGTACCAAGGGAGTGTGTCGTCTCTTCCCGCTGCGTGGTCCCCGAGTTCATCGTTAATGATAGCCTTGCCTTTCCCTTTGGCAGCTGACGGTAAGGAAAGAGGTTGCGAGTCAATTTGTTGCATTTCTTCATCACTGTCCATGTCTGATTTGTAAGTGTGTAGGAGTGGAAGGCGCGTCTTACGATGGACTCGACGTCGACGCGTCTAACTTAGCTCAATAAGACGCGACGCGCTCCGCTCGGTGTCTCGGCAGAATGCGATGAAAACCTTATTTTTATCCCACGCACAGACCATCGACAGAAAGTGCTTAAGTGTGCATCGATTATTTGCACTTGTTCCTCATCCAAAGACCGGCTTGCCTCATCGAAGACTCCACCGCCCAGCTCGCTGGATAGATAGAGGCGTCCGGTCAGCATGTTTCCTATCATTCTATTATACTCGGGCTGATTCTCCCTCAGTACAAGATGCAGATCTTCGTTAAAACGTGGGTTTACATCGAGTGACACTTCGTGAATCTCATTTTTCTATTCGTTTTCAGTCTCACTGGAAAAACGATCACCCTTGAGGTGGAATCGTCTGATACAATCGATAATGTTAAGGCCAAAATCCAAGACAAGGAAGGGTGAGTTGTACGATCCGTTATTCTCGCCGAACGTTCGGTGACCCAATGGCCAACCCTAGCATTCCTCCGGACCAACAGCGCCTGATTTTCGCCGGAAAGCAACTTGAAGATGGGCGCACGTTGAGCGACTACAATATCCAGAAGGAATCTACCCTTCACCTCGTTCTCCGCCTGCGCGGTGGGGCGAAGAAGCGCAAGAAAAAGACGTACAACGTATGTTTCAACATATTTTGGGTGACCTTTTGATGTACTAAACCGTGGGACGTATATAGACCCCGAAGAAGGTCAAGCACAAGCGCAAGAAGGTCAAGATGGCCATCCTGAAGTACTACAAGGTGGAGTCTGATGGCAAGATCAAACGTCTTCGTCGCGAGTGCCCAACCCCTACCTGTGGGGCTGGCGTCTTTGTACGTCCATTTATTCTAGATCTGCAAATATCTCATCGCTCCCTATAGATGTCCTTCCACCAAGACCGCCAGTACTGTGGCAAGTGCGGCTTGACGTACACATTCCAACCTGGTACCAAACCCCCTGTAGCATAGTTCATGTCATGCGTTGGTAGTCACCTCATGCGCCTCGTAATGCAACTATATTGTACCTACCGATCAGGCGTCGCCCCTTCCGAAGCTGTGAGCACAGAGTTTACGATGACAACGATTTCGATTCCTACCGCCTGTGGAAGTGGAAGCTCGTGGTCATCTGGCTGACTTGGATTGTCTGCTGAAACAAGAGAAAACAATTGTATAACAAAGCGATATGTACGAAGAAGTGAGAAGTATAGAGAACAGTTTGAGAGGGGTATTACACGTTGCTAATATATCAGGTCTACAGATTCTACCGAGCTATCTAGGAATAAAAGGTATTAAGTGAACTAAACGGGTAAATCGTGTATGTATCTGGGAAATCTAGTGGTAAAGAGAAAATGAGAAAGCGTGGCAGCTAGCCTATACTCTAAGTTGGTACACTGCGACCATCAAGGCCAAAGTAGCACTCTAAAACATCAATCCAAGACGTTTCGTCGCCGCTGTCGAACTCGATCTCCTGAAGTGCGGGAAAGGCGCAGTAGACGCACTGCGCTAGGCCGGGGGGATCTATCGTCTTGCCCGTGCGCACGCACCCGATCGTCAAGCGGGCAAGCGCCGTCTGCGAGGGCACGACCAATGGCGGGTGCGCGGGCTTCGGAAGGACCATGACGTCCGCGGGGAGACCGAGCTGGCGCAGACGCGGGCAACGGGTGGCGAGGACGGACAAGCTGGCGGGTGTGGCGCGCGGCTGCATCGTGAAGTACGCGGGCAGGTCAAAGGCGTCGACGGGGTGCGACCACAGGGAGAGCTCCTCGATCTCGGGCCACCAGTGGGCGATGGTCGCCAGGTCCGCATCGCACAGGTCTGGAGGGACGGTCGCGTCGAGCGCGAAGCGGCGTAGGTGGGCGAGACGGGCGAGCGGGGCGAGGGTCGCGAGGGTGACGTGGAGCTTGGGGGGCAGATCGGCGTGGTCGAGCGCCTCGCAGAAGCTCGTCTGGGCCTCGAAGGAGAGGTCGGTCAGGGATGAGTGGGTCTTTTCCGCGAGGATGGAGAGCGCGGGCGTCCAGGAATCGACGGAGCGGAGCTTCAGGTCGGATTCCAGGTACACGGTGTGCAATCTGCTGCTGTTGCCGCCCGGCGGAAGGTGCGCGAAAAAAATCTCAGCGGCTGCCGGGGATGCGCAGATCCGAAGGACGCGAAGGGAGGGGAAGAAGGATGCGGGGTTTGAGGCGGCAGCAGAAGCGAAGCCCTCGGCCAGAACCGCTTCGTTGGGACAATTCAGCTGCAGGCGTAAATCTTCCAGGTTCGGAAAGCAGGCGATGAACGCTAGCGTACGTGGCATCAGCTCAGAACCACCACAAACACTAAGGGAGCGGAGGCCGTGCATGACTGCGATTGAATTAGTAACTCGACCCGAGAGCCGACCCCGCAGATGCAGGTGTTGTAAATCCACCGAGACACGGGCGACAGCTTCCAGATACACATACAACGATTCATGAAGCCCGTGGGTCTCCTTGCTAGATCGAAAGCCAACATCAACACTGACGCGTTGCAGGCTCCGCGAGAGATACAAGGCGAACGGAAAATCTTGTCTGGTGGCATCCTTCAAAACCAAGCGCACAGACCGAAGTGAAGGAAGAGCTAGGTTTCCAGAGGCGATCGCATCGACAATGTTGGGACATAACTTGAACTTTGGTAGCGAGCATGTACTCTGGCCTACGTTTCGAACCCGCGAAGCATAGGCGTGAAATCGTGCAAGGGCATCAGAGGACTCATAACCACATGGCACATCCTATAATACGTGCCATATTCGTTCTTATTAGGAACGCCAAGCGTGTTATGGGTGGCATACTCACATGGGGAAGAAGGGCAAGCAAAGGGTCAATCGAAACGAGGGACGCCCACAGATAGTCTAAGGCGGGGTCCCTCCAGGCGCGACAAACGGTAGCGAGACGGTAGAAAGTCTTGAAAGCAGGTCGATGATTCGAGTCGTGGTCAATATGGTCGAGGATAATCCTGAGAACTTCATCTAAGAGGAGTACAGTGTGCATAATAGAAAGCTGAGGATTCGACTCAAGTGCGTCGGGGCTTTATGATAGTAGGGAGAAAGGGAATATATACTAATGGAGAGCAAGGCAGCTTATGAAAGGAGGCCTGAATAGCAATTAAAACGGTGGCGCAGGGACAGATGGAGGTGAATGGAAAAAGAACGGAATGAAAGGGGAAAAAAAAACGCGACATCCGCGTAAGATATGAAATATTATGTAGGGCGAAGGCCGGTGTCAGGTTGCCTAGGCGTCCATGAGCCTTGGGGCGGGGAAACAAAGTTGGAGTGAGGAGAAACGGTCGAACTGAAACCGTTCAGAAACATAAATGCCCTGCTTGGTCTTTCCTAATTTGGTGATCCCAATTTCCTCTTCGCGGGCGGTGATTGGTTCGCTCGAGGACGGTGTCTCGAGAGGTGCGCGGGCCGCGGCCAAAGGATTGATCGTCCCCGCCGACGGTCAAAAGGAAAGGTAAAGAAAATAAGGTGAGCACGGTCCATCCCGAATCCGCGGCCGTCTTAGCGGCGCATCAGCTACTCTATCCTATAGCTATATGACCGGACTTTAGAGAACCAAAACGGTCTCTCGTTCTTCAGTCCCAATGCCGTCGTCTCCCCGTCCGCTAAATTTATCGACGCGTACTCGACGAACTCTAACTTATTCCACCGGCCCAATGGTCGTGACCGCAGTGTCAGTGTCATCTGAAAAGAGTAGCGTGACGTGGGGTTCGATGGATCAACCAGGTTCGAAACGAGCACAGTTAACCCGGAAAGCTTCCATGTGCCAATATAGAATCCCTGCAAGGATTGTGTTAAAAAACATCATGGAAGAAAAACTGGCCTTAGCCTATGCCGCACCTTCATGCGAAGTGTTGGTCGAAGCATGGTGATTACATGCTGCGGGTCGTGTTCTTCATTCGCAAGGAGTGAAATGACTTGCCCGTTCGGGTAGAACCGCCTGAGTGAGGAAGCATGAGAGGACGTCTAGGAAACCTCTCGTAACAGATACGCACAGATAGCGATGATAGGTGATAAGGTGACTTATCTGTGCCATGTCAGTCCAGTCACTTGAGCAAAAAAAAAAAGGTTTGATACCGACATTAACCCATGCGTTTTCGCTCAGCCCGTGCCGTCTGCAACATATGATGAATAACACGAAACATGTACGTCTTTGACGGGCAACTACATGTAGTGGCATACTGCGATATACACGCCGTCCAATCGGACGCGTGGCCGCTCAATGTACACGCGGCGATAATCTGATGAGTGCTCCTCTACAATGTCGTCGAGGACTTCGTCTGGTGAGATCTGCGGCGGCTTGTATATCGTCTCTACGAATCCCCTGTGGAAGAGATGCACAATAAGAATTTGTTTCGTCCATCGGTGACAACGTGCGGAAAAGGCCGTTGGAAAACAAAAAGAGATTCGGGGACATGGTCGATCGGTGCTGCGCATTGGGAAAGAGAGGAAGTAAGAAGTCTGACCTCCAGATTGTGGCGTCGAGTGTGATCATCCTTGTTTTCCTGCTCACGCGGGCAAATCGTTCGATTGCCGCAACGCCCAAGTAGCTGATGATGTGTACCAAAAGTTCGTCTGGGAGTCGCCGGAGAGGAGACGGTGCGTTTTCGTCATCAGGCTCGAAAGATGATGGTATAGGAAATCCGGCCACGATTCCCGCCAGCAATTGTATTTGAGGCTCGGGATGATGGTGGGGAGAGGTGTTGTTTGCGTGTACTTCCCGAGGAGCGAGGGCATCCGATACTGAACGTACGGAAATTCCTGCCTCCTTCTCTGCGCTTTGTTCAGGGCGAGCCGCAGTTGGTGCAGTAGCTTCTGAGGTCCGAGAAGCCCTCTTTTCTCTGAGATGATACGCCCTGTCCACATTAGAGTCCATGCGGAAAGCCTGTCGGTACAGTCGCAACGCTTCGTCGAGTTGGCCACCTTGCTCGTGTTTAACGGCTCTGGTGTACACCTCAAGCGCATCGTCGCGCAACCGTAGTACACCTGACTGCTGGGGATCGCCAGTGGCCTCAGAAGTGAGAGTCTGTTCGGGAGGTACAGTGGCGTAATCGGCAGAGTCTTGAAGAGACTGCTGCTGTTGCATTTTCCGTTCCTGCACCTCCCTTTTCCAGCTCTCACGAAAACTCCTTAGCTCGTCCGTCTCCTGCTCCTCGACGTCGGCCATGGCGTGCATGTGGTGTTGTAGGACTCTAGTACGACTTGGAACTGATCTTAAGATCAGGCAGCTGACTAATACTCGCCGACATGATTACATAAGAGCTGAGCGCTGAGCTCCTGGACTTCGTGGCCTCTCCATCCGAACTCGCACACAATTTGCGACCGCCAATTTGAGAGTGTCTTCATTACTAGAGACTCTTCTCACCCTCCATCACCCTTCGACTCAAACTGTCACACCAATTTCCCGATGGAGAGCAACAGAGATGAGGCACTCCGCTGTCTTCATATATCTCAGAAACACCGCGCGGCCGGTAATCTCCCCTCTGCTCGCAAGTTTGTTCAGAAGTCTTTGGCACTCTTTTCCACTCCTGAGGCCGTCAAGTTACTCGAATTGATCGATTCAGAGGCCTCATCTTCATCCTCTGCGTCCTCCGCTGGGTCGTCGTCATCCTCGGCGTCCACAACGACAAACCCCACGTCCTTCACATCCGCAACAGAGACACATCCGTCCGCGTCTGGTACGAAGCATCGGAATGCGCCATCTGTCCCTGAATCGGCGAGCAAGAAGGAGAAACGGGAGTACACAGCTGAGAACCTTGCGGTAGTCAAGCGGGTACGGACGTGTAAGGTGACAGAGTACTACGAGATCCTCGAAGTCAAGAGAGACTGCGACGAGGCAGATGTGAAGAAGGCATACCGTAAGGTGAGCCGCAGTGTTATGCAGGAGCACGGCATACCTCTGACATTTGTACGATGTGCAGCTGGCGCTTGCATTACACCCCGATAAAAATGGTGCGCCAGGTGCTGACGAGGCTTTCAAGAGTGTGTCCCCACTTCGAGAAGTTTTCTGATCCCATTGATATTGACTTTGGTGCAGTGGTTTCTAAGGCATTCCAGGTCCTCTCTGGTTCGTACTTGGTCATGCATCTTCCATGAGGGTCTCATGAACACTCTCGAATACAGACTCACAAAAGCGGGCGATATATGACCGCAGTGGGGGCGATCCCGAGTCGAGATTCGGTGGAATGTCGTCTTCAGGGATGTCATCGGGATTCCAGACCAGTCCATTCGCCGGTGCGACGTTTGAAGGGGAGCTCAGCCCAGAAGACCTCTTCAACATGTTCTTCGGTGGAGGTGGCTTCGGTGGGGGTGCGGCCTTCAGTTCAGGACCAGGTAACATCCCATGAAGGGTATTTGAGACAAACGCATGTTCTAATTCCCATCCATAGTGTTTACTGCCAGTTTTGGACCCGGGGGTTTCCGCACAACCCGCGTTCATACATCACGCGCACGCGCACGACCACAAGAGCAACAGCAGGAACAAGCTACTCCGCGGTCTATCTTCGTCCAGCTCCTCCCTCTCCTCATACTATTCGCGTTCTCCTTCCTCTCTGCTCTCCCTAACCTATTTTCCACGCCCCCCACGCCGGATCCACGCTTTTCATTCGAACCTTCGTCGCGATTCAACATGGAAAGGACGACACAGTCACTTGGCATACAGTATCATGTCAATTCTGCGGAGTTCTCTCGTCATCCTATATCAGCGGAAATTGCGCGGTCGGGGCAGAGTGATAAGCCCCTACCTATGCCTGCTCTGCAGCACTTTGAGGAGAGTGTGGACCGTGCATTCACACGGGAGACTTACGCGGTGTGTCAACGCGGATTGGACTCGAAGCAGCGGCGAAAAGACGAGGCAGTCGGCTTCTTTGGCATCGGCGCGGATTGGGAAAAGGTCAAGCAGATAGAGGCGGAGACTGTGGAGAGCTGCGAAACGCTGAAGGCTATGGGACTACTCAGGTAGAAACCCGAACAGCGGCCAGATCTAATTATGCAGACTCTTTATTTGGTGTCATAGCAGCCGTTGACACGCATAGTCGAGGGCTCGCTTTCCGTATTCCAATCTTAGGGATACCTGTTTATTCATTACTGTGCAACCTAAACCTATGTTAATCATCGACATGCATCGCACTCCCATTTACGTTTTGAAGAGCGATGAGCCAATAAACTGAGGCATCGACGTGGTATAATATCGGGTTGCGCGTTGACCAAGACACGGGACATGGGGAGCCTCAACGAGGGCGATCAGTTGCACAGAAGATCAGTCCAGCCGGTGTCTCAGGATGGATAAGAATGAAGAACAACTCGTTGCTTGTCGAAAAAAACACATTCTATTGGGATGCATATCCTACGCCTCCTGCTTTTGACGTTCCAGCTTGAGGTAGAACTCCTCCTGGCGTTGCACTACAGGAAGAAAGGTCAGAAGATTCGAAAGTGACGGGACTGATTAAGCAGAAAGACAAGAGAACCAAGTACTAACCAGTCTTCAGGTGAAAGCCATACCTGTTGTTGAAGGGTCAGCGAAACGTCAACTACGCCGAAGCTTAAAAGAACTACGGACCAATAGGCGTAAGCACTTGAAATACCAAGGCCCATTGCGCAAGAGAGGTCAAGCCAGAGCCTCTTTCTGAGTTTTCCGGTAATAGGTGCGATGGGCATTGTAAAGGGTGGAGGTTGGATAAGCTTTGTGGTGTAGCCCGTCGGTCAAGGAAGTGGCTGTCCACGACTTGTGTCACCACGATGGCCAAACAGCACCAAAGGACGCATCAATTACATAATCCACCCACAGGACGTAGGCTGGGGAGAATCGCCGTGGCCTTTACTTGCCTCATTACATTACATTACACCGTCCTTCATTGCTCATCTTGCGGGACGCGCCAACGATCTATCAATCATATAAACCGTCTCTACTTTTCCCTAAGGGTGGACGATCCTCAGATCTTTACGCCCTAACCGTGCCTACCTTACACCCTCTTACCTCATGGATCCAGACGCCTCAGGCGGCTGGCGATTTGCCCAGTGTTTCGGTGACAAAGGCGATGTGGAAGACATCACAGAAGGTGATTAGACCTCCCGCTTATGTCTGATTTGGGAGTTGGGCATCTCGCCTCTTGCACCCCTACGCCCCAGACTCTTGCGCGACGCCCGCTCCACCTTTCCCGCAGTCTCGCTCACATACTCGAAATCTGGACAGCCGATATCATTTCCGCCGTCGAATTCGACTCTACTGGAAACTACCTCGCAACGGGCGACAAGGGCGGTCGTGTAGTGTTATTCGAGCGGAATGACATGGTGCGTTCTCCCACCCCTCTGACCCCCTTGTGTCCGCTCTACCAGCGGTTGCTAATGACGTCCTTTTGTCCATCCCATCTGTGAAACCCACATCGCCTTCGATCGACAAGAAAAAGAGCTGCGAATACAAATTTTACACCGAGTTTCAGTCGCACGAGCCAGAGTTTGACTACCTCAAGTCTCTCGAGATTGAGGAGAAGATCAACAAGATTCGATGGTGCAAACGACAGAATTCTGCGCACTTCCTACTCTCAACGAATGGTACGTCCCTGTCCGACCGACATCGTCGTGTGTGGTCGATCTCTTATTTGCGCGTTTTGCGTGGCGCCTTATAGACAAGACGATCAAGCTGTGGAAGGTCTTCGAAAAGTCGTTGCGGGTAGTGTCAGAATCTAACATGAGCGATGGTCAACGAGCCCTCCCACCACCGTCGTTGAGACAGCACCTGCGATTACCGCGTATGCAACATCAAGACAATATCATCGCTGCCGTACCTCGTAAAGTTTACTCCAATGCACACGCTTATCATATCCACTCCATCACCGTCAATTCCGACCAGGAGACATACATCTCCGCAGATGATTTACGGGTCAACCTCTGGAATTTGAACATCAGTGATCAGAGCTTCAGTTCGTGTTTTTTCTTTAGTTATGTGGTAACCCTGTCCTAATAATCCGACGTTTGATCCACGTAGATATCGTGGATATCAAGCCAACTAACATGGAGGAACTCACTGAGGTCATCACGGCTGCCGAATTTCACCCAACACAATGCAACGTCTTTATGTATTCCAGCTCGAAAAGCAATATCAAGCTCGCGGACATGCGAGACTCTGCGTTATGCGACCGACACGCGAAATGTACGTCACCGTCTCACGATCCTGTTTGTCTGGCAAAGTCTTACGATCTCACCCCAGTGTTCGAGGAGGAAGAGGATCCAACAAATCGATCATTCTTCTCGGAAATCATCTCCTCGATCTCTGATGTCAAGTTCAGCCACGACGGCCGATACATCCTTGCACGGGACTACCTGTCATTGAGGATCTGGGACGTCAACATGGAGTCTCGACCGTTGAAGACGATTCAAATACATGACCACTTGCGCGGGAAGTTATGTGATCTGTACGAGAACGACTGTATCTTTGACAAGTTTGAATGCACGTGGAGTGGAGATGACAAGTGGGTTTCTCTTCCTGTATTGTCTATCCTTCTGAAACCGAATATCTTCCAGGAATGTTCTGACGGGTTCTTACCACAACTACCTGCGCATCTTTGACGTGGATACACTGAACGACATTGTATTGCAAGCTGACAAGTCTGCGTTTAAGGCGAAGAAAATCGGCGGGCCTTTACCGGGCAACAAGCCGCTTGCAGCCAAGAATGGCGTAAAGCCAGGATTGAAGGATGCGATGCAGCTCGAGCCCCTGGACTTCAACAAGAAGATCCTCCACGCGAGTTGGCATCCCAGGGAGAACACTATTGCGGTTTGTCTCCTTTTGTAGGGCGCGGTCTGTGACAACACTGACACCGCGACTTCAACAGATCGCTGCGACGAACAACCTGTTCTTGTACAGCGCCGCATGATGGTCCACCCGAGCTCCAGCCCACCATCCCCCACCACAGGCCATGGAGCACCATGCCTTCTGCATATTTTTGTTTGGACAATGCCTCCCTTTACCCTTCTGTCCTCGTTCCACCCCACAAACCTCGACTTCCCCTGAGTTCTATCACCCACCAAACCTTCCACTCATTTGCTACACTCCGCCACCTCTCCATCGCTTTCACCTTCTCCGACCACGCCATGTAGTACCACGTTGAACTGCCAAAGCTCGACAAATTATGTAGCTTTGCGAGACGAGACGAGACGGACGACTGGGAAGAGAATGAGGACGAACGGGAATATGATGTGAGAGTAGAGCTATGGTATACAGCGACCGCTATATAGTGGTGCGGCATTGAGAAGTAATGCAATCAAGTTCCTTTGTATCATAACAGCTCACTCGCGATTTGCACCACTGGGTTGCGGAATAGGCTCTTCCTCATCAGCGTTCTCCTACCTCTGGCTCTGGCGACGGTGAACCCAACTCGCTACCTATCAACAACTGTGGACTCGAGTAAATATGGTCAATTGATCCCTTAACGATGAAAGCCATTGAAATCTTGATGACATGCCTGAAGCTGTCGAGCACCATGTGCTGTGCACTGTCGTTGGAAACTGGAAGCGAAGAACACTCAGGCTACTAGAACACTCCAAATGAATGGTGAGCTGGGAACGGGATCTCGATGCCTTGGAATCGAGCCGGATCTCGGGGGAAATGTCAGTCTCGTCGCATTTTATTTAGCTGAGAAGGACCTCGGTGCTGATATGGGGGTGTCTTCACTCGTCAAGGCACTCACTACCTTGTGATTTTTGTTGCTCGTTCGTACGAAGGACAGCCAGAGAGAAACCGACTCGGAATGTCGGCCCATCGGGCGCGTCTGGTTGGCCGAATCAAAAAGCGCTCATGCACAGGCTCACTGCATGTATCATCAGTGGGAGCTTGGAAGCGAGAGCGTAACTGCTTGGTATACACCAAAGGGCTGGTCATCGGCAGTTCCAGGAGACGAAACAGCCTGAGGGTACTCAAAATAGGGTGTGTACTATTCTATGAAGGCTGTCTATTATGGTAGATGAAGCTTGATGAAGGCGCGATCGCGCGCGCGGTACTGTTGGTGTGTCATGGTCCTTATCATGATGGTATAGTATGGATGGTATGTACGATATCTAGTCTATGCGGCACAGTCTGCACAGATGTAGCGATCCGACCGCTGCTTCCGCGACAGACCCTGCAGCTGTCATCAACTTGAATCATTGTAACTTGTTTGCACGATGTCGCAACCAAACATACTGGGCAGTCTAGCTCAGCTTCGCTGGCCATTGCCACTTCCAAGTTCCAACAAATTGCCATCCTCTGATCCGATTACGCAGAGATACGCCGGAGGGGAGGGGCGATTGGAGACCAAGGCCGTCAAACTTGAAGGGAGGAGATAAGACACTGCGAAACGATGGATAGTGGACCCGATCCCTTCGGATACTCGTGATATCATGCAACGGCACATGTCATCGACTCATTGTAAGTATGAATCGTGATCCTACTAGTACATTATGATACAATCGCACCGCTATAGACCTTCTCAATATCGTCCCGGGGATACGGATTCACCCCTCACTCGCGAGGATAAAAGATCAACTGTGCCATGGCTTCCCCACTCCAGGGGTTTTGAGCCACTCAGAATAACCCTCTGTAGCTTTATTCCGAAGAGTCTACCATGTCCAGCAAGTATTACATACCCAACACCCTGGAGAACTGGAAATGGCCCTGCCGTCTCAACCCTCACCACCTCGAGGTCAAGGCAGCTTCCGCAGTATGGCTAAGAAGTTTCGAGACCTTCAGTCCTAGAGCTCAATATGCCTTTGATCGTTGCGACTTCGGTACAAGCTGAGGCGTCTTGTCAACCCAGCTCCTTCACTAACTTCTCGTCAGGCCTCATCGCCAGCCTTGCGTATCCTTCCTTTAGCAAGGGTATGTACCTTCAGAGACCACGTGAAAGCCTCTGCTGATACTTGACCCGGAGAACGTCTGCGCACCGTTTGCGACCTCATGAACCTGGCTTTTCTATATGACGCGCATTCAGATGTCGCCCGCGAGGATGACGTCCGGGTCATGGCTGACATTTCTATGGATGCCCTGCGCAACCCACACACGCCTCGCCCCAAGGACGAATGGATCGGCGGCGAAATTACAAGACAGTGAGGATCAGCAGCCTGAGAGACCGCAAAGACATTCATTGACGGAAGCACCGATCTAGGTTTTGGGAGTGTGCAATCAAGACAACTAGTCCCGGGTCACAAAAACACTTTATCAAGGCCTACGACGCTTACACACAAGCAGTTGTCCAAGAAGCCGCGGACCGCACCCACAAGCATATCCGTACCATGGATGAGTACATGGAAGTAAGAAGACTCACCATCGGCGCGATGCCGTTTTTTGCAATGCTCGGGATGGGTCTGAACCTTCCAGACGAGGCAGTTCTCCACCCCGTCATTGAGGAGTTGTCGGCCTTGGCTGCCGATATAATCTCACTGACTAATGTGAGTCAATATACTACTACTTGCCCATATGACAGGGTTAAAAGTCACGGTGGCGTAGGACATGATTTCATACAACATAGAGCAAGCGCGCGGTGACGACAACCATAAGGCAATCACCATTGTCATGCACCACAACAAGACCGACGTCCAAGGCGCCATGGACTGGGTTTCCAACTATTGTAAGAGCCTCGTGGCGAAGTTTATGGACCTTTACGAGAACGAGATCCCGAAATTTGGCGAGCCGGTAGACACAGAGTTGGCGCAGTACGTGGATGGGCTTGGAAACTGGGTGCGAGCGAATGATCAGTGGCACTTCGAAAGCGAGCGATACTTTGGCAAGAAGGGACCAGAAATACAGAAAACGCGGTGGGTGACGTTGTTGCCGAAGAAGCCCTTGGAAGAAGTCGGCCCCGAACTGGTTGACGGGTCCATGATGTAAATTTAAATTACGAAATACTTTACTCCAATGTTGAGAAGGGGACGGGTGGGATTTGCGCCTACGTTCACTCGCTCTATGTTAGATGACTTACTACGATATAAAGACACCAATTCATGCGACAGCATATCATGTGTGCGTGAAAAAGAATGCTCTATTTTTCGGGACTGACTGGAATGCACAGGGAAAAAAAAATACTGTGTGGTATGTCGTCAACCTCAGCTACCCAAGTTATCGCACACAACCCGCGCAGACCAGGATAGCTTAGCATTCTAAGGGAGGAGCCCCGACGCCAGCTCCATCGCAGACATGCCCGCAGCCAAATTCCACAATGTGCCAATTGTAAAAAAGTCACGGCTGTCGCACGATCTGCACCGCAGAACGTCCGTGCGGCAACTTGCGGCAACATTTCGAGCGCCGACTGTGCAGTCAAGGCAGGTAAGTGAGCCTTCTCCGAGTCCCTACCGCGCACCTAAGTGTCACACTTAACCCCGTGCTGTTACGGGGCTATCCGCGTGAGGTTCCCCCGTTACCACACGAGGGTGCCTGGGCTTCCCAGTTCCCAGCGAATTCCCTGCGTTCCCGGG
>Ga0307510_10002293_pt1 | contig 21605 bp, 18 predicted proteins | sample 12_EM_MG_FD_207224 | JGI IMG/M metagenome (GOLD analysis project Ga0307510, IMG submission 207224) | Populus trichocarpa ectomycorrhiza microbial communities from riparian zone in the Pacific Northwest, United States - 12_EM | ecosystem: Host-associated > Plants > Roots > Unclassified | place... | reverse complement strand
CTGGTCATGACCACACCTATTGGAAATTTGCTGATGCTCTATTGCCAGTGCTCCCAGGCAGACAGGATAATCTGCGTATGGACTTGCAGGATTCTCTGCCGCATACGCCGCGACGGGCCCAGTTGCGCGATGCTGGTTGGCGCACAATAGCGATCGGTAGCCCACCTCATTCTCTTGACTCGTTCATCGCCCCATTTATATCCATCCCCCATAGGTGAAAACAGGAACCGAAGACTTACACCTACCCCTGCAATAGAACCCTTCAACACCCTCGAGCAAGCTTTCTCGCCATACGTTTCGGACCGTGCGATATTAGAGCAACTCGCTCCCTACTTCGAGCGCATCACGGTGGCCACAGGCCACGTGCTATGGAAGCAGGGCGACGCCGCGGACGGGTTGTATGTCATCGGTACAGGCGTGTTGCGCGCGACGTACCGCTTCGCGGCCCATACACCGGTGATCGAGGAGTCGATGGTACCGGGGACGCTTGCGGGTGAGCTATCCGGTCTCGCGGGGCTCGCGCGCAACGCGACGGTCGTCGTGGAGCAAACTGCGGTGCTGTGGCGCCTGGATGGGGACGCGCTGCGTCGGCTGGAGGTGGAACGCCCAGAATTGGCACGGACGTTCACCGCGCTTGTGTTGAAAGGTGCGTGCTGTAATGTCTGATGTTTGGTGATGGCTCATGCGATTTGGGTGGGTTGGGTCAGCTGCGAAATTGGATTTCGATATTTTGCTATCCGCGTTGGCGACGAGGCAATGAACATTGATGATTGGCCGACCATTGCACGAAAGAGGACCAAACCCAAAAAGAAAAGAAATTTAAATAGAAATCAAAGCGTTGTGGCTCGGGTTGAGCCAGTTGCACATCTTTGTAGATCAGTTATTACTGTTATTTGTGCTGCAAAGGTTTGTACTGGCGCTGTTTTTTCACTGGTATACTGCATCATTAGCATCCTTTTTTTTCACTCGGTTTCTTGATCAATGGATGTACATGCTCAGCCTATTCATGTACTCCTGATACAGCCATGAACGCGCATCGACGAGCAACGCGCCAAAGATATCGGATCGGTAGCACCATGGTTGACATAGCACACATCACTGTATATTACGGGCAATACATCTCGTACAGTTTGTATGACCCGTGCAACTGCAGGATCACCGAGCGAAATTCATTGTCTTTTGAAACCTACGTATCGTAGACCTCTAGTCTCCGCCAGTCCCAACCTCGATCAATTGCACCGTGAAGGAGTGTGCATATGTGTCCATTATCTATAACAGTTTTAGTCCGTATATGGTAATCCTATTGTGTAGACGCGTCTTGGTCTCAAACGGGTCGTGCCAGTGAGCGCGTGAGCGCTTGAGCGTCCGAACGTCATTGTTCATAATTCCTCGGAGCATTTAATGTTACTCCGGATCTACGGTCCGTATCGTAACTAGCTAAGTACAGCGCGTAAGGCGTTTCAACAGCCTGAGACTTACGGTCCGCATCGCATGCCTTGTCCAGCCGCTGCCAGGCTTACCACCTGCAGCTCTTCTCGACTTTTCCCGACTGGTTCACCACTTCTCAACGCTCAACTTCTTCCCCATGGCACATTCTCGCGCGTGATGTTGGCATGTCCCTTGTCATGACCAGTGCTGAGTCAACGCCTCAACATGACTACAAGGCGACAAGATTTACCTCCTACTGGAGACTTTCCTCTTCTTTGTGTGCGACAATAATCTAGCTCTCTGGGCTCCCGCATTTTCCCTCGCAGCACGTTTTAGGACCCTCACATCACGGCGGCACCATCTACTCATAATCATTTCCGACTTGTGTGTCACGGTGCGCATTCCCCTCTCTTATTCTATGGGAAGCTTCATCATTTTTTTTTGTTCTTGGATGCACAGAGTAATACTGACAGTCGTTTTCGTCGCAGGATTCGATGTAGACTCGTCAAAAGGGGCGGATGGTCACTTGAGGTTGCAAGGAACGAGGGAAAGTAGTATCGGTTCCTACTTCGGTGCGTTAAGTCTCTATGTGAGGGTTTCTTTCGCTGACTATGCGTAGATCTCACGAAGATCGGGCGGGCACCACTTCGGACAACGCTACCCACTCGGTTTGCGTTGCTACTGTATACTTCAACGTCTTACATCCTCCTTTGAAATTTCCGGCGCTCCGTGCATGCTTCATCGTCATTTTACGCAACACCATTAATCAGTCGTTGACCGGCTCATGGTAAATCATGTGTAGCGTTGTCATCTACAAAAAAGCCCACATGCGAACTCGAAAATAACCGTCTTGAAAGCCCCGTAACAACTGAGAATGACATGCCTGTTATCGAGAGGTTTTATTCTCTCACTAGCAGGTCGGAGGACTGGTGGTAGACAGAACGTGACGCGTATGGGGTCGAGAGGGTAGGTTCTATGAGCGACATGCTGTACCAGATCTTCTGTGATCAAAATCTTGTAGAACGTCGGTGTTGTGCCCACTACCATGACGGATGTCAGGCATGATCTTCCTCTCTAATTCTCTGCTTTGTTTCCGCTCTCCTTCTACTCATTTTCTCACCTCGAGCTCTCGGGAACGACTCCTTTCAACAATGTAAACAGAGTATATTTAGAAAAAAAAAAACTATACGTCAACCTACAAGTGAGGACCCCATATGCGTCGCGTTCTGTCTACCACCGACTCCCCGACCTGTTAGCGAGGGAATGAAACCTCTCGATAACGTTCTCAGTTGTTACGGGGCTTTCAAGATGGTCATTGAATGAGGTTTTCAAGTTCGCATGTGGGCCTTTTTGTAGACAACTTTTGTGTACACATAAACGTGCGCCCTGTAGTGCAGGACCCTGTGGCATTCCATTCTGCATTCTGGTTTGTGCCCATATTCTACCATGCTGAGTCCTCTGTGATTGCGTGAGGCGTTCTCCCCAGCCAGTATTGTGGAGTATCGAAGAGCAAAAGTTGGTGTTGCGCCGTGACATACGCCTGTGAGGCGCACGCATAGCGTTCTCCCCACGCAAACGACATTACATGCGAGCCTGCGCAATCATCATGTAGGCCAGGCACATATATCGGCCTAACCAGAATATTGGGAGCATGATGCGGCGACAACTGTCTGGTATTTCATCATTAGTAGTCTTTTCGGAGTCATTGTTAGTCGTGAGCACCACACAGGGGCCGTCTTTCGGAATAATTTCAACGACGCGCAGTAATTCATAACATTAGTGATATGCGCAGGGAAACGACTTAGAAATAGCGCGCCGCGCCGATATGAAGGCCCTACCACCCACCTCCGCGAGCTTTCGGTGTAGAAGACCGTCCCCCACTTTCACAAGTTTCTCTTCTTTGGTATCATCTTGTACGCCGAGGTGACTACCGACATTCTCGTCACGGGGCCCCATACCAGTGGCTCGATGCGCCGAATCTCACCCGTGTGTTCGACTTTACGCTCCACCTAAAGGTTGACCTTCTGCTGTCGAATTGGATGCGGCTCATTCTCCATGAGAAGAATGTCATATCTGTGACCCTGTGATATCGATAACCAGAAGGTATACGTACTCAGAAGACGGAACGGCGCCGGCGGAGTCGAGCAGCTGCACGTAGAGCACTACAGCGCATTTGGGCACGCGATAGGATTCGAAATTGTCTGATCATAGGGATAAAAATCCACTATGTAAGACAGAGAATGCACCTGCTCTCCTCATTCAAGCCGGGAAGTGTGGTGGGGACAAAGCTAGTCTGCAGGTCAGCGCAGGAAACGATTCCAGGCCATGTCAGACGATCCTACGTTAGGAATTCTGCGACAATTCGTGGTCAGCGCTTCTGGGAAGATACGATGGGCACGTACGCTGACCTGCTAAAATCGTTTCCACGAGCGTCGCGACAGGCGCAGCAGCACCTCAAGCTTCAAGTTGGAGTTTCATGGCAGGTCGATACACGCCCTCCGCCTTAAATGAAGACCTATTTGTCGTCATCAAATCCGCCTTACCAATAGCTACTTCTGACTGTTCACGGGGCACATCGCCTGGAAGTATGCCTATGTGAACGGAATAGCTGCAGAATACGGAATGAGTGTCCGAGTCCGGGAACACAGTAACTCACGTGTTTGTGCCACGTGTTTGGCAAGGTTGAAGCGAGACACGTGACTTGTGTCAGTGTGTTTGACAGCCTGCCTACGGAATGTATCACACACTGACCCAGCCCTTAGACACGCGCGGTGCCAGGCCTCAAGGCCTCAAGGCCTCAAGCTACAGTATCCAGCACGAAGCACTGATTCTCAGGACTCGGTTTACATCCGCCATGTCTGCCTCCATTCCTATTCTATGCACTATTCAGACCATAACATCCATTACCTTTCCCCCATGGATACCCCAGGTACTTCGGACGATATCACGATGGTCTCTCGCCGCCAGAACAAGGTTCGCCAACTCACCCACCACATCTCTCCTAAAACCCTCCCAAATTTGGCCCTTGCCTTGTGACCGGGTGGTATCAAATAGAAGACTGCGATACACACCTAAAAAATAATACATTGAGATGTCCTGGACCTCGATCAACAGTCGTGGATGAAGGTGCGTTGTCCTATGAACAACGATCAATTATATTCAGCAGTAGGCTCGAGGGGTCGTCGAACGACATCGAGACGCAGAGGTACACGCGTGCTTGATATAGAGTCTAAGATGCGGCCTAGAGGTGGCCGGGTGAGTCCCAGCCTCTGTATCATCCGACATCCCTGCTTCGAAAGAAGCTTGAGCTACGCAAAGCGGGGCCATAAAATTCCCGAACACACCTTGTTGGCGAATTCCGGGCGGTATACCGATCACGCAGCCCTGTGCTTCATAACCACTCCTTCCCAAATCGATCCCACCGCTTCCCTCCAGCCGTTTCTTGAGTCCTCCACCCATTTTTCTCCACCTTTGAACCAACTGGGCGTATTATTTCTTCGACCCAATCTGGCATAACATCGGTCATGACAAAAACACCGTCCAATGGACACGGACATCTCATATACCTCCAGGTGAGCTTGACGCACTGTTGGGGGTGGCTCCGTCCGAGTTACCACATTGTATCAGCATGTTCGCCATCACCACCGATGTCCGCAGCAAGATCCCTAGTATAGCCTTTCCTCGGGAACGTGTTGCTGTGGTAGTTAAGTTTAAGTGAACGGTGATGCCCGTTGTTTCATACTCCTGGCTTGTGCGTACCTTTTTCTCTCATTTGAGGTACCTTCCCAGTCCTCAACTCGTCTCTGTGTCATATATCATCGCCTTCTTTGAAGCACACCTAATTTTTTTGATCGAAATAGGAGGACACTCGAGCTAGAACCCAAGACTCGACACCGACATCGATCACTTTCTTCACTAGAGTAGTGTTTTCTTAGTATGTTATTTTCCTAGTCCTCTATCCCAACTGACGTCGTCCATGATTATATTTTCAGGTAGCACAACAGAGTTCCACGTGTTGACCTCAGGACATATCGTGGCACAAACGTGACAAGATGACAAGACGCTTAGACAAAGTTACCGCATTGTCACCACATTTTCAACACGAACGTGTATTAATGTCTTGATGATGCGCCCAAAAGTTTTCCTACCACTGCTTGGCATGTGGGAGTTCCTGCACTCTTCCCGACGTTTTCGATATGACCAACTTGTAAGTTAAGAATTTGATCGAGGAAACTCTACTTTTGTGAGACGTGCTTTGCGTATCTGCCTCACGTAGAGCGTGCAACGTTTTTAATCACCCAACATGGTGACTTCATTCATTTGTCGCTAAGGTACAGGCCCTATGTGCCGCATTACAGGCGGACTCTCCCTTAATGGGAGAAGAAAGTATCGCCTCACCGTATACAACCAGTAGAGCAATATTACAGTGCAGTATCACATCGCCTTGACATGCAGCAGGCCTCGAGTCATCAGCACGGTGCACCGATCCTTCCTTAGAACCGGGCTATAACTTATAAGAACCCTCCAACCCTTGTTCTAGTGGCTCCATTCATCCGCCCAATCCCAACTATCTTTCCCCCATGGCGAAGGCAAATGGTGACACCTCGCTGTCTCTCCTGGCCCAACAGAACGCTCCGCCACTCTTACCACCTCTTTCCGATAATTCCACACCGTCTGGTCTTGTCCCGCAGTCGGAAGGTAACATACCAAGTGGTCAGGTGAGGTCTAGCATTAGCGTCGTACACGTGGCTGTGGTCCCCACCAGAAACCGTCCACCGCAGCCTCCTGCAGCCGACAAGCAAACTATCACTATGCCACCAATATCCCCCTCTCAGTCGTCTGATGCATCCATGTCGAAGGGAGCTCCGAAGCCGTTGCCGGACGTACCGCCTACGCAAGCGCTACGACAGACTGGTGGTGACACTTCCCTCGGATTTTCCGGGGCAGAAGAACCGGGGGAAATGATACAATCCATCTCCTATACGGACTCATCCCATGAAGGAAATACCACTAAACCTCACACCCAGTAAGTTGAACGCACTGCCACTCGATATCTGTCTCCTAAAGCCTCTACCCATTCCGCCCCAGCTCCGAACAAACCGAACGTGCCATCGGTGTACGCCCGAACAGCAACTCGACAGGCTCCAGTGTGGTCCCCGGCACGCGGCCTGTAACATGGACGGACTCCAGAATCCTTACCACATCCCCCCAGTCACTCCCCCTGTCCATCCCAGAGGCGCAGATAGACCTTCTAGTGGAACAAAGGGATGGAGATATGCACCCTGACCCCGTCACTTTGTCGAAGTCCACACAGGCATCCGAATTACCACGCTCCCCAGACGAACAAGGCGATGTAGACCCTCCTGGGAAGATTGCCGTAGACCTTTCTCAACCTGTCGCGGTGAATAATGTCCGCCCCGTCTCGATGATACAGTCACCTGTGGAGCAAGTAAACTCCAGCCCCAAGATAGCGAAGCGAAACGAGTCAAATGATTCCACCTCGTCTTTGCGTCCATTGGGATTTGACGCTACGGTGGGAAACTCAGAAAACCCACAGATGGTATCCTCGGCGGAACGAGAGAGAGGGGCAAGTCAAATTCTGCCTGCTCCTCAGAGTCATGATTCGCCAATCGAGAACCAACGGGCGGGAAAGCCACAGCCGCGGTCAAGGTCGTCAAGTATTGGAGATGCTGGAGAAGGTTCACGGGGGCGATTGAGAGGTGAACCCCCCCGGGAAGGAGGAGATGGCCCACCGAGGCAAGGGGAAGGGCCCGTCCTAGCGTTAGGAGTGGGCACTCCGCCGCCACGCTACAGTACGGAGGGGTCCATGGATGTGGCCGATGTGTCGCCCAAGAAGAAGAGGGGTTTACTTAGCATTATCTGTCCTTGTTTCGGGTGAGCAGACTGATGCTCGTGTTTGCATCACACATCAACCGACTTCGGCCATGAGATATTTTGATACGTATTCATTAATTGGTGTTAATTCGTACCATTCTCTTCATTAAGCGATAACGAAACTGCAGTAAACTCTGGGGTCTACATCGACTACAGTAGTGCAAAGTGTGATTACGGAATGGAACGTGTGCGAGCGCCAGGACTTCGCCTAGATAAGATAAACAAACGTGTGCAAGAGTCAAAATGTAAACCCGTTCTTAATACCTAACAGAGTGCTTGGCAGTTTGGCCCAGGTATTGTGGAATCTGGGGCGCATTCGGAGCCCGGAGAAACATCGGTAGGTACTTGAGACTAGGAAGGCCGAAACCACACCGAAAACACGAGGCCACAAAACGCCACACTGACTAGTAGAACAGCGGTATCAGATACGTTGGATGTCTCAGTATAGATAACGGGAAGTGCGCCTCAACCGCCACCACGACCCGCGTGGGTAAGACGGAAGCAAGTAGGCGCGTCTGTATAAGGACACTTTCAGGAGTGGTGACCATGCCCAGGAGAAAGCCGTTCTGCGGTGTTTAACGATTCGACCTTCCCTGCGGCAGCGCTACTGCTGGCTGCAGCCGCAGATGGCGGCCAATCCCTTCTTCCGCTTCGGCGGCGGATCTCTTCTTGGCACCTGGGGGTTTGGGTTTGGTTGAGGGTTTGGTTGGCGGGAGGGTTGTTGAGACACAATACGTTGACTTTGAGGGGCCTCCGAAGGATGATAGCGGGGCTGGACAGCAGGCGCACCAGATCGTGCAGCCATTGAGGGCCGAGAAATCGACAAATTGCTGTTCGAATATGCTCTTGTGTCATCATTTCCCGGGTATAACAATGCCGGGGTGGGCGAAGTGGGAAGGTCCAATCCTACCGAAGGCTCGGAAGGACGTCCGGGGGCTTCTCGAGGTCTACCGGTGGCATCGATGAGCGGATCAGCGCGATGGTTCCTGGTGGAGACATCGGAAGACGACGCTGTACGATTTTCCATGAACGGTTGAAGACGTGAGGGGTCTATACCGGTGTGAGAGGGCTGGGTTGGTTGCCGGCGCGGGGGATTGTCTGCTCTGGAAGCGGTACGTCCGAAGCCAATGGGAGCCCCAGGTGATGTTGAGCTTCGTGAGTTTCCCGGTAAGGTATCAAGGGCAGTTGAAGACGACGCGGGACCATTTGGAGTGTTTTCCTGCTGTAGATTGGAGCTAGAGGAGTTTGGTTGATTTAGTGGGCCCCTCAGCTGGATTCTTTTGGCGAGGTCGCCGGAATGGGTCGACCCCACATTATACGCTACGATTGACTGAGAATGGTGCGGAGTAGACATTGCCAAAGCAGTATTATCCGACGAACGAAGCAAGCCCTTCAATTCCATAGATGGATCCATATGGCCTTGCTCGTTGGGTGACATTATTCCTTTGTTTTCATCGCGAGGGTGTACCAATTCAGGAATGAGGCCGGTACGTGCCTCCGATTCACCACCCAGGCTATTACCTGTCGGATTGAGTGACACGTTCATTAATTCAGGTGCCATTTGTGCTATAAATGATAGAAACGGTGACTTCTGTCAGCTCAAAGGCGGTGAAGAGGATATGTATGAAATGTTACCAGATACTGTGCTTTCCTCATTGCGTATATCCCCGGAAGTCCTAGTACTTTGCCTTGAGGAGGGTTCCGTTTGGGTAGACGTGACCCCTGGAAGTGCCTTGGATTCATATGGCGGAGGTGGCAGGGAGTACCCGTGGAGAGCATCTGGCGGAACGTTTGCTATATCGGGGTTGATGATGCCTGCCCCGTGAATTGGCAAGGTTCCTGAGGGGACCTGTGTCAAAAGATACCCCGAGAACGGTCGAAGAATGTACTGAGAACTGCCCGTGGAAGCGGGAAGTTCGCGTAGGGGTATGTCCACTTGTGTCATTGTATTGGGGCCAGCGCGATGTTCCTCGTTGGGGTATACTCCCCTGTTTTCAGACTGAAAGGGTTGTGATTCGGAAGGAAGGAGACCATGCTGTGGCCGAGGTGCGTGTACTTCCTTCAGATTGGAAGGCGCCTTTACCACTGCCGGTGCCGTCTGCGCTATGGATGAGAGAGATGAAAACATTGTGTCCGCAGTCAGTTCAAAGCGTTATGCAAAACGACGGATGATTTACCAGACGGCTGGACAGGACCTTTGCGATCACTTAACTTGGCGCGAGGTCCATTTTCGCCCGTTTCGTGAGTTACGCCTACTTGCGCACGGGATGATGTATGCGTCTCTCCGCTATCTCCCGCAAGGTTTCCCGGCAGTTCCAAGGAGGTCTCACTGCCAATCTCTCGCAATACTCGCGTACTAGGCGACCCGTCCTGAGCGGCCGGAGCAACAGCTGCGGAACGGGGTTGTCCTACTGGTCGCATAGATTTCGACGGCATAATGGGGCCGTGACGTGCTTCGCCCTCGCTACGGACCACCCGAGAGGTAACGGGCGCGGGCGCACGGTACGACATAGAAGGGGACATGGAGGGCGCAGTCTGGACTTGTGAGTCGCCCACCGTATTTGGAGTTCGCGGACGATGGGCCACACTTGGGATCGTAGAACTATTGTTTGACGATACTCCGGTCACTTGTTTGGGTTGGCTTTGGGTTGATGGCGGCGCAGGTAGCGTGACTGAGATTTCTGTTCTATCCAACGATGTCGTCGAGTCGGATGGACGCCCGAGTTTTCCTCGCGCTTTGCTGGTACCAGGTAGTCGGACCGAGCTGGAATCTGCCTCGCGGTTGAAACCAGAGTACGTCCGTTCAACGGAACCCTCTGGGGAGGGCTGTGGGTTACGTTTGACGTGCTGAGCATGACCACCTAGGGGACTTGGTTCGGCCACCCGGCGTGAGCTGCCATACGCATTAGTCGCAGAGTCTTCCTGATGGGTCTCACGTTCCTCTGCTGCTGTTGTCTGCTTTCGCTGCTTTTCCGAAGTCGGCGGCTCTGCCACTCCCATAGCATCACGCTTGACTCCTTCGTTTCCTTGGAGGCGAGACTTGCTCCTGCCTAAGCGACGCGGGCTGGATTCCGGCTGAGGCAGGAAAGGGGGCTCTACCCTGGTAATGGCAGGTTCGGGGGGTAGCGGTGGCCTATGTGACGCATCTGAGGGTTTGGTGTGACCCTGCTCGTCTGGGTACGGTTTTCCTTTTTCTTGTTCTGGAAGTTGTGATAAGTCAGGATGGAACCCACCTCCCCCCAGACTGTAAGTAATGCTCACCAGAAAGTATACCCCGAGCCGTGTGCATCCAACTGGACGTTGGCTTAGTTATGGCCGGGGCTACGCGAGAAAGCGACGAAGAAATAGAGGTGCTTGGTTGGTTCAAGGGTGGAGCAGAATGGGCGGAGGGTTTAGCAGATGGTTGGGCGGAAGTGGCGCGATCGACTTGTTGGGCGCGAGGTCTAATTGCACGTCTTTCGTCGGGCGCATCAGCCGTAGAAACGGGAGTATGACTCTTTTCCCTTTGTTCTTCTGGTCTGTGACGTGCAAAGGAAGCACCGGTGCCGGTGTCTTGTGACGTTCGTGTAGGGGGTACGTTCCGAGTTCGAGATGACGAAAGAATATCCTTCGAGGAGGATATACTGGATGACTTGGAGGGCTGCGCGGTATCACTATGTCTACCATCTTCGCCAACGGTAGGCTGTCATTGGGTGAGCATCACAAATGCCAAGACCATGACACCATGGAACACACCTGGCCTCGAGACTGTATCCCGAGCTCGACGCCATGCTCACTTGTGTTATTATGTCTCGCTGTCGTTTGGTGACTATTTGAGGGTGCCGCTGGGACAACGGTTGTTCGATTTTCCGCCGGACGAGGTTCCCGCGTCCTCGACACGTGACCCGAAGCCGTCGCTGGGATAGCGCCTGCTGCGGCATCGAGGGGCCGCCCTTTCAATGACTGATCGGATGGTCGACTAGTTTCGTCGTTGTCCCTTGACAGATTCCCAGCCTTGGACGTCACGTCGCCTGGCCGCAGAGCACGGCCCGATTCTGGAGCGTTGTCAGTCAAAACCATCGAATCTGGACCATCGGCATGATGTGAGTGTGACAGGCCTTTCTCTGGCAACTGGGAATCGTCATTATTGGGTCTGCTCCTAAAGCCCATGGGAGGTGAGTTGCTAGGTGAATAGGGTCGACCGGATGAGACTGAAAGGGTCGATATACCCTAGCCTTGTGTCGCGCTGTTTCCTTGCGGCATGCTTACACGCTTGGTGTCGTAATGCAGTTCGTGGTACCCATCCAGCGTGCCAGTATTTCCTCTCCAAATAAAGGGATATTTTACGTCTAAAATGCTACATATGGAACACCAGCTTGCCGACAGATAAATCAGGCGGTCTTGGCGGTGATTCAAGTCAGCATGCTCTACACGAGGCTGCGTCACAAAAACGTGCCCCTGTGATCATAACATGCGTTCAAATCACATCTTTCCAACTGTTTCTTAGGCATCAGGATTGGGGGTGAGTATATACCTTCTCCGAGTAGTAGTAGAGCTTTTCACGCACACAACAATATTGACATATCGACCATGACAGAGACCAGTCGAATTCCAACTTCGTCGTGGATGTTGAATGCGTCGCGATCGTGAGTTGTCTCACAGCTTGAAATGAGGTTAGCATGCGTCACACCACCATAACAGTGATCCTTTAATCTGAGTCATTGATCGAAGAAACGTGGTGAAGGGAGCGGCTGAGCAGCCAGAACTGGAAGTGGTAAACGATAATCTTTTCAAACCTTGCGGGTCCTGTGCCTTTACCAAGGCGAATTGACTACTATATAATCCATTATAATCCAACATGGGTTGATCAGGCAAGTACGAACCCTCGCGGCGTATCAACAGTAATGGTTGTCTGAGAACTGTTTACTACTTTCCTTTTTTCCCTTCGTGTTTTTCAAGGTCGAAGTACGATCTTTCGGTGGCCAACACAAACTGCAGGTACAATTAACTCCTATCCGGTACGCAACATAACAAGTCAAGTACCGGTAAAGTCCGGGTCTAGGCGCTGTGACACAGTGAGGCATGACGTGGCAACGGCATCGCAAGACCAAAGCTCGCGAAACTGGATAGCTTGGCCACGGAAGTCCCTCACACTTAAGATGTCTCGACCGCAGGCATGTAAGCAAAGACGGCATATTTCCATGACAAACAATCCACCAGCCACATCGCCTGTTTATCCTATTCAAAACAAGACCACCAGCGGATTATTACGTATTAGGGTCGTCTGACTTTAGCCTAGAGGTGCATCGTTCTCGTCTCTCCACACCGTTCAAGGTGAATCAGGAGCCCAGATATCTGCGCTCTTCGTCTTGCATGAAATTAGTACTCCCACCGACAGGCAGGTTACCCACGCATCGCATAGTTGAATTCCTCATAGTGTTCCACGACTGGCGATTTGAGTAGAGCGACGTCCTAAGTGCGTTTCCATCACCTGTACTAAAGATCACAAGCAAATCATCCTTCCCAGGGAGAAAGTTGCGAATCAGTACATACCTCAACGGGGATACGAACGCCACTGTTGTAGCGAATCACGAGTTCGACTTCGAGTCATATTACCTTTCCTCCATCCATTTGTTAAGATGTACTATTTGCAGCAAAGTCAGCGAGACAGTGTAGCCAGGACGCAAGGACCGGCGTCCAGGAATATTGCCTGGGTAATTGGAAGGCAATGATTAGGACCGGGACATCTCCGATTGTTCCACTTCTACTGCCGATAAGCGAGCCAGAGCCAGACACTACTTTTTATATGTATGACCAAGGCGGTTGAAGGCACAGTCGTTTGCTCTGATTCTGAGTGTATGGACACCTCTACTGTATTCAGTCGACGCGCCTTTTACCACTTTCAAAAGGGTCTAAAGGGGCACAAAATCGGTAATAACTTGTTTTCGTCTTGCCGAGCACAGAGCAAAAGCATCGCCATCCAGATTTCAACGGGGTGTACCCGCACTTCTAGGCCGAAAGGGTGACTACGTAAAGACGATATGCAATGCTCAGTGATAAGACGAGTGAGAATGATACACGCAAAGGGAACCACAATAGCGACTCGCACATTCGAAGCTCTTCAAATTTAAAGGAGATGCAGCACCCATTCATCTCTCCCACGCCTCATTCAATCGATTTTACGAGGGTATCAGATCTAAGTCAACAAATCATGCATTAATTACGAGCAGAACCGAAAAGAGCTGAGTATAGAAAATAGGTATGTGAGGGTACTGAAGAGACGTGCCAGAACAGTGTATTCAAAAGGCCGTTTCATTCTCTCGACTGTAACGCCATAGGAACCAACGTAAGTTACAGAGAAAGGTCGATCAGATACTCGTACTATCTTCCAGGGAATTCAAGGCCACTAACAATAGTGCCAAGCGTTGACAGGAAACCAGGAAAGTGAAACGCACTTAGGGCCGAAACTCGTAGTATACAAGTCATGGCTACAACTCGTTCGGTCCATGCTAGGAGTCTTCGGGTGAAGAGATCCTTGACACAATACCAGGAGCGCGTGGCGCTGACTGGTCTAAGTGAGGGAAGGCCTCCATCGGCCGAGGAGGATCCGGATCCTGAGAGTCGTCACGCATACCAGCAGTTCGAGTCCCCACAGTAGCGTGATGATCTGAAGTCGTGATACCCAGAGGGAGAACAGACAGTGATGCGATGGCAGAGAATGAGGTTGGTGACTCTGGTGTCTGGGGGATATGATCGGTTCGTGTTATAATGGAGTCCAGGTATGAATGAGACATCGTAGAAATGGCGCTGTGGTTGGGGGAGTGCCTCAGGAGGGAGGCCAGGGAGGGAGCAGATCCTATGGCGTTTCCTTGAATCGTATTGGCGGCGACTACTATGTCCAGCGAGTCAGCAGAAAGAGCGTGGGTCCCTAAGGGAGCAGGTCGCAACCAAGGATCGTGTGCAGGATCAAGGAATGTGGAAAGGGGGGACGTTGGGGAAGTGGTAATAAGGTTGTGAGTGGCCGGATCTGAACGGTGACCGGCCATATTACACAACGGATATGACGACAGCTCGGATAGAATGTTGTCATCATCGTTGGTGGTGTGGGAGAACGAAGTCGGGGCTGCGTCGGTGCATTGGTGTAAAGCGATGTAACTATGGCGAATCCTACGGAGGATATCAATAAGTGCGTGATTGTCCCAAATTTCCCTTGCTTCCAGGACGATTTGATTCCATAAAGCACAAAAGTCGTTCTGCAGCCCAGGAAGTGTGTCGCATATGTTGAATCTGGGATGTGATGACAGAATCCATGGAGTCCAGGAACCAGAGCGAATGGCCTGGCAAGTAATGTGGATCAAGATAAAAAGTAACACGCTATCTCCATGGGCGACGTGGTCACGAAGGGCCCGCTCCGGTAAGTCAAATGCATCAATAGCGAGTGCATACCAGCGGTCATCACGTTCCCGCACGCTTGCAAGGGTCTTGGCAACAATCCATCGCACCGGCTCAGGAATAAGCCCCATGTTCCCGGTGCACCAGTGTATCAGAGCACGCCCCATCTCGACGGATTGCGGTACCTGACTCCAGAGCGGTTCGAGAATGGTGTTCGAGGGTGCTTCGGGTCCGAACGCCGCATGGGCTGTGTTCAGGCAGGAAACGAGTCGATCTGTTTTGACTGATTCGGAGACAGAGTCGGATGACAAAGTACGGCCCAAAAATCCGTACAGCGCTTGTAGAATCTTCGCATGAGCCGGGGATTCTTGGTATAACTTCGATTTGAAGAACCCAGGAAGGGTATCAAAGAACCTTCCCAGTGCGTTGTCGTCGTCCATAGCAAGCAACGTCCGTTCTATGACCATGCCGTCGATCTCCGATGACCGTTCCAAGGCCTTTTCTTCGATATCTGTCCATTTACCTTCGACGAATCCATATTGGTAGCGGGTTCTCAGGGCTTGACAGCGGTCCCTGGCATCGGCACAAAGGACACGAGGAGATTTAATGTATGTGCCAAGTTGAAACACTATTCTGGACACGCGGAGATATAGGCGCAAAGCAGATGGAGAAAATGGCGTGTAGAACAGGTTCTCGGACTTGAGGATCCCATCGACCGTAACAATCGCGTATCCGCTTACGGCAATCGCGACCCACCCAACCACAGTACCGAAGGCAACATGATTGAGATTGAAAAGGTAAATAAGGCCGCCTTCCAAGAAGAGGAAGATGGAAAAATGTAGATAGAGAGGCGATAGGCCGGCACCCCAAATAGCATACGGCCCCAGAGCGCTTTCAGCAAAAATTGTACGGATACGCGCTCGCTGGTCTGGGGTATATCGTGGGTGCTGAGTGACCGTGATGTATCGGTGTGCCCACTGGTGTCCTAGCGTCGCCACGGTGGCTCCCGTAAGACTGATAGCTAAGCTCAGGAACCAGAGTGAGTTGACCCAGATGGCATATTTCGGTGGAGAGAACGCGGGGCGTTCGGCCAAATTGGATGGGATAGTTGCATTAGATAGACTTGAGTTAGCGAAACGTTGATAGATGTTCTCCAGGTAGAAGGCGGATATATCTTGCGAGTTTGGTTTGAGGTCCGGGATAGAGACTGTAAGCAATACGCCGATGGTGGCAGCGAACAAACCAGTCTGTGTTCTCCGTTTTATTGCAGTCACATGGGCGTCAATACGAAGACTCACGAAAACCAGTGTCCCTTCTACATCTTTTTGACAGCGCTCGGCGATCCTGTTGTCGTCCTCCTGTGCAATCTTGCAGTACATGGAGTAGAGCGGCCACGAGCTATCACCATAGTCGAATCCTTCCTGGGATGCCCACGGTGGCTGGCTCGTTGGTGACTCCGACTGGTTGCGGCGACCATCTACTGGACACCTTGGTGATCAGAATAGTGATGGATAGGCCAAGTGGTAGTTACGATACCTGTTCCGTCTCTACTCTCGATATCTGACGGTAGGTTTTCAGTCCCAAGCATTGGAATAGTATTTCAGGGTAGGTGCGTATTCGGAGCTTGGATGTGTCTCACTGAGAACTGAACTTGCAACGTGACCTAAAAGGAACCTGTCGCAGTCCTGTCGCATGGAAAACACGAGGTTGACGTGTTGACCGGCAGCCAGTGGCCACGTGCCAATACAACAAGTTTCGGCGATTGATATTGGCATGAATGATCGATTGTAGCCTTGCAACATTAAGGACAAGTTCTTGGTGAGACAGTTAGCGTTCAAATGGCTGTTCACTGTAGTCACATGATCACGAACATCCTGATCACTTATCACTTACGAGAATTGCCCACACAACTGCATTACAGCACACCCCACCAACACCGTACTACCACTATATGTGGACGTTCCAGACGACTCGGGATCGACGCCACTGCATCACTCTTCATGCCAGATCACATACGGTCGCTTGGACTCTCCCCGGCTGGTGGAGCTGTCAACTTGAATCAAGTCGAGGATTCACCCACACAAAAAGACAGCCGTGACTCATCCGAGCAACAAATGTTTTCGACCACCTTGTACCTTTCATCCTTAACACAATGCGATGAAATGTAGCATTAGTACGTGGGCGACGCGGAGTAAGCAGAGAAGAATGGGTAGTGGTGTTGGGGGAGGGGGGGATTGACAATACTCGAGAGATTTTCTAGTGCATTGGCAAGGCTAGACTGTCATCAACTACAGGATGGTTGTAACAAGGGCTGTATCATAATACAAGACCGGTGTACCGCGTATGGCCTGCTGAAAGTTTGATGAACGACGATAGTCAGATACATTGGGGTGCCTCAGTTAAGACAAGGGGAAGCTCATGGCCCTACTACCACAATCGTGCAAGCAAATATGGCAGCGAAGGGGGTGGGATGTGGGTCAGCACAAGGTACTTTCAACAGTGGCGACCATGTTTAGGAGACCCGTCCTGTGGTGTCTAAAACATCAACCCTCCTTTGGGTGGAACTATTGCTTGCTGCAGCCGCAGAGACCGGCCAATCCTCCTTTCCGTTTCGGCTGCCCTCTCGGCGGGTTTGGATTTGGGATTCCCGGGGGTGGTTGAGGAGAAGGCTGCCGAGCCACAATAGGTTGACTCCGAGTCTGATGGGATGACGGAGGATAGAGGTGCTGGTCAGGCCGAGTACTCGTAGGCTCACCAGGTCGTATACTCGACGAGGATCCGGGACCCGACAACTGGCTATTCGAATACCTCCCGCGAATATTGTTGGCTGTGGATAACAATGCAGCCGGAGGTGACGTAGGGGGGTTCGGTCCTACCAAAGGCCCGGGGTGGTGATCGAAAGTTTCCCTGGATTCACGAGCGCGTGGAGGGTGCCGATCATTTCTGGTGGTGACATCGGAGGATGCTGTTGGGTGATGCTCCATGGACGGTCGAGGACGGAAAGTGTCATTGTGAGAGAACTGAGGTGGTTGCTGGCGCTGGAAACGGTCGGTTGTGGAAGAAGTGCGATGCAACCCAATAGGCGCCCCAGGCGACGGTGACGGGTTCGGCTGTCCAGCTTGGTATGGCTCCGACCATCCGCTCGAAGATAGTCCACTACCGTAACCCCCTTCCGGCGGAGAAGGCTGTAGAGGTCTCAGTCATATATTATCCGGTATGGCTGCCCAACGGATGAGGACGCACCATGAAGGGGCGAGGTGGGGTTGACTCATTGTAAGTTTCCCTAGAGTTCCCCGTCCTTGAATCTGATGGGGGTTCCCCCCGTGTTGGCGGATCCGCCCTGGGTTCATAATATGGAGGGGGTTGCTGGAAATGCCCGACGACTTGCTCGAAATTTGCCGGAAGGGTTGTTTGTCCCGTGGTGCTACCCTGCTGAATCAGCAAATTCCCAGGGCCCGGGGTCACAAGAAACCCGGAAATTGGTTGGATATGGAATTGGGAAGTGGAATGGTGAAGATCGGGTGGAGACATGTCCTTTCGTGTCATTGCATCGGAACCTGGGATATTCGGATGGCGCTCGTTGGGCGGCACCCCTCTGTTGTCATACTGAGAGTGTTCAGCAGGCGGCTGGCCGGCTCTAGATTGAGATTGGGGAGAAACGTCTTTCGAAATGGATCTACCAGGTGACCTGGTGGAGGATGAGGACTGCGCGACGATACCTCGTCTGTCTTCATCCGGATGCTGCCCAGAGCGTTGCTGGTGAGGATCACAAACACCAATACCATAGCAAGACGGGGACTCACCAGGCCACCTCGAGAACGTGTCTCGTGCTCGACGTCACGCGGCTCACGCCTGGCCGTGTCATTACGCCTCGCTGTCGTTTGATAACTGTTTGATGTCGCAATTGGGATAGCGGGCGTTCGATTTTCCGCAGAACGAGATTCCCTCGTCCGACTCGAAGCCGCCCCACTGCCACTGCCAGTAGCTATGTCGATCTGCTCGTTTGGAAGTCTCTGCCTTATGTAGTCTTGATAAGACGGTCGCACTTCTATTGGCGGGGACACCAATTCCTGTTGAGGCGACACATCCGTCAATTGGTTGTTGTTCTGGGATTGGCTCTTAGATTTGCCTGAACGCGGAGGACGGCCTGTTTGAGGGTGGTCAGAGGGACGTGATGAGGATGGCAAAGTGTTGCCCGGCGGTGATAGGGACCGAGAGTAACTGTCGTCGCGCCTACTCGTCGAGCCCATGGTAAGCAAAATGCTACAGTAGATGAATAATATCACTCGGCGGATGAGGACAAATGGGCTACCAAATTGTCGTGCTGCTTCCTCACGGATTAGCGCCGTGATGCTGTTCATGTGCCCCTACAGCGCGTCAATCTTTCTCAAACGGGGAGTACACCTCTAAAATGGTCATAAATAAACGCCAGGTTTTGTCGGCAAATGAACTGAACTAGGTCATCATGTCAGGTGATCAAATTAATAGAGCCCTACACGAGGCAGGACCACAAACGTGCTTCGTGTGAAAGACACTAGTCGTTCAGGGACACAGGGGTAACTTAGTAGGAGTAGAGGTGTCAGAGCCTGAGGATACCCTCGCTCCTTGTTGAGTGCCAGTGGTGGTACTTTCCAAGTGCGCATGGCATATATAACTGCATCGACCATGAGACATGCTATGGAGTGGGAAAGGCTATTGAAATTGTAACAAGTGGAAGAATGAGGCGTGCGCTTGAACTCCGAAGAGCGAAGAACTCGGAAACGCTCAGGAACCCACGCCTACCGTAATGTCATCCTCGTGGTGATGTCTTGGGTGATGTCGATCGGTTCAGGCCTGGCCTAGTTCAAACCGGGCCGTGAGCGCGTGAGCCGCTATCTCCAAGTCCGCGCAATTCCCCACGGTTCAGCTTGACGAGCTCGTATGCCAGTGGCCCGTATTTCGCTGTCTCTTCCTGACGACCCTTTCTTATAGTTTAGTTGCCTCAATTCTGCACCTTCCACTGGGCATGATTGTAACCATTAACAATGTTAAACCATTCAAAGTCACCTTCACCACGTCTAAATATGGCCAACTTGCACTTGCTAGATATATGGTACCCATTGAAGAACCAAACTGATGCTTTTCAGACAAATGTGATGGATCGTGATGCGGCACGGGTTGAAGATGGGCAGGTCAAAGCACCAACGGACGACAAATACCATTGTAGCCCATCTGAGAACATCACTCAGACAATCAATCTCCTATTTCTTTCCCTTTTCATTTTCCCGTTGTGATACTTCCTCGTGTCTATCGAGGGAAAAATCAGATTTTTCAGTGATCAGCGCGAACTGCAAGCGCGATTAACTCTTCCAGGGTACACAGACAAAACGAGATGAGCCTCCTGGAGTAAGGCTTCGGGCCCAGGCGCTGCAGAACTGAAGAGTATTCCTTAGAAACAGTGACGCACCACTAAGATTCTCTAAGCCGGAAAGTTCGTCTTGGAACATTTCTCAAACCTTTTTGTGAGTCCTGATCGCAGGTACATGGACCATGACGCGCCGCTGTACACCATACTGTACCAATAGCGGACAGCCTGCCGACAGCATTGCCTCTGCCCAGGAGCGCTGACCACTAATTTTCAACGAATGGTTGATACACTGTCGTCTGAAGTGCTGGTAGCCAGGAGTCGAGTCCCACAGACAAACCGTATCTCCGCATCATTCCCCCCATACTCGAAACAAAAGCATCGACAGAGATCCTTCGTCCTGCGTCAATGATTAGTATGAATATCAGCGGGCCAATTCCTATTCTGGCCTATGATTGAATGCCTTGTAGGGTTGGTCTGCTTATTCCGCGTGTGGCTTGGAGGATCTTGTCAGTACTGGGATATCACATTATGGGAGGAACCGCATAAACCGTTGGTAGCAAATGACCTCATGAAGGCACTGAAGTAGTGTGCCAAAAATGGCGTGTCCATGGCTGCTTCATTCTCTCAACAAACAATACATAAGACCTAACTCATGTCGTAAACCGGAATCGGCTAGGAGCACCCGCTGAATGTCCTTCAGTGTTTTCTTTTCGGGAGAAATTACCGCCACCTGAGATCGTACTGAGTTTCGGCAGGTAAGCGAGAGAGAAGAACTTACCAAGGTCATTACGGCAAATCAGGGGTATGGAGCACTGACTGGCCAGAGTGGGGAAACGCCTCCATCGAGAGAAGGGTTCGGATCCTGGCCATCATCATTCATACCAGCAGTTCGAATCCTTACAATAGGGTGTTGATCTGAAACCGTGGTAACTTGGGAAGGACCAGACAACGGACCGGTGGCAGAGAATGAGGCTGAAGTTCCTGGTGCATGAGGGATGTGATCAGCCCGCGTTACAACCGAGTATGAAGGGGGAGTTGAAGCAATGGCGCTGTGGCTGAGGGAGGGCATCGGCATAGTGATCGGTGAGGCGTCAGATACGACAAACGATGCGGTTGTTGCAGTTTCCTCGATTTGCTGCTGAGTGGGCCCAGCAGTTCCCGAGATGGCCGGGGTGTCAGGGTTGCCTTGGATGGTACTGTTGCCCGATATGTCCGGTGAGATCAGGGGAAAGGTGTGGTTTCCTACGGGAGTAAATTGTGGCGAAACATTGGGCGAATGACCGAGTAGGGTAGGTGGGGGGACAGCAGAGCTAGTGGTGGTTGGGTTATGGGCGGCTGAATCTGAGCGATGACTAGCGATGGTACACATTGGATACGACGATGGCTCGAATAGAATGTTGGTGTAATCGTCGGTGGAGTGCGAGAATGCAGTTGGGGCGGCGTCGGTGCCTTGATGTAAAGCAATGTAGCTATGGCGAATCCTACGGAGAATATCGACGAGGGGCCCGTCATCCCCATTTTCCCTTGTGCGTGTAACGATTGTATTCCACAAATCACAAAAGTC
>Ga0307510_10002292_pt1 | contig 21605 bp, 21 predicted proteins | sample 12_EM_MG_FD_207224 | JGI IMG/M metagenome (GOLD analysis project Ga0307510, IMG submission 207224) | Populus trichocarpa ectomycorrhiza microbial communities from riparian zone in the Pacific Northwest, United States - 12_EM | ecosystem: Host-associated > Plants > Roots > Unclassified | place... | reverse complement strand
AATATTGTATATAGTGAAGTGTTGCTGAAGTGATGGCACCTGATTGTATTACATATGTACACTATTTCCTTACTACCTGTCTCAGTTTTCTGTAACCTGTATGCTGTCCATCATACTGCGCAAGCCCACCATTTTGCTCCCCTGCCGTAGGCAGGGAGAAAGACCTTGTATATTATAAACAGAGAACAACATTGCAATACGGAACACATGTCCAAACACAGCCCAGCTTAGCTAACTCAGTCGATGTCCTACACGCCTGTAACCGTTCGTGATGCATGTCCATTCCCAAGAGACGTCATTGGAAGTGGGGAAATCCAGAATTTCACGTGGCTGACGTTCATACCGGTAAGTAGGCACTGTGGGAGGAACGATACTAGAGTCAGAATATTGTTCCCAACTTGTTTAATAAGTACGGGTTGCACAATCGTGACCTCGTTACGGGGCGATGCAGAATAGTGCGGGAGCAGGCCCTCGGTGCCTACTAGTAGCGGAGGGGGGGAGACAGTAAGCGCCTCGGTGCGCATACGGGCGGCTACACGAAGGAAAGTCAATGATGATGTGAACGTAGCTCTGAACAGTGTCATATTCCATTCGAAAACACCGCATCAAGACAGGTTAGCGCCCATTGGCAGAAATTTAGAAAAGGGGTTTACAAGGATCGTTTTGTTGACTTCTCCCACTCTGTCCAAATGATAGGTGACATGGGTCCACCGGTGACAGTCGAAGTCATCGGAGGCCATAGTAGATGGAATGGAGGAATAAGATGGAGCATAATAACGCGCTGCACCACGACTAGGTGTTCAGTCCTGGTAAGAATAGTCAGACATGAGATCTCCCATGAAATTTGACAAGGGCTCACGATTATGAGTCGTTAGCCATCGGGCGACCATGCTATGTATGTCAGAAGCCAAAATAAGTAGCATAGTAGTCTACATGGACATAAGGGGAATACACAGTCCCACCAACCTCTATAAATCCCCAGCAACCATCCCCTAAGATGGCTGGAACATACTTGAGTAACTTAACGCCTGGCGTGAATATGAAATTTGTGAAAACCAACGTTCATCCTCTGAGCCTGGTCATAGATCATGATGGGCACCAACGACGCTCCGTTCTACACCTTCCCGTGGGGTTCACAGGGTTCTGCATAGCGGTGTTCCTGTCACCTCTTCCACCTCCTGTTTGGGACCACATAGCATCGACGGGACACCAGAGGAGGCGTAACAACCATGTTATCCATCGGGCTCCACTCCCTGGGTAGTGAATGCCTTCGGGGGAACGGGTGCGGAGCCATTGCTTAGGGGATGGGGGGAAATGCGAGACACGCAGTTGGGGGTTGTGGGGCTAACAATCTGATGGCCATGAGAGTCACCGCAAAGAGATGGCGATAGATACGCGGGACACGTCGAGCCATATGAGATCGCCAGCAGTTTGGAATCCTGCGTTCACACGAACCCCAAGTCAGGAGACGTTCTTTTTTCAAATTGTAGAACAGATGAGTCAGTTTGTCCTGCTCGCCGAGCTTGCAGAGCCTTTGAGAGGACGTCCTACACAATGCACCTTTAGATGATCTGGCCAACTTGACCTGAATCTTCAAGACCCACATCGTCAGCATATAAGGTGGCCAATGATCGTTCCATGTCGCCGAAATCACCGGTAATGGGAGATAGTGGTATGATAATGGAGCGACGTGTCTTCTTCAGGACGACGCTGCTTGACTCGTCAGAGGCCACTGAACAAGACACAAAGATCCCTCGACTGCACCATTATGTCCGACGCAGTTTTCATGCTGTAACACTCCAGTGACTACGTCCTTATCCAGGAACACATAGTAGAGTGCCCAAAGCGCTGACAGGAGCTGTGAGCTCAGTGAAAGACGGTCTCATGTGACGGACGCACAAAGGGGCAAGGAATTACTATATGTATGTGCCGTTGCCAACTATGCCATCTCGGGAATTTCTTGTGGTTGGTGATATCGACAAGAGTCAGAATTGCTCAAGTGACCCTAGAAGTCACTCTAGCACCATAAGAGTAAATCGGGTTACCACGTTGAACACTTGACCGAGAACGTTACCGCAGACAGGATTTCGTTCTAGACTGTTTAACAAACATAAATTGCACAATAACGACCTCGCTGTGGGACGATGTTGGACGATAGCATGGGAATGGGCCTTCAAAGCCAAGGGCGGATGAAGGGCGTCGAGCAGTTTGCATTCGGCGAGTACTTATGCATACGGACAGTGAGTGTGAGCAGCGAGGACATGGAGAGGTGATAGTGATAGGGATGTGGCTTCGGACCGTGACGTATTCCACTAGAAAAGTCACACTGCGTCATGATAGATTCAGCTATTCATGGGTTGGCAGAAACCGAAAGAAAAACAAACAAACAGACTTACTGGGATGGTATATATTTCTCAGCTGCCAACGAGATGGACCCGCCCGTCTTAGAGGAGATCATCGAGGGCCAAGGGGAGGTAGGAGCCTGAGGGGGGACTCGGAATATCCCCGACAGCCATGATGTTCTGCCTATCCTGCGAGAGGATATTCACGGAGTCATTCTGGCCGCCCATCTTGTAAGAAGCCCATCCGAGTTGGAATAGTTGAACAACTTACTGTTCCACTACTAATCCTGACTCGGATACTATTCAATTTCTGGCCTGATCGTCACGCCTGCGAGTATCATTATGGTGGTTCCGCAGAGTATATGCTCGTATTTTACCCGCACAAAAGCTCCTGTAAATGTGAATATCGCACAGGCCAGACCAGCCGGCTATGGTGCGGACGAATGTTTCGAGGTCAATTCCGTCGGACTCGGAGAGTACTCTGAGTTCCCAAGGTGGGCGCTTTACACGCTACACCGTCACGTGAGGGTCACGCGTTTCAACTCAGCCGCGCTCAGCCTGCGCCGCATCATCATTGTGCATTCTGCAGCATCTCGTTATTGGCACCGTTCTATTAATGAATGTCGATTACAGACTCTTGAGTAGCTCCTGTTCTAATACCCTTGCGAGCGTCATGACTTTGAGGTTACCTTTCTTCCAAGATCACCTCGTGTCTGTTCCTGTGCCGCTTTACAATGAGTCCCAACTTATTCTTCCTCACCTACTCCGCCTAGCGAGGCACGGGCTGCATGGCCGATGATTTGTCGGTTCTCGACCTGCCGTCGAGAGCTCACGTTCAGGTGACGATACGGTCCGGTGGTACCCCGCGGGTACCAGAAGCCATTTTCCAGTTCTCTTTTCCGGCGCGTCAATCGTGAAGAAGTTAGTAAAGGCCATTAGGATAGTGAATGGTGTCGTGGAGTGCTTAGTAGGCAATCACACGGTGCGTCTGACTTTTTGTACCTCGCATTTCATGAGATGATCACTTGTTTTGTCATCGGAAGGGCGAACTTAGGACTAGTGCCAGACACAGAGTAGAATGCCGTGGCGATGTGGGGTGTTTTTCCGGGACAGGAGACCGCCAGATGATCACTGAACAGGAACTATTAAGTGAAGGTATGCACCACCGTCCCGTAGTCGATCCTGGGCACCTGAATGATGCTCCCAGGACGAGGCCCTTTCAATCTGCACTGACCGGACGAGACAGTTCCGATGATACCCTTTCAGAGTCCCCTCGTATGAACCCCTTCTGTGCTACCTGTGGACCACATGGCTCCCTATCATATTGTCAACGGGCTGGTGTCCGAAGCCGGGGATGCAGGCCCTTTGCACGGGCCAATCATTTGTTTGAAGAATAGATCGAAAATCAAGCCCACTTGTCGATCTCGTCGTTTAACGAGAAGCCTTGTTCATGGGACTGCTGGCGTAGCTACTCTCTACTTGACATTCCTACAGAGGAGACTAGGACGTTCTCGTGAGCCGGAAAAATCTTCATTATTGAAGCTTGATGAGCGCCGCTGGTGGTTTAGTTCAACATGAGCTCTTATCCTGGAAAAGGCATGGCACCTCTCGCTAACCCCCACGTTGACAGGACCTATAGACGTTTAATGTTATGGCAAATTGGCCCATGCTCTATGCGAAGCAAACCGGGTTATTCACTCAGTTCTATTGGACCCAGGAATACGTTTTCGGATAAATAGGAGCAGAGCATGATCGTCAAGCTGCAACTTACCTCATCCGAGTCTGCTTTCTCACTGAACCGAAGTCTCGAGGTCGTGCTGTGATAATGTGGAGACCAAAGTAGTCAACAAGCGGTGACTTTTCTATATTACCTTACCCTTGTCCAATACACCCGAGTAAGGAGCGTCTCGATTGGAAATCTTTGTTGGTAAAACGCGTTTTGTGCATCCAGCACGAGTCTAGCTAAGACTACAGCAGCTTTCAAGTATTTCAGTTCCTCAACACGGTTGATGGGCTGGCTTGTACATTGCTACCCCACTGCATGCTACAGTAGTTTGTTCTAGGGCTGTTCTTACTCGCTCTTATATAATGGCAAGGAAGAAGAGTTGAGCGTTATCCACTGAATCCTACAAATTTTGGTTTTATTTCAGACATGTTGTCCACGCAGCCGCACCCGCATTTCTGGTACACACAGAGACTGGGCGGTTATCATAACAAATTTTTACAATTCCAAACAACCTAGCCAACCCGTACCCAACCCCACCTGCCAACACGCAACTTGCCGTTAATGGCTTACCTTCTGATGACAATAGGGTCGGGCTCAGCCCCTGGGGAGGATACCTTCACTTGAAGCGTTTTGTCATGTTGCTACCGACGTGGCGGCCGTGGAGAAACTACGTTGGAAGGAGTTTCTCGAAAGAGTGAAAAGCGCCGTAAAGTTCTTGGCATAGAACTACATGATGAAAGTTATTAAGACTATAATCTCCTCACATCCATATGACACGACCACTTACCAGTATCACCAGAAGGGCGACCTTAAAACCGTTTACGAGGCCCTGAGCGGAATGCGGAGACACAAGGTGTCTTTCTAGGTCAGCCTGGTCAGGAGATTATCCATTCGATTCGACCATCATCGAACAGGTGTCCTTACGTGGAAGCATATGCAACCGCTCCGTTTAAGTCGATCCCGGGCGCTCGCCGAGGCAAACATCGAGGCGGTTCATGACGTGTTCAATTGATTCCGAGCAAGCAAACGGCTGCGTCGTAGCTTGAACGACATCCTTGAGTCCCTTGACCGCCTAATAAATGCACGTCAGGAATTTACAAGGGGTCTCACAGTGAGAAGGATGGTGAAGCCAGCAAATCTCGCCTTTGAAAGAGGGCATGGCGGAGTAAATTATCAGAGACGTGAGCATCCAATAGTGTATACAGACGTGCCAGCTTGATGGCGAGGCCGAGAGGGCCTAGACAGACAGAAAGGGCACATACGTGAGCGTGAGAGGTTTCGTAATTGTACCATTGTTTCTTCGGAATTCACCGAATGTTCATGCATGCACGAGGCTGGGAGCGGGCCAGTCGGGCCGGTTCCCAATGTGCGTCGTCCCCAACACGCCCAAACACTGCCCAAACGACTTTCCGCAAGCAAGCCTGAAGTATGTTGGCCAGCCCCAACTGGAAGCGACGGATTTTTGCATTTCTGGGGAACCGGTTCCACTGGCAAACGGTTCTGCGGTGCACATCCTTCGCATGACCGAGTACTGTATTCAAACCGCTGATCGAGCTGTCGACCCTAGCATCAAGACGTCTGGGTCTCAAATGAGGCCCGATAGAGAAGCGGATCCCTAATACGAATTCAGTAGAGCACTAGCCGCAGTGGGGTGTGTCGATACTGGATGCAGCAATATTCAGAACTTCCGAAACGGTCTTCGATATGCATGAGGCCTACAGGAAACCTTATTCGGCGGAAAACCCTAGGAAACCAGTCAGGTGGATGCGCACGGGCCTTCTATCTATAGGCCAAGTATCTCTCCGGTGTTCGCGGGTAGTTGACGGGCAATATTATGCCCTCCGATGTAGAGGTGAGCTAGCAATGCCAGGGGCTTCGATATTACTAGTTGACGGCGTGTTGATTGCTGTGCCTGACGGTTCTCGTATATAACCTAATAATTCACCGGCTGAACTCGACAGACACAGCCCGACGCCGTACCTGATTGTGCTGTACTGATGTAGGGCCCATTTTGTCTGTCTATCAATACAATCTCGATTAAGCGGAGGTCCTGGATTTGTTAGGTCACAGCACTCCTGGGCCAGACTCGGAGGCAGCCCCAAAACATGAACTTTAATGTGTCGAGCCATTCCCGCATCAAACTCTGTAAGGTGTGTCGGGTGAGAAGTACACAGACCTCGGCGGCTCCCTCCCCTCATCCTGCCTTTTGATTTGTATGTCATGTCCTTAGGTATGTCTACTGGCCGTCGCCGGTCTGATAGATTGCAGGGCCACCAGTGCCACGAACTTCCCCGCTACTCAGGCTGGCGCGAACACCACAGAAAGGGGTCCTGTATGTATGAACATTGCTTGATGCCGTTCAGTCGCGCGTGGCCACCCTACAGACTCCGACTCCCAGAAAATCGGTACGACACCGTCCCTGCTTCTTATCTTTTGGTCGCATGCGGGGTGTCAGCCAGGTTTGCGTCCTTGGGTCCCGTGTAACGGTATGGCGAGACAATTGTGCGGATGTTACGGTAAAATTGCCCAAGATAGGAAATTTCTTGACTGAGCATGTTCCTTGACCTGGTCTCTTTCTTCAAGAAACCTGATCAGAAGTTAAGAAGGGGGGCCTCATTTCAAGGGCAGTCTCAAAACGGGGTGTGAGAAGCCGTGTTGCCAGCGTAAGCAATGGAGCTCTATGGTACGCCGCATGCACAGGTTTCCGTATGTGGAAGGATGTGTAGGGGTCGTTCCTGAATAGGTATGCGGGTAACCACTTTGCTTCTTGTCGGACTTTGGTAGTACCTGTAAGTAGAAGTCCGGTTATGCTGACACATACAGTATACTTCGGGAGTGCGAATGCCCGAGGTCCGGGGGTCATTTCAAATTTTGTGGCACATGTGCCGGAATGATGGGAGCTGTGCTTTCGAGTCATGTTGAGAAAGTTCTGGGGAAAAAAACCAGGCAACGCCGCAATATTGAGGTTGCGCCGCGCGGCGTTTGCGCCCAATTGCAACGATAGCGACGGCATGGGAAGTGTGACCCTTTCAATCATACTATGATGAAATGCGGACTTCAGATGTCTCAGTTGGACTCGGATCTTACGGGGTAATGAAGTTTAGTCAGTGGCCCTACCGTGTCTGTCCCACAGGCGTCCTATCGGCGATGAGGTCGATGAGGACGCTAGTGTCATTTTCTGCCTTTCATTTTCCCGCAGTTGACACGACATCCGTTTTCTTCAGGAGTAGTACCAGTGGTCGCAGCTTAGAATTTACGCAGGGTGATGAAGAGCGGCCATAGGCTACACTGTAGTTCAAATACACGAGTCGCTTCGTGGTGGTTACACTCTATTGATTCACACTAAAGTCTAAGGCCAATGAACAGATCATATATATATTTTCTGAAGTGATCGGAGTGCTCTGCACACGCGCACATGCGGGCCAAAATCCTCAATCTCACATTTCAACAAAGACGAACACGATATGTACCACGAAAGTCCGGCAGTAGTTCAGGAAGAAGGCGCTGGGGGCGAATGATGGTTACTAATATTTCGTGGGATGGTCTCGTAAAAGGTGGTCTTCGGGGACTCGGGATACATATCATTGTCGGGTCATATTAGCGGTAAGTGGGGAAAATATTTTCCGTGCTTATTATGAAGGCAAAAATTGCATTCTAGAAAACAACAGACAGCCATCGAAGCAATGATACACTGGCGAACGAAACGGAGCGGCATAGGACACTGCATGAAACCGTAATATGATAAAAAGTGGTTTCGGAATCCTTCTGAGAACTATGGCCATGTGCGAGGTGGTGCCTAACAAATTTAGTTTGATCTTGTCCGTGGTTACCAGGTTAGACACCCCTCCATGTCGGCGAGATAGTTGTATGCATCCAGGAACTCGGTGATACGCCGGCCGTTCAACGCCTTGAATCCTTCCAAGATTCCAGCGGCGAATTTGTCGGCGTGGTCCGCGATGAGGTGATTCTTGATTTTGGTGGGACGAGTCCACATGACATTGCAGAACGGGCATCGTCGCCGGGGCGTGTGTATATCCTTCACGTGTCGTTCGCGCTCCTGTACCCGCCCGAAATCCATATGGCAATATGAACAGGTGGGTCGCTCCCTGGGACCCATAGCATCATGTCTCTCGTCATCAGTGACACTTGGGATAGCTACGTGCCCTTGCTGCATGATGAATGGTAAACAAGTGGAAGGTTATCGCTAGACGTGGAGAACTGCTAACCATGGCGTATCGGCTATTCTGGAGGGATTGACAGATCCAAGTTCCCTGACCTGAAAACTGAGCCATGTTGTAATTGAACTCATGTCCCATGATCGCTCCTGCATGTACACCGTTGCCCGGCGTAAGTCGAATGAGAAGAGGCGTCGAGTCTCTGTAGGCTCCCTGCAGCTTTTCCAGGGATCAGAACTACTCGCCGCCCGAGAGATGTCTCTAGCTCATACATAATTAAATTGTGCATTGGAGTACTGTGCTACGCCATAGGAAATACCAGGAGTCATAGAGGCGGGCTAACGATGAGTATACTCTCGGTGAGTCTTCAAGCATCGACAGTGAAGAGAAGAGTGGACGCTCACAACTCTAGGGAGACATACGCCACATGGAAAACGCGGGTCGTAGAACAGTTGGTTCTGATTGTTAGCTTGCGATTCCATCGTCTTGACGGGATGCGGGTACCTCTTAGGCCGTCTGGGGCAGTTTTATATGTCTAGCAAGGTTCCGCCAGCCGGAGAGTCGGAATCCATAGCGGACAACCCAGTCAGGGAAACCCGTCACATGAGTTACATGATTACCTGCGCATAGTATGTCACGGCGAGATCTGGTGAGCCCGGGCGGTGATGTGACTATCAGTGGTAATTGTGTCTGAGGGGTCGGCCTAAACCCTTGTTGGACATCCAGAACGAGTATATGGGGCGTCGATCTCATCTTGGACGACCCTTCACACTGGCAATGTGAAGGTGTATGGCAGTGGAGATGTTCTCAGCCTCGTTGAAGCCTGCCGATCGCCTAGAAAACGAAATTTGTTAACTCAAAAAAAAAAGGAGTCCACATACAGTATTACTGCCTGTTTGAATTATGGCTTGGAGATTCGCATTTAACCCATGCTTTGGGAAGGCGAGAGGGTTTGCATCATTACTTTATTGCAGTTGCCTGGTCGAGCCAGTGCACTGAGTGAGTTGAGTTAATTCATGTGAACCATAATGGCATCCTGAATCCTGGCAAATGCTAGACTCTGGAGTGCGGCTCAACCAACACGTTACACGTACGGTGATTTGTCTGTCTTGCCCATTGGTTCATTCGTATCGTGAGGCCCGTCACCACAGCGTTAGTCCCTTATAAGTTATAATCAATATTTGGAACAAGTTCCTAGAGGCGACGTTACACTCGAAGCTCCAGTGAGAATGGGCCTTATGGGGGTTGGTCATCTTGCTCCTCTAGTCGGAGACGTATCGCATGCATAAGGCTATCACACAAGACGGGATAGCCAGCCCTTGTTAAGGACTTGTTGGGAACACGGGAGAAGGCAGTACAAACGCGAGACTTGAACAGCGAACCGTGACGAAGCCGCAGGTCGACTCAGATTGCGAACCTAGATCGGCCGAAATCACCTACCACGATTTGTTCCAAGTCAAAGTGCCTTCATAGCCATGGAGGATGGATATCTTCTGTCGACGTCCGGGCCGCTCCACACTGCGCACGCGGTTCAGGCGTGGTCTGTAGTGAATGATCGGTGGGAAAAACTAGGTGTGAGCCAGGCGCTTGGAGAGGACATTACCGAGTTCAGACTTGTCGGGGCTTCTATTTATGAAGCGGAGCTCAATACACTATTTCCCTGCGGAAGCCGATTATATATGTACAAATCGGCCTGGGTTCTTCTAGAACCCTGGTTGGACCCAGTGGCCATGGTGCGTAGGCCGAAAAGCAGAAATTAGTGGAATCCTTGTATGGCAGTTCATAGCGGCTCATTACCTTATGTGGCCCTATATATATTTATATATATGTGTGTGCCCACATAGCGCTGAGCCCTCATGGGTTTATGTCAAGCTAAGCATGGCGGGACAAGCACTCTTCTCTACTCACCACTCATGTTGCTGTTCCTAAGAGGTTCTACCCCCTAACCTTCCTTGTTCCTCGCCCCCAACACGTATTTTATGAGCCACCGGTCCTCTCAACACAACATTTTACGATTTTCGGTTCAACCCTCAAAGAAAGACATTGTACTAGATCTCACGCACCGGTTGATTTTCGAGATTGCCATGATTATGGGCTGTGCTCGGCGGTGCTGATCAAACGATTCAACTAGAAGGATTAAAGTTCCAGGAATCGTCGACCTTAGCCCAGATACCCTGCAAAATTCAGCGTAACTAATAAGTAAAGGTAGTGACGGGTCACGAGTGACGTTCAACGTCATGGGCGCACAACCCCTACAGCTGATACATTTTGCCACAGGTTAGGTTCACCCTTGATAAACCAAAAGAGGACATCACGATACGCAACACGTTTTAATACACAAGCTCAGCTGACCCAGGCGATCATGGGCAACAGCTCATGTTGCATTCCGTTCTTACGGGACATTGCCGGGAATTGACGACTTCACACGGCCGACTTCGTACCGGTGAGCAGCCATCGTGGAAGAAACTCCATCGCAGTCAGGGGTGCGTTCTCCGGCTAGATGGTAGCGAGGGAGCTGGCCCTCGGTGCCGGGTGGAGGGAGGGGAGCTGTAAACGCATCAGTGTGCCGATAGGGGGTTAACCGATTAAGTGAGACTGTGAGAGCGACGGGGCTATAGAAATGCGATGAAAGTGTGAATGAAGATTCCGCCGGTGAAGCACTCCACCCGGAAAGCCCACTGCATCATGACAGGTTGGTGGCGCGTCTAGAAACTTTAAAAAAAATTATGGGGTTCAGCTTTTGTCTTCTCTCACGCTGCAAGAGGGATACGTTCGCCCGTCACGTCTCAGCGGAGGCTATCGAAGGCTAGAGCAGCTAGAAAAATGGAGTGTCCCTCACAACGCGCGATAGCGCACCGCTCCCATGGTGAGGTGTTCACTAACTAAAGACATCCCGGCCCCCCACCGCGGAGTAAAGATCCTTAGACAGGGGCTTCCATTTGGGTTTGGCAGGGCCTAACGATTACTGTATGGGTTCATCATCATTACGCTACACAGGTCAGCGAACCAAGATAAGCAGCACAGCAGTCTATGAGATTGGTCAACTTTGAGTTAATCTCTGTGATGCGAAGATAAGAGCTGCGTAGCCCGTTCCATAAATGCCTCTTCCACTCGTAGGCGGTTAAAATGTGCCGGTGACGGGCCGCGGCGCACTTGACGTCTGGTAAACACCCTCCAAAGGAGGCCGTTGCTTACAGAGCAGGGAGGAGATGCCAGAGACGTAGCGCGAGCCTGTGGGTTGGTTACGCCATCTCCATGGCCCCTGTCGCATACAAATCTTGTGCCGTCCGCGTGTGACTCGAGGTTTGCAGAGGGCGGTACCCATCGTTCAACAGCATCATTCAACAGCATAGGGCGGGTTGGAAATGCGACGCTACGATGTGGGTCGATGTCATCGCTCCCACAGATTATCTTACCTGCATGTTCAATCCCGTGATGACATGAGGTTGGATGCCAGTGCGCAACAATGCAACGCTTCCTACAAGGAACGGCGAGATGGTAGGAGGGGGGGTTGAGCGTGTTTGCAAAGGAGTAATAAGCTGTGTATACCTTGGTTTCCACATCAATCTCGACGTTCTTTGCGAAATTATTGAACAGATATGTTCACTTTTCCTTTGTTCAGCATGTTTGCGAGATGTTCTACGCATTGGACCCTCGGACTGATATCCATCCACATCGTCCGCGCGAAACCGTCGGTAACGACCTTTCCACCTTAAGGGAACCGAATTCATTGGCAGGTAGATATGCGAGGATCTTGATCAGGCCTACGCCACCTGACTTGCGGTTTGAGACATGGGCACAACGGACCCCGCCTGAGCCAGGACTGCACCGTTATGTGTCATGCAGCTTGTATCCTGCGGCGTTCAAGGAACCCCAACTTTGTCTAAGAACACAAGTGACGTACCGAAAACGCTGATAGGGCCGCGAGCTCAGAAGAAAGATGGTCTTGGGTGACGGACGCACAACGGCCACGGAAATTGACAGAATCACCGTACATATTCGTCCTTTACGGCCTCTCTTGGGGTTCTCAAAGTTGACGATCTTCGAATCTCATGAGGAGAGAGTCAGCTCAAAATTGGGAGAAAGAAAGGCGCCACACACCGGCCATAACCACGAAGATACAGACTTCCCGTTGATCCGTCGACACTCAGCGAGTGGTTCCGACTATCAACTGTATCCACCAGGACCATCAAGCGTGATCTCAGGCTGAGCTCATACATGACTATGGGAAAGCGCAGTGCGTGGCACTGGTGCAACTCGATACGGCGCAGGCCTTGTGCGTGAATGACGTGTGATCCTTGAGCGATCAATGGCAATTGTCCCAGCTCTCTGTCTCTGACGGGGTGACCTTGAAAAACTTGAACTTCGATCGGTGACTTTGAGACAAACCCAACAGAGGAACGATGGAAAACACGGGGATAGAAGAAGAAGTGTGTCGTACGGGTCACTGTCCGAGGCGCTGGCATCTCGACGCCCTTTGCCGTCGGGTAGCCTGTAAACCTAACAATGCGCATGGGTGTCCCTATCGGGCGCACATTGGCCATGGCGGAGAGGAGAGTACTTGTTGTGAAAGAGGACCGCACGTTCTGGCCAGGGCTTGAAAGAAATCAAAAATCACAAAGGGCGACTAAATTGCGGTCTTGTCCGTCTGTCGACGCGCACGTTCGACGTTGGCCCGTCGCGGACCGCCATCGATTCGCCAGCTTGTAGGTGAACGACACAACTACTAGTACTAATACACCAACAATCCACCAGCTACATATTTTGGGGTTCCAATCCGAAGGATCAAACTAAGGGAAGCACTGAAAGTTCGGGCTTCCACGCATACATGGACTCATCAATCCACAGATACACAGCTTAGGAAAGATCGAAGGAAGCCGAATTATGGCCTCAAATTTTAATATTGGACCCAAATTCTAAAAAAAGTGGCTTCGCTTCACGAGAGCGTAAATTTTGAATGCTGCGTTGTAGGCATTGGGATCGGTGGGCCGCTGACAATGCGGTTAGGCTCACTTGGACCAGTCCGCAAGCCATCGCCCCTTCTTGTCGAGACGGACAAGAATGAGTGAAGATCTGCGCTCATCACCTTGAGGTACCATTATTCTTGACACAGTGCAAGTCTAATCTGGGTATATCGCTTCCAAATAGTGCGATACGTAAGATGTGAACACCCTGCGAAGCGTACGAGCGTCGAAGCCGCAAGGTTTGTTATTAGATGAAAGTTTTTTGGGGTACACGACCTGGAAAATGTGGGGCCGTGTCGTATGGCTTGAGGGCTGTCAGAAATGGCGACAAACTAGGTAGTACCTCACTAGGATCACAGCGAATTTCGATTACAACTCCAACAGGCGGTGTGAAGAGTCCCACACTTCAATCATTCCATGTGCGGAATTCGGAAGTTCCTACTCAGATGTCCGGAAGAGCGCATTTTTCAGCCCCATTTAGTAGGTTCACGGGCGCACTGTCCCCAACAAGCTTGGCAATGAGGAGGCAAGCTATCCTTTTTCCTTTTGTAGCTGACGTAGATTTTATTCAGGGCCGGTAGATGGTGGTGAGATGTGGCGGGGAGGGCAGGTGATCCTCAGGCTCCAGGAAAGGCTGGGATCAAATTATGGCAGTGTTCGGAAAAGGAATGTGTTGTGTCGTGGTCGTGTTGAGATATCCTGGTTACGAAGAATGAGTGAAGTGAATCCTGCCCTTGTACACAACCCTTAGGTGCACCGTCAAAGTCAACGCTCAAGTTGAGATCAGGATCTGGGTTTATTATAAGGGCAATTGCAGAATGCAGAGCTTGACGGACAACGATTAATCTAATGACACACTGGCAATCGAAACAGATCATAGTACGTGCAACCCATGGCGTTCTTGAGCTATTTAACAAGCACCAATTGCACAGTCGAGACCTGGTTTGGAGACGGTATTGGATGATAGGGCGGTAGAAGACTAGTAGAGAGGCTTCGGCGCCGGTGGTGGAGGAGGGGCGTCGAGTGAAAACCACTAAGACATGAACAGACGGCGGTAATGAGGTGTAGCTTAGGACAGTGAAGTATTCCAGTGGTAACGTCCCGCGGCGTTACTACAATATGACAGCTCAGCAGTGGGTTGACAGGAAGTTGGAAAATAATATCGAAATAGGCGCGCTCTTCACAGCGGAGGTCGTCAAAGGCAGGGTCAGAGCAGACAGGAAGGAGAATAGCGCAATGCTTCTACGGCAAAAGGATACTTACCAAGTTGTCCCGGTAGCTCATCTTGAAAGAAGGGAAATAGCCAGAAGTGAGTCCTGACAGGGAGCTCACAGTTATGAGCCCGAGCGGTCGAGTGATGTTCGTATTCGTGAGCAGGCAAGGGCAGAATCAAGATAAGACGTCGATAAAACCGGCAGAACGACTTACGACTACTGATTATGCCCGCACTACCCCGACTTGGCCGTGACGCTTGCTAGTGCAACCAGTTCCGCAGCGAACAACTCGCATCTCACACTCCCAGAGGGGGATACAGGAAATGCGAGGCTAATACAATTTGTCTGCAGTTCTGTGGAAATGAATTCTGAGTCCCAAGTGGGTAACCCCATATCTGATGGTGGGTTTGGGTTTGGCCGCTTCACCGCGTGTAATTGTAAGCGTACAGTAAGCGTGTTGGGGTTATAGATTCGCACGGACCACCCCGTATGGTGGTGCCTGCCCTTAAGTTCCACACAGTACCTGAATTCACACTCTCTTTTCTGTCTTCTCTTTCCGTAGCATTCCAGCTACATTTTCAAGTTTGACTAAAAACACATCATGATGCAGAGTATTATACCAAAGAAAAACCCTGATCAGGGTTGTAGAACCAGGCAGCAAGATGGTCTCAGGTGACGGATGCACAACGGACAAGTCGACGAGTGAATTGCCAAGAGTAATAGTCGTAACAGGTAGGAACTGATCTCGAAATCGGCAAGGACGCCACACCCACCATGAAGTGGCATGGATCTCTGTCGATCGACGCTCTTTCCCGAGTAGTCCCGATGTCCAACCGCGTCCGCCACGCGACCCTGATTGACCGCACCGGCACAACTCAACTTGGCGCAAACTCCCCCCTGCAATACTACGTGACTTACGCTCACGTCATCAATGAGCATCGTCCTGGTCTTGTGCCACTGATGGCTAGTAGATGAATGGCCTTGGTCCCTCAGGGATTGCACCATGGGAACTCATTAGACGGCGCTTCGATCAACAGTGGACAGAAAGGGAACAAGGCAATCACGAGCTTAGTGCTTGCAACGGCAAATCTCGATGTCGGCCGGCTTCATATGTGGTGCTCCAGGCTAAGTTCTTGATACCCTGCAGGGCTTTCCCGAAGCATGTAAACGTTGTTCTGCGCACCATTTGGGTGGTTTGTGAAACGAACAATCATGCAGGTAACTTAAGTGCTACCGATGTGGGCGGATCAAGGTGGAGGACCTGGCGGTGATACAAAAGATCATCTGTATGTCCTGTTCTATTGGGTCTAGTAATGACAAGACCCTGACAAATTTCCCGTCTTCGGGACAAATGAAAGTTGCCACAAACTTGCCCAGGCGCCGATGTTGCAATAGAATAAACTTCACCGCGCCATGCTTATTCATCGCAAATATCATAGACATTGGCAGACACGGGCTCGGGGTTATGCGCTGACCCTAGCACAATAGCAATTGAGATACCGTTCTTGATCTGTTTGATAAACACCGATTGCACTGTCAAGACCCTCGTTGAGGGATGATGTCGAATAATAGGGCGGCAGTCGTCACCGGCAGAAGACTGGTAGAGAGCCTTCAGCGTTGGGGGATAGAGGGGGGTTCGAGTGAGAACGACTAAGACACAGACAGATGACAATGATGGGGATGTAGCTTCAAACGGTGAATATCCTACTCACGAAGTCCCTTTGCGTCACTATAGTATGACACCTCATCGCTCAGCAGTGGATCGACAGAAAGTTGAAAAAAAAAAATTACGAGGATCAGTTTGTTGTTTACTCCCGCGCTGGAGTAGGCTTGCCTGTCGGCGGAGGTCGTCAAAGGCAGGGTCAGAGCAGGCAGTAAGGATGGATATCCTGACAACGCGCAATAACGCACTGCTCCTACGGCGAGAGAGGAGGTTTGCCAACTGAAGTCATCCTGGCTCAGTGGAAGGAGAATGGTCAGACGTTCCTCCCATGAAGTCCTCAAGGAGTTATGGGTCCGACCGACCTAGTGTGTGGGAATCCAAGGTTCGTATTGGGTGTCCATCGAACTACCAACGACTTATTTGACTTGTTAGCCACACTTTGCGACCAGTTCCGTAGCGGACGGCTCGCATCTCACGTCCCCAAAGGAGATACATGAAAAGCGAGGCAAATTCAGTTGGAATGCGGATCCATGGGACAAATTCCGAGTCCCAAATCGGTGCGTGGCATGGCCAACATGCAACGTGCATCGCTCGTCACTAAAACAGGGTTTCGGGCTACTAAATAAGCACAAACAAGGCTCAACATCACCTCAGCTTTGGTTTCAGTTTTTTCTTCCTGCGTTCACGTCCTCTGGCCAGGCATAAAGCACACTGCGCCGGGGAAGGTAATGAAAGCATCTTCAAGTCCCCTCCACATTTAACTCGGGAGAACCCATTTCATGGTAAATATTGATCAAAGAAACAGAGTGACAGCATCATATTGTAATATGCCACCACATCCAGCCACGCTCCTTCTGTGGCGAGACAATCTCCCATCCACCCTCACCAGCGCACCACTTTTCAAGAGTCACGACCTATCCACCCTCACCTACTCCTTTTAGCGAAGCATGGCTGTTGCCTTGTTGGTTTGTAGCTAGTTCTCGGTGGCTTTCCTGATGGCGATACGGTCGGAAGAAATTTGAAGGGGCCATATCGACAGTGAAAGGTGTCGTATACGTCCTGGCATATCCAAAGGGCGTACTTCAGACTGGCTTGGAGACACTGGGCGGAATATGGTGGCATTGGACGTCTTTCTAGGGTAGGAATCTAACCAACTGCGGCCTATTATCGAACGTTGGAGGCATGCATAATCACACCGTCCAAGTTGGTCCTCGGTTCCCGAATGTCGCTCCGGAGGGTGAGACCTTTTCATCACGAGCGTATGCATACTGACATGTAGTCCATGTATAAAACCGAAAACTGATACGCCGGGGGCAGATCTTTCGACCGCCATCCACATCGTCAGCGGCAAATCCGTCGACAATGACCTTTCCATGTCTCAGGAAAGGAGTTCATTGGCAGATGGGGCTGCGGCGCGTATCTTCATCAGACTAATACCACTTAACCCGTACCTGAGAGGAGCGTGGATAAGAGATACGAGATACGCACTCTTTCTGTAGCATTCCATAGCCTTCTTTGACTACGAACACGTACTATAGTATCAAAAACGCCGATTGGTGCTCAGCAAGGTGGTCTCAAACGACGAACGCACAAGGGACAAACCAACAATTGATTGTCTAAATTGCCACGAGTGATGATCTTCGGATGCCCCTTGGGATCCGAACTCGAAATTACTAAGGATACCAATCTACTAACCATGGAACGGCACGGATCTCTGCCGATCGGTGCTCTTTCTCGAGTAATTCCGACAACTAACCGCGTCCGCCACGCGACGATTATGGGCGGCACTTGCGCAATTTGACATAGGACAAACGCTGCCCTACCTTGCAACACTGCTTGACATAGAATGTTCACATTGTCGATGTGCATCGACCTGGTCTTGTATTGCCGATGGTTAGTAGATGAATGGCCTTGGTAACCCTGCATGTGGCTGGGACCCATTAGAGGTCGCTTCAATCGACAGTGGACAGTTGAAGGCAATCATGGCCTTATTGGCAGCGGTAAACCTCGATGTCGACAAGCTTCATAGGCTATGTCACACTTCTAGCTATGCTCTTGACATCCCACGGAGCTCGCCTGGAACATGTGTGAACTCTTTTCCGTGCACCATGGGGCCCGAGGTAGCTCGTGAAATGAACTTGCAGGTGCGCGCTGCCGATGTGGGCGGATCAAGATGGAGAATCTGGTGATACAAGAGATTGTCTGTATGTCCTCTGTCACTGGGTTTCGGATAACTAATTGATGGCCAGACCTCGACAAATTTCTCGCCTTCGCGACGCCAATGAAATTGCTACAAATCTGCCCTGGGTGTCTGTATTGTAATGGACTGAACTGTGTCTGCGCGCCACGCTCATCCATCGCAAATCAAATTTAGTCGACAGACAGGGGTTTTGAGTGCCTCTCGTTGCCGTGCTGCCGCATAACCTCGAAGGGCCCAGATTTTTCGGAGAAGTACTGGCAATTCCGGCCCGAATCATCAAATGACACGGCGGAGGTGAAATTCGGCTATCAATATCAATCCTCGCACCCTTAAACGTGTCAGCAAATATCCCGAGATGCTCGGATGCTCCTTGGCCGTATTATTCGATTGATGATGTGCTGATGGATCGTTTCTTTATGGCCTCCGAGGTATGTTCGATACCTCGAGCCATTCTCCCCACCTCATGAAGCTAACTGAGAGCGTACAGACCTACTATCGTCATCTGGCATGTATTGTAAGTATCTCCGTGTCATGGGGAAGAATCAACCTAAACATTGTACCGTTACCAGCGTTGCCCTACTCGCTTCCCTGAGGGAATCGCGAAAAAATGGTCTAATATGGCCATTGCTGACGTTGTCAACTCTGTGGAGCTCTCGTAGCCCCAACACGATGCGGTCGGAGTCCATGCTCGGTCTTATCGTTGGGATTGCATGCCAAGTGTTTATAAGGTTTGCATCTTTCCACATGACACGGTACAAGGAACGAGGGCCCCAAACCGCCTTAGTTCGTGTGGTACACCTCACTACACGTATGCAGGTTGGGCCGAGGAGATAAGAAAGAAAACTTCGGCCCCATTCAACCACGGGATGGGCCAGGTCTGCGTGTGAGGGAATATTACATCTGCTTGTCTTTGGATATTGCGATTGTCTAGACTCAATCTCTTACCTTCGAAATGTGTATTGTTCCCGAAGTAAGGAGATAATGCCTTGCTTCAAACTCAAATGGGAAGGTGGTAAGCAATTGAGATGATACGATGCTCAATTCTATGGCTAGTTCGTAGACCACCGCCGCGTTTTCCGTTGATGTCGGTGGACGACTCGGAGTACATACTTGCGCACAATTACGTTGTGGTGTACTGGATTGTTATCGTTATCACGAGGGCGTGCGCCCGGGCCCAGACCGAGTCCGAGTCCAGGGTCTATCATTACAAATATTACTACCCTGACACTCAGTCACCTGGTGATCCAGGATAGACGGGATGGGAAAGGCCGTACAACGTGTTTGGCGAAAACAACTTGACAATGCGGTACTGCTTGACGGTAGCTGAGAGTAGCCAATTAGAGGAGTGGTGTTATATCATACTGGGGCGTGGGCCGGTGGTCATCTAGGTAGAGGGGGATGACTGTAAGTTGGGCGGTAATGCAATACCGTGACGGCAGTGTCAAAAGAGATGTGTAAACTTATCCCACACATAAACAATGAGTAGGTTATAAAATCAAACATCGCATTGTAGAGGCCGAAGAGGCGTTGATGGACAGCCATCAATCAAACGATACAGTGGGAATAGAGTCAGATTTAAACACGCATAGTACACGACTCGAGTACAGCACGGTAATAGTATTCTGGAAAATTAATCAGGCGGAGGGATTTCTCTTGAGTGATATAGTGAGATGAAGCTCGTCTTGCTCCGCATAGCTAACCCAACAATCGCGCAACTGCCAAATCGGAGAAGCCGCCCCTTGGGTGTTGGGTGCGGTGTGTACCCCGGATGGGAAAGTCGAAAAGTCCATCGTGTTTTGAGGTAATTGATTAGTTGCGGGGTGGTACCCAGCATAATTGGCTTCCACTCGTCCGGCACCGTGACTAGTATATTGAACATTCGGCTTAATAGGATAACACAATCAGCGACTCGGAATGGTCCTTAGACATGGTGTGAGACATCCTAACCATCGTGTATCCAACATCGGTCTGGAATTGGGCGGCTGAGGGTCCCCATGACTCGGTCCCAGCGTAATTGAAGTCATAGCCCAGAATCGACTCAGAGCCTCCCCCCTCAGCGTTATTGACATATCCAGACCAAGTCTGGACTGGGGTTGAGTCTCTGTAGGTGCCCTGCTTTTTTTTTTTTTTTTCAAGAAATCAGATGGTGTGTGTTATCGGAGAGACCTTAAACACATACTGCGTAAGGTTGTGGGTAGTATGGCATCGCGCCCCGGGAGAAGCGGTGGTCCCAGCCCGGCTAACGCAGAGTCAACATGCAATTAGTATTCGGGTATTGACTGTGACGGAGAAGAACGGATGCTCACAACTCTGGGGAGGGATGCACCAGGAGAAATTTGCGAGCTGGCGGCCGACTGGTACTGTCCGGGATCTTGTGAGTGTATATATGCTGACTGCATGGGGTTCGATAGAATGCCAGTAACCACTAGCAGGGGAGTGCGAGGATTTATACCCTACGTCCATGCTGTGTCGTTGCAAACCTTGGTGGGAGTCTTCCCCCGTACATGGTCAATAAAGGTCACGCACGCCAAGATCCCGTCCACTTGGAAAGAATCGATTTTTTGGTTGGAAATTAGAACCTCGTTATCCAGGGCTGTGGTGAATGGCATGCCTATTACACGCGCTCGGGTGAAAACAATGATTCAAGATACAAGGCTCGGTTTTCCAGCAAACTGGTTACACGTCGCAACGCATCGGGCGGGAAAGCTTGGCTGACTCAAGACATCCGGCCCTTCGGAGTGGCAGCATCACGGGGTGCGTATAGCTCAGAGTAGCCCAGATCCAAGGATCTGAGGATCGAATTGTTGCTTCTCCCTCAACAAGGCGCCCAAGCGTCCTCAATGCCGCCCTGGAAGGCAAGCGGAAGCGATCACTGGGGCTGGCAGTGGGGTAGTATAGCTGTCCATTGGAATCCGCATGAATGCCCGTGGATTGTAGTGCTAGAAATTGACGGACTACGCTGTCAAGAGTCAGTCGGGATCTCCATCCGCGAATTGCGCACCTCCATCAAGTCGCGGATTTCTTGGCCAAAAAGACCAACCGGTGACGATGCGATACGAGGGAATACTACCCACGGCGATCTAAGAGGGTTTCGTACAAGAGGGCTTGTAGCGGTCTCACAGAAACCGATTCACAACTACGTGTCTCTTGGAGGAGTGCCACTGTCGGTGAACGTTGAACTCCGAATTGATGCCGGCACTCTAAAGTCAAGAGCAACTGAAAGTCAGGCAGTAAACTGTCTGAAAAAGTCTGAAATTATGACTGAAAACTGACTGAATAAATGACAAAAAATGCCAAATTGTAAGACTAAAAATCACTGAA
>Ga0307510_10002291_pt1 | contig 21608 bp, 7 predicted proteins | sample 12_EM_MG_FD_207224 | JGI IMG/M metagenome (GOLD analysis project Ga0307510, IMG submission 207224) | Populus trichocarpa ectomycorrhiza microbial communities from riparian zone in the Pacific Northwest, United States - 12_EM | ecosystem: Host-associated > Plants > Roots > Unclassified | place... | reverse complement strand
TTACCTGGTCATGTAAATTTAATTTTATTATTAATATTATAAATATTACTCTTAAGTCAGACGTTGCAGCCACCCAAGATTCTTGGGTATAACTTTGCAGAAAAATCCAAGATTTTTCAATTTTTATTTTTTAAAATATTTTTTATAAAAAAAAATAACCCGCCGCATCGCGCGGGTATCAAAGCTAGTTTCTACTAACTAATGTAACAAAATGGATAATAAGAAAGAAAAAAGAATAGCATTACATCCTGTCATTGACTAACAAACAAACACAATTCCCATGGTTTTGTAAATTACACGGGCTAGACAACACACGAGTTTCCCATTAGCCTATATCATTTGGAAGGTCGATCTATACATTTTTAAATTCATAGCCTCAAAACTATCCATTCGCATTTCTGGTAACAAGCATTATAATGATCAAGTGATAGACGCATGGAGGTTGCGGTAGTATCAATGGCCATCCAAGCTCTCAAAACCCTGCTGGTTAACTGCAACTAACCTCCAGCTTCAAACTGATCAGCCAGAAACATCTGTAATTTCACCATCTTCAAGATTTGAAGAGAAGCACAAGTGCTTTAATCCTCAAGAATATTAATACAAGCATATGTGCCTGAATATAACGCATTGAGGCCAAGGAGAATAATTAAAGTTCAACTTTCAAATGTCCTGGTGGCAATGGCTCTGCAACAAAAAATATATATTTGTATTCAACATGGGGATCATTTAGCATGGGAGATATTATATAGCAAACTTCAAGAGTCATACCATTTACATCTTGGCTGTCTTGGGGAGCACTGGTTCCATAGGTCATCTGGACAACATTGTGGAGCTCATCATCCCATACATTGGGTAGCTGTCGTCAAGAATATTAACCGAAAACAAATTGTAACACAAAGGATTTGAAGAAGGCCAAGTGGAAATAATAATTTCAGTTAATTGGTATTTTATCTTTAGAGAATTTCCACTGAAGTTTAAGGTCAAAATATCACCAGTGTTTTGATTAGGAGACAGAAATATGCATGCATGGTCTGAGTTCATAATTATCCTTCACGTGTAGCATAAAAAATTCCTAGAGACCTCTACGCCTCAGGGCTTGGTTAATTTCTATACACAATGCACCAATTTAGTTGATGTCTACGTAAATCTTTGATACAAAAATATTTCCAGCACCATGTACTCCTCTGTTCCTGAAATTTTATGGGTAAATTAAAAAAACGGATATAGATGTACCTGAGCAGGTTCCTTGAATCCTGCAGTCATGGCTGTCAATTGAGAATTAATAGTTCTCCGGATTATGTCAGAGTGACTCTCCATTCCAGGAAAAGCAGTGGGAATAAGCCCTGGTTGAGATTGATGTAATGCAGGATAAGCCATCGGCATTTCTGAGGAAAATGCCAGAGAGGATGGAGGAACAGCACGTGACTGAAGGATCTGACAATACAAAGCACTTTTGTGGCTCAGATAAAGCACATTAAGTTGCATTTTACTGATCCAAGAGCAAATTCTTGGTCATGCAAACCCTGGATATGGATTGGGTGCACGCACCAGAATAAAAAACTGACTAATACTCACATCTTTTGCGAGGAGTCCTTCTATGTTAAAATCCAGCCTTGGATTCACCGTTGCAAGTTTCATTGATAGAAACTGCAAAGAGATAAAAAGCAATCTCAACAGAAGCAAAGATAAGAAAAGTTAAATAACAGCATCAGAGAGACTGTTATTTGAATTGTTTGTCCTTATGTCGAAAGCAAGAGCTTAAGAGAAAGACCAGATAAGCTAGTAATTTGCTCCATTTAAAACAAACCAGAAAATAGTTCACATAACCAGGCTCATCTATCCAAACGAACTTTTGATGACGTTGGATTGTGCATGATGCATATGTAGTGGACTATTTAAGAACCACCAAATTGGACAAAGGAACAGATTCTCACTGTCTTACCTCAACCTGCCGCTGCAGTGATTGCACATAGTTAATGATTTCATCTAGCATCACTGCCTTCCCTGTGACCTGCAAGATCCAATTCATATCATGACAAGAACTGAATTAACAATTGAGTTTCCGAAGAATATGCTTCACCTGAAGCTATCAAATCCAACAAACAAACCTTGCTGCAGCCAGGAACAAGGTCCTGTAGAAACTTCATCCTTTCGCTGATCTTTTCCCTTCTTACCTGCAATCAGGATCGGTCATCTTGAGCCCACTCACTGAAATAGAATTCGGTTCAGATTCCATTTATGAGTTGATAAAAAGAACTTACTCTTTCCGCAAGACTATGGCTATTTGTTGCCTGGCCTCTTCGAGCTCTGACATGAATATATTCTTCTTTTGGTTGATCTGAACCCTGAGACCCCTGTTTACCTTGTTTACCACTAGCCTTGCTGGTAGTTGAAGTTGGTTTTTGGTCTCCCTTCTGTTGAGTTTCAGGGCTACCCTTTGCAGATTGAGGGGTTCCCTTGGCCTGATCAAGCTCAGCATCCTACCACCAAAAAATGATCATTACAAGCAATTTAATCAACATACCACCAAATAAGGAAACATGATTGCTACCTCTCCACTCCTTTTTCTTTTCTTTGAGCCAAGGCTCTTAGCTGAAAGCTCCCCACAGTTGCCCTCCAACAATGATGGCTCATCTTGACCACTACCACCACTGAATTCAGCTTCGTCAGAGTCATTACCAGACCCCCCTACACCTTTTTTTGCTTCATCACGAGATCTTGCAAGGCTTTCTCTTTTTGTCTCATTCTTGAGAGGGCTCCCTTCAGTAGCCATATGGTCAACAGACATAGAAACATCTTTGGAAGCTTCACCGGCGTTCATAACATTCTTTTGAGCTTGTCCACCAGATACTGATTTCATCCCACTGCCCACAAACACCTCTCCTGGTCCCTGCATCATCCCCCCACCCCTCGAAAAAAGACCCATAGACTCAGGAACTCCAAAAGGGTTCACCATATCACCAAAATCCCCTCCATTGAAGCACGAAAACCTGGCAGCACGCTCAATGAATGCAGAATCAGCAGGAAACTGTGATAAGCTCTGTGGGAGCACCCCAGGGGCATTCGGCAAGAAAATTCCACCTTTCAGCATTGAATTAGGTGGATTCCACCCCATTTCTAGTGTTCTATCAATACCATTTCTCAATGAAGCGGGGGCTCCTTTTCCAATCCCTACTGTGTTTGAACTGCTTGCAATATTTTGAACATTAATATCACAAAAAACCAAGTTCTGTGAATTGGTGGGATGTTCCCACATGGCTGGCCCAAATGAGTCTATCACAGAAGCAGAAGAGCAAGAAGCAGCACCTACTAGATCTCCTCTACAAACTGACATCTGATTATCAATGGGAACCAAACCCAGAGATGAGTTTGGGATACTGGTACTGTTAAATCGCCAGTCTGAGGACAGGCCACCAGGTGAATGGTAGTTGATAGGATTATCATTGCTCTTTCCTAACTCAAATTTATCCTTGTCACTCATATCCATCTCTCCTTTGCAAAAATAAACAAAGGTAGCCAAGAGAAACACACCTCTAACAGTTATACTTGAAATGTCAGTAACTAGTCTACAGAATTTTAGTCAAATAGAAAGTGAATCTAAAAATTAACCAGCCCCGGAATTTTCTGGTGCCTCAATATAATTAGCCGAAGATCAAAGAGACACTGACTGAAGGATGCAGGGGAAATAGGAAAATAAATTTAAACAAGAAGCTCTAGTTTCTTCTATCTATAAAAAGAAGTTCCACCTGAGACCAGACACACACAAAAATTGAACATACAGCGTGAGAAACTTCACAATTCACAGTGGTGTCAAGATATTGCTTCAAAAGCTCAATCCACCAAACAGAAAGAAATTACCTTAAACCAAACATATCTATAGCTAACTACCTACAAGGACATCAATTATTAGAACTAAACGAGAAAGACCCACTTCAATTAATGGCCTTAAAAACACCCAGGCGCTGAACTTGAAGCGACCCAGTACAAAAATATGTACCAAAAGATCAAAGAAACTGAATTGCCACCACTTCCTAAGCTAACCCACCAAAGAACTGAAGTGTCCTAAAAATTGGAACAAAGGAAAGTACCCCCAATGGCCAAGGACACAAGAAACAAGATAAGCAGTAAAAAAGAAAGTTTCAAGGGAAAGCTGTCAAAGTGTGCAGGAAGAAGGCAGTCAAAAAGAAAACAAAAGAACATTGATTTCAGTACAATAAATAGGCCATTCAAAACCCTAGTCAGAGTTGTGGCAGCATCAGAGACAAGCTAAAAGTAGCAGGAGAAAGATACCCATTTCAGATTCTGTGCTACTTTTGGTACCCCGCTCTTCATTCAAGCCCTTTCCCACTCAAAAACAAAACTTTATTGAATTCTTTGGGTTCTGTTCTGTTCAAAACCCTCCTATCCTCAGCTTTTTTAAGGCTTCAGCTCACACACACAAACACAAACAAGTGATGTTGAAAGAGAGAGGAGGATACTACCTTTTTCACTTAGAGAGAGAGAAATGAAAGATGGGTATTCGTGTCCTTGAAGAGAGAGTGAAAGCGAAAGAGTAATGGCAAAGGTCCTGCATTTATACCCACGCTTGCATCAAAAAGAGAGCTCTTGATGATTAACCACCGCCACTGCTACCGTAAAAAATCAAGATTATTAGTAAACCTTTATCTATCCCCACCTCCTCTTTCATTACTTTATTTTTTAATACCGGAGTAGTTTCAAATTAATTTACATCATAACTTAAATAATTTTTAGTTCATATTTTACTTTTTTTAGATTGTGTTAAAAAAACCAAGATAGCTAGAGCTAATCTCTTCGATCACTGCAATTATCCTAGCACCTGGGTTAATAACTTTACTTGCTGTGAGGAATAATACTCAGTTTTGGCTTTGCTTTGCTTGGCTTAGCTAGCAACTGACATTGCCAACTTTCATTGGCGATAAAGTATCTTATTTAAGCTTGTCCTTTCATTAAAAAAATTATTGAGAGAAGAGCTTTCTTAATGAGGGGTTTGTTTGGTCAAGGACCCAAGATCTAGCTAGTTTACCCTCATTTCTCAAGAATTCAACTGGTACCATCAAAGTCATGTAAGCGTAATATTTTTTTATTTGTTTTTATTTTAGCATGTTGTGCTACTGATAGCAACGTAACCCATTCGTCTCATAAATAATATTTCTTTCTCTACGCTATTTTCGTATTGTAAACAGTGAGTTATTGCTGTTCATAAATCGGAACACGACTGGCAAGTTTTGTTCCCAATTTAGTATTCTCTTTTGGGTATTGCTTGAAACTCAACACAGCACTCACCAGGATGATTAAATGCTGCATTAAAGTGGATCGACTCATGCCACTGTGGGCAGCTTGTAGCTCTTCCTCGAGGAGAAGATTCAAAAGATCAAATTGTTTTGCGAAACAAACGATTTTATAAGAAAATTTCTTGATGCAAGTTGAGATATTATAATATTTGGCTCAGATTTTTCTTGGTCAAGTGATTTAGAAAAATAGTTAAAAATCTGGATTGTGAGTTTGCAGTTCTTGATGACTCAAATTGTAAAATATTCTTTCATAGTTATTAGCCTGATTAAAATTGATTGTTGGGTTGGAAGTGATGTATTTTCCCTGACAAATTGGGTAATCACCTGCAATAGTAATTGAATTCTCCCATCAAGTCGGGGTGATTTCGAGTTTTAACTAAAGTTTTTAAAATTTTATATTAAAATTATATCTAAAAATATCATGAAGAATAAAAAATAAAATAAAAATATTTTTATTTTATTAACATGGATATCCGGACTAATTTGTATTCATTTCGACTAATATTATGAGTCCTGAAATTAATGATAATGTAAGTATTTCAATTACTCTAAAGTTTATGGAATTCAAACGGATAATTTTTTAAAAATAAATTTAAAATATGGAAAGTATAACTTATAAAATAAAAAATATATATATTTTTATCATTACCTAAACTCGTTGCAATTTTTTTTTTTTACTCCTTTATACTGTTGATGGACTGACCCCTTCTCTTTCTCTCATGTCATTATTAGTTAGCCTTGGGACTTGCAATCTCAAAGACCCAAGCTGTAAAATAATGGAATCTCTTCCCCACTTTTCTTCACCAAATCATAATCTTTACTTAGCACCGAGCATTAAAAAATAACCATGCGAGAAGTGAAAATGATTTGCGCTGATCGGATTGGTTTTTACTAGGTATGTAATGTGTTAGAGAGAAGTAGCAGAAAAAAAAAAAAACAAATGTGTATTAAACTCCCATAAAATTTGGACATGCATGCTACCTAGAGCTATATTTTTCCGTTTCTTTTCTCCTTTCAAAATGCAAGAAACCCTCGTGTAAATAATAATCATATCTTTGTACATTGTACAAGAAACCATGAACAAAAATCTGTGAAGGTATAGTTCAAGAGAGAAGACAATGAAAATAAATTAAAAAAAAAAAATACTAACACCCTATGAAAGAAAATAAGGGATCGGATTCCTGGGTACTATTTTCTCCCATTAGATTTTGAGAAAGCCAGGAAGCTGGCAAATGGGGCATTGCCACATGTACTTGTTTGCCCTTTTATAGGAGGTCAATTGATAGGTGTCTACATGTATATATTATATAATATATATATAGTACTAGATATTTTACAATAAACTTGACATTATTTTATTCTCAAGAAAACTTAATATTATTTTTCGATATAGAATATGGTAGGAAAAGGGTTGGCTCACGGTTGGCGTTGGCTCTTCTTTTGGGAAAGCTAAAACCAAGCTAGCAACCAAATCCCATCCAAAGCAACATGACATGGGATGGGATGGTTGGGGATTCGAGATCTCTTGAGCAGAGCTTTAGAATTCTTTAACCTAAATCAAAGACTGCATCATTGTTGATCTCCCTCTCTCTCCCCCTCTCTCTACAGCCAATGCCATGGAGATGTTAATAATTAATAAAGTGGCCTTCGGTTTTAGCTTTAATCAATTAAAGCAAGCACGTTTGAGACTTTATATTAATACACCAATCTATAATATTATTACTGTACTTGAAAATAGTTAAATTATTACGTGTTCACATCTATCGTACGATTCCTTAGATCTTATATTATCCTTAAAGCATGCTAGCTTCAAATAACGTAGCTAGCTAGGGAACTCTTAATAATAACTCAAGTAATTATCAAACTGACAACATCCACCAACTATCAGGCATACCTTCCCTCAGGTGTGTAACTCGGTACTAGCATTTTTTAAGACTCTACACAATGAATCTATACGTGGGCTCGACTGACTTTTATTGTTTTCTCTCTGAGAGGGCTCGGGTAAAAAATCTATCAGAGGCATAAATGGTCAATGACATTGGGGATAGGAGTCTAGTTACAGATTATTGGCTCAATGAATCATGTTTAATCCAAGTGCATTGAGAAGATTGATGCAGTGTAACAAAATTGCTTACTATTTTAACTCGACGAGGTTGGATTTTCATAATATAACTGTGACCTGATACCCTGGAAGTAACTTGAGATCATGGTTTTAGATCGTTTTTCAATAACTAATGCTTGAGATGTAAAGATCTTGAACGGTAGAGGGGGGAGGAATGTCAGTCGGGTCTACAAAGACCATGATAAAATCGCCTTAAAGCTGCGTGAATTTCATGCAAACATCATGGCAAAGCACGATGAGATGTTGTTGAGTGTATAGTTTTCAAACTTTGGCGAGTCTCTTTTGGTCCACTTTTCTGAAACACTAATTTCACACGACTCGACCTTCTTTCTTTTTTATAATCATCAGAGGATGCCTCTTGAAAATGTTAGGACCTTTCTCGTGCTTTTCTCTGAGAATTTTCAAAAATTACTCGATCTTCTTTCACCAAGTTTCTGACCATGTTTCCTGTGAAAGTAAATGTTATTATATTAGGTATGGCACCCCTTGGATAGGTTGGAGAATTGTGATAAGAGAGCGCCTGCTATTCCAAACTCCCTGTCCCCTCTCGATGCATATGATTGTCCCAGAGAAAAAAAAAAAGATCAAAGGGTTTATGATTTTGCAGCCCTCCCTATACACGTAGATGTGTGAAAAAACAGGTGGTAGACAGCTGTCAATTCTTGAAAACCCTAGCTTGTTATGTTTTTTTTCTTTTCAAGATAACTCCAACGTAAAGAAAATATAACACATATCTGCTGAGTGGCGTTGCTCGATCTCTTTTTTAAATGACTTGTCACATAAAAAATATCAGGCTAATTTTTTATGTGTTTTTTTTATAATTTTAATATACTAGTATTAATATATATATATATATATATTAAATCACAATTTGAACATATACTCAACCGGGAGCATTTTTATATATATAAAAAATATCAAACACGGTTGTTTTCCATCGGATGATATATTATATTTCATTTGAATTTTCTACATAAATTACCCGTCGATTGCAGTTCAACGTGCTGGCAAAGAAGGCCAGGGTAATTAACTTTCTGTTTAGATGACGTAGGATTTACGCCCTTGACAATTGACATGTCCATCTGATGATCAGGCTCGCTTTATCACCTGTCTCTTTTTCATTTTTTCGTGTCATCAGAGCTGCTTTTTTCTTTAAACTTTGTTTTTTTTCAAAAAACTGATCTCATCTTTAATTGTCATGTGCTAAAATTGTTGAATCTATCAAATTTCTTGGCTGTAATTGTTTTCTGAAATGTGATTTTTAAAAAATTGTTTTTTAGATTTTTTTTTATGTTTGTTTGTTATTAAAAAAGTTGTTTGATGAAAAATACTTTCCGATCAACAGGAAACACTTTCTGATCGATTAAAAATTTACAGGAAAATGTTTTTTTTTTTTTTACGGAAAACACTTTCCAGAAGTTGTGAAAAATTTAAAAATATCATATTATTTACTGATATATATATATATATATATATATATTGTTTTGAATATTTGTTTTTCAATTTCATCACTAAGAATTTAATTTTTTTTTATTAATTTTGGTCCTTATTTTTATAATTTTTATTTGCTTTTCCCTTATCATTTTTTAATTGAAATTTTTTTTCTATCAAATTTGGTTCTTATTCTTTTAATTGTTACTTATTTTATTTGAAATAATTTATGAAATGTTAATTATTATTATTTTAATTTCTTCATCTATCAATTTTTTTTATTTTTTAGATTTGTTTTCTATTATTTTGATTATTATTTATTTTATTTGAGATAATTTATGAAATTATAATTTTTTTTAATTTTATTTTCATTCAACTTTTTAATTTGTAAGATTTATTCCTCATTATTTTAATAAACTTGAAAAAAAAATAAAACATTAAAGGTCTCGTTTGTTTGCTGGAAAATAGTTTCCTTTTGGAAAGTGAATTCCGGGAAAGTAAATTATTTTCCGATGTTTGGCAGTGTAATGGAAAATAAGTTGAAAAACATTTTCTAATGTTTGGTTATGTCATGAAAAATGAGTTAGAAAATAACTTATTAATGTTTTATTTTTTAAAATTTTATTAAAATAATGAGAAATAAATTTTATAAATTAAAAAGTTGAATGAGAATAAAATTGAAAAAAAAATATAATTTCATAAATTATTTCAAATAAAATAAATAATAACAAATAAAAAATACTGTTAAATAAAAATAAAATCCAGTTTAGAGCTTAGTTAAGAATCTTTCTCTCAAATCAATTTAAGTAGTTCAATGAAATAAAGATGACAGAAGTCGAGAAATATCACAAGTGTAATGTGAATACTGTGGTTTTTGCTGTTGAATTGCCATGAAAACTAAGTTTATTATAAAAAATCATGAAGAATCTATTACTAGGTGTGGTTCCTGGACATCAAAGGGGTTACATTCTCCAAAAATTACTGAAACTTTGGCATTAAAAGGAGTTTTTGAGTAACTACTTGGATTGAATTACATAAATATCATATTCGAACTTGATGTTACATGCGTAGTTGATGATTGCGTGTCTTTTTACACCAGTCAAATAAAGTATGGTCTAGCTGTTAATTAAAAATTACCAGGCTATACTTGCATTTGCGAAGAACTTTAAAATTATTCATGTCAAAAGAAATACCACCAATGTGACACACTGTCTTGCTAGGTCTTCAATTAGATGTAACAGTCTAAATTCTTGGAGTTATGCTCCAGATTTTTGTAAAAAAGAAGAAGAGAGAAGGTATTGCTAGTTCACATTCCATAAAAAGGCAACGATGGCAGATTCGGACTGCTCCGCTCCGACCCGACCCGACGTCACGGACCAGGATCGACACCACTTTCTATAAAACATGGACCAGCGTCTTTCTGTGATAGACTAGGATTTGATACGAAGAGGAGAAGCAGTTCAGGTGGGGGAGTGCAAGAAGGGTAGTTGTAAAATGCAGTATTCATCATTGAAATTCGACCTCTTTTTTTATTTATTTATGATATTTGGATATTTTACATGTATCTCAGCTAATACATTGAAACCACAGGAAAACAAACTCTATAATCCCGAACTTTCATTAATAAACCACCTATTATATAATTGAAATTAAACCTTTTATTTCGCCTGGTTTGGGATACTACGCGAATTCACCATGATGGACAGAGTTGGGTAAGATGCATGGTGTGAGGTTTTATAAGGAGGAATGATTTTTTATTTATTTATTTATTTCTGTGCTGTGTCTGGATAACAGTCAATATTTTTTTTTTTGCTCTAACGTGGGTATCCGGGCCAGCTTGCGCGCATCTCGACTAATCCCACGGGCCCTGAAGTTAATGACCATGTAAGCCTCCAGTGGCCATCATATGAGCAACTACAGGGCTCGAACCTGAGACCACAGAGAAAGCAAACCTCTTAATCCCAAGTTTTTACCACTGGACCAGCACTTAGATGGTTAATAGTCAGTATTTTAAATGGAATTGAAGGTGGTTATAGCCTTGCTTTCTTTAATTATTATTTTTTATTTCGTTGAAAAATGAGACTTCAATTCGCCTCTACATGCCATGATCAGCATCTAACTCTCAATCAACAAAATAATATACAGTACAAAGGACATCATCTATCTTCACAATCTTCCTGTCCTTTAGAATTCACTTGCCATCGCACATTAGGAGATAACATTCCCACTGCACGCAAGGCTTCAAATGTTGCAAAATGGTATAATAAATATCAATCCACTGAAGTAAGTACATTCTTTTTTACATATAGTTTTTTTTTAATCTTCCTTTCTTACATATCTGTATTCTAAGATCTTCTTTACCATCACATTAAATGATAATTAACCACCTAGAGTAATTATAATCTTTTCTTGGCTTGTATCAAGAAAAAAATAAATCAACCAAATAAGATTAATAAATAATATTTTTTCTAAATTCATGTTAAAAATAAAAATAATAAATAGCTTGATTATTTATTGCAAATTTGATGGTAATACTTACAAGGATAAAACAATCTTTTTTACATTTTGTTCAAACACAACTTTATCTTTCTATCATCTCCTATCTTTCAATTTTCTTTATATTTTTGTTTCGAGTTAGGAGGATGTTGGGTTTCAATATAATTTTTATCAAAATCTGAAATTTATTTTTGTTTTAAATTATTTTTTTAGTATTTTTATATCGATTTGATATGCTGATGTTAAAAATAAATTATAAAAAATAAAAAAATTATTTTGATATATTTCCAAGCAGAAAACACTTTAAAAAACAATTACCACTACCCTTTCAAACAATCTCTTCGTTAAAAAATAAAAATAAAAATAAAAACTTTACTTGAAAAACAACAAATGATATATTAAATATAGCCGGCAGAAGTAGAGCCCATAAATCTGACTTTACCTTAAATTTGTATTATCCTTTTAATTTTGAGTAAAATAGAGTATAATCGAGAGAGTGAAAAAAATCCCGGCTCTGAATTTGGATTGTTATGACATGTAATCTTTCTCCTCTGTGGCTTCTTTTTGGGTGCAATAACCCAACTTGAGCTTAAACCCCGAGTTATGATCTTCATGTCTATAAAGGACTTGTGCAATCAAATCCAGTACAGCTAGCTTAGCCATGAGCTTGAAGATTCACAATAATTCAACTCCTTTGTACCATCACATCGCTTTTTCATTTTTTCGCTGTCTTTTTTTTTTAATGCAAACTTCGTCATGACAGGATACATTTGATTGTTGATACTCGACGATACAAGGTATCGAAGATTCAGATAAGGGAAGAGAGTCCTCACAAAGCCCATGCTCGGTGACGAATGCATTGGCCCAGCAGTGACCGAATTGCCATATCCACAGCTCAAGGCACCGAATAAACCAAAATCTCATCGTCCCGAGTATGGAAGGACGTCCATTCCACCGAGTTATTTGCAACTTGTTTCAAGATATCAACCGTGGCCCGTTGTTTCTTACAATCAAATGTAGTCAATTTTTCAATCAGTATAAATCCATTTAGACTCTAAGAGTTCGGGATGATAGGCAAAGAATTTTTGCTCAATTTTTAAAGTTAAAACATTAAAATGGAGATATTCTTAATCCATCAATGATTTCCTTACTCTCAAATTAAAAAAAGAAGTTAATCCATTAATTTTATCGAATTTTTTTTTAATGTAAGATATTATATGGATCCAAAATTTAAATTTCTTTTATTTTTTTATTTTTTAATAAACATATGCAAATATTATTTGCCGTGATTGAAATTCTCCCCGAAGATGAATCCAGGAAAAAACTTGCACAAGATCAACATTATTCTTCCTTCGTATCTTTCCAGCTCATGTATAAGAGGATTTGATATTAGGTAATCTCGATTCTCAAATGCTGGCCATTAATATTCTATTTGGCATTATGGTTTAATTGTATTTTTGATAATTTTTAATTTTTTTTAGTTTTAATTATTTTTTATTTTTTAAAATTGTTTTGACATGTTAATATTAAAAATAAAAAAATAAATTTTTAATATTTTTCCAAGAAAAAGACACTTTAAATCAACTTTTACTTTAAACTAAAGAGTACTTAACTTAGTGAACATGCAACAATCATGCAATAAGCAAAGCTGAAAGTGTTTTACGCTATTCCATCCATGGTCTCTCGGATCGTGGAGACATTTTAGTCTTTGGAGCATCAAAGGTAATTAACGTAGTTTTCGATTCCTAAAATGTATTAATTCAGCAACACACTCCATCCAAATTCAAACCAAATTTAGAAAAATGAAGGGAAAGTGGCAATGGTTCTTCACAATAATGAAGAAATCATGGAATTAATGGTATTCAATCACGACCACCCAAAAATCATAAAACATATTACCTCTTTCAACCCCACCCCACGGGGAAAAAAAGATAAAAAAGAGGAAGGATACCTTCTCTCACATCGAGTAGAGTACTCTACTACAATTTTCATTTCTGCTTTTATCTTTTTCCTCTGTCAAATAATTAGGCCAGCTAGAACGTATTTTGTATGTGTATACATGCTTTGTCAGGAGCCGAGGTCCTTCTAATATTGTTGTGGTCTGAACACAATAATTCAACTAGATTGTTGTGTTGTCTTTTCATCTAACGTACGCCGGAAGGGGAGCCTGTCTTAAACCAGTCCACAATCAACCGTTTGTATAGACGTTGACTAGCCAGTTAATCACGGCTCATTCTAGACTTAATCACCAGCCACACAGATCCCAGGAATACCAACGGTTTATGAAACGAGAGGGTAGTGGTAGCAGAGGTAAAGGCAGACAGACACAAGAAACTTTCTGTTCTTGGCCTGGATCCTCCTCAAACTCCATCAAGATTTCTCTCTCAAAGGTACTTTTTTTCTGTTCTTTTAGCTCAGTTTTATATGTAGGTTGCTGGGTTGTTAATGAAATGTGAATCTTCTATGTTGTAGTCTTTAATACAACGCTTTAAATTGTTGGGGTTTGATTCACTAGATTCTTATGCTTTTATGAGCTGCTGGGGTGACAAGAATTGTGAGATCGGTCTTTTGTCTTTAAGAGATAGACATGGCTCAATGATGGTAGCTGGTTACTGGTGCTCTGGTAATAAAGGGGGTTCATTATTGGAGTTCATATTCATCTGATCAATATCATGTTTCAAGAGCTTGACTTGGTAAAACTATATTTAGAACAATCAAGATTTCAATGGGAACTAAAAGGTTGACAGAAAATAAAAAACAAAACATCTGCTTGTCCGTTGGAGTCTTGTAAAAGTGAAAATTAGCAGGTTTTCCATTATTGTATACGAGGGGGGTGAGGCGGGGTTGCCGATAATTGGGATGCTGGGAATGTTTTCAACGTTTTTTTTCATAATCTGAATTTTTCATTGTGCTCCAAAGGGTTGAGACAGTGTGTTAGCTCTGCTAAGAACATGAGATGTAGGAGTGAGTTTTGTGAGTAACTAGCTAACTACTTATCATTTATATTGAATGCTTTGTGCTTCGTTGTTGAGAGTTGTTTTCTTATTGGAGACACTGAATTGAACAAAAAATCTAGCGGAATATTTACAAACAAATTTGTTTTCTATGTAAAAAATATCAGTGGTTGTAGATAGAAGTTCAACATGTGACCTGGCAATGTTGTAGAAGAATTCAGATCTTGTTGAGAAGAATTAGGTAGAGATCTGAAAGCCTTACCATGTTACTAATTAACCTTCTAGCTTGACTTTTGATGTGATTTGGATTTTCTTCGGTAATGAGGGAAACAACCTCCAAGGTCAAGTGGTTGCAATGCTTCCATTGGCAAACCAGATATTAGGTGATCTTTATTGATACCAGACTGTAAGTGATGTGGTGCTTGTATTCTGTTGGTCAAAATATTGTGTCTATTGCTTACTATTTGGATGGAATAAGAAGTATGCTAATACTGACTGCAATATTTACTTGGAGGATACCTCTGTTAATTGTTGCTTTCTTCGACTTCACTTTCCCTTTCTCCCACTCGTATGGTAATTAGTGGGAATTCATGAAAGATCCAATGGAAAGCTTACAAGGTCTTGCTTATCTCCTTCCTTTCCCAGGTTGTGGAATTGAGTGGTAGGAATGGCGAACTATGCCATTGAGGATGCTTACAGTAGCAACCCAGAATCCAGCAAAGTTTATATGCACTCATCCAGTAGAGAAGGAATGCAAGAGGTTGAAAGTACCACGGAAGTTTTAACCAGAGTAGACTGGGACCTGGCATACTCTTCTGAGAAGTTGGTAAACTTGCATGTACTTTTAGTGCATCTATTGGCGCGAGATAATAATCTTGAGGCAAGAATGGCCACAGAAAATAGCTATATCCTGGCAATAGCCATTGAGAAGGCATTGGCGTTTGATCTTCTCTCTGGGATTTTAGATTCCGAGGTAAGGGAGGTGGAGAATTTCATGGAAAATATCCATTCAGAGATTGTTGATGCCCGTCATAAAATATCTTCTTGCAGACACTCAACAGATCTATTCACTGTGATGGAGAAGAAATTGCATAATTCGGAAGAATCTTTGATGAAGTTTCGAGAGCGTGTCTTAGAGGTGAAGGCACAGTCAGCAAAATTGCCAATGGCCTTTTCAGCTCTCATACTTGAGAACTGTAAGTTGCACGGTTTGCTTTTCAATACAAATACATGAGAAATCTTGCTGTCATTAATAATCACCTGTCTGACATATGTTTATTGACAGGGAAAGATGATAAGGCCACCGAGTTACCAGCCAGTGGGCAGATTTCAAATATGGATGCGAATTCAAAAAGGCAGACAGCTGAAAAACAAAGAAATGTCCTGAGGATGTTGGAGAAGTCTCTTAAAAGAGAAATGGATACGCAGAAGAAAATTTCTGCACTAGAACAAAATGAAGAACATCTGAAATTGAAGCTGCACTATACAGAACAGGTGTCTTTTTGCATGGAGGAAGCAGCAGAAGTCGTTTGGGGAAGATTTTTAGAGGCAGAAAATGCTTCTGAAGTGCTCATGGGGATTTCCAAAGAAATGGTTGGTCGACTTCAGATTTTTCAATTCACTTTGAACGGTTCAATCCAACGAGAAGATGAGTTGAGTTCTAAACTGCAAGTTTGTATAAAACAGCTGGATGCAAAAGATACTGTTATAAAGAAGCTTGAGAGCAGCATTGCAGAACACATTGCCAGAAGTTCTCAAGTGCCCATTTTGACGGAAAAGGTGAAATCACTTGAAGAACAGCTGAAAAAATCAGAGTTACGTCTGCAGAATGCAAATGCTTTAAATGCAGAAAGTCAAGAGCACCTAAGTGAAATGGAAAATTTGGTCGAGTCTCTGAAAGAAAGCGTCTATGAAGCAGAAACGAGGGCTGAGAATGCAGAGACGAAGGTCACACAGCTAACAGATACGAACGTGGAACTTGTGGAGGAGATTAATTTTCTTAAAGGCAGTAGAGATAGTAGCACAAAGAAAGTGACTGTACTTGAGAAGCAGTTGAGGGAGTCAGAAATCCAACTACAGCATGCAAAAGCGTCATCTGAAGCAAGTCAAGAGCAACAAAACATGTTATACACTGCAATTTGGGATATGGAAACATTAATTGATGACCTGAAATCGAAGGTATCGAAAGCTGAGAGTAAGACTGATGGTGTAGAGGAGCAATGCATTGTATTATCCGAGTCTAACATGGAACTTAATAAAGAGATCAGTTTCTTAAGGTCTAGAGTGAATGCCTTGGAGATGTGTCTGCATGAAGCTAACGAATCAAAAGCTGCAAAAGCAAAAGAAATTATTGTAAGGACTGAGCTTATCATGGCTACAGTCATGCAGCTAACCAGAGAGAGGGAACGCATCCAGAATCAGGTATAAAATATATTTCGTATTTACCACATGTTTCCTGTCTCTCCCATAGCCCTAAATTAGGTTTCCATGACATTACCATCGAAACGCTTCATCTTTCTTTACGGGACTTCTTTTGTTCAGTTACTAGACCCACTTTTGGAAAGAATGCATAATCTTCGATGATCAATTATAAAATACTTACAGGACTAGTATATCCATCTCAAGTTCTTTGGCTATGATATTTTTTGCAGCTATTTTCTCTAACAAGGGAGAATGAAATACTGGCTGCTAAGTTAAGTGGTGCTTCATTAACCATGTTCGACAATGGACATGGTGGCGGTGGCAAGTTGGTTGCTTCCAAGAATGATTCATTGAGTGAGACTTGTGAAAAACTTTTCGAGGAAGCAATGCCCTTGAGTAAAAGTCTCAAGACTGGTACGTTTTAAGATTTTTTGCCTCGGTTCTTGATAGTAAAATTCTTCTTTTAAGTCATGTCAATCTATGCTTTTCTGAATGTGTGTTTTCAGTTATCTCAGACACAGGTCTTCTAGTTCTTAGCGCTGATTTACTTCATCTAAGTTTGAAGCTATTCGCTTCTTCTGGTTTTATTGACAAAATGTTAGGATGGAAGAGAGGGGACATTTAACTAATTTTGAAGTTCTTATTTAGAGACGGTGAAGTTGAAAATGTTCTTACTTTTGCTATGAATTCCTTCTTGTTTGTAAAGGGTCCATATTTTGAAAAAAAATTCCTCCTTTTTGAAAGTCTAATTATTGATGCAGCACTTGGGGCTCTTTGTTGCACTTGAAGGTATGTATTGATGACCTTGATTGGGCATGAATCCACCATTTTCTGCAAAATGCTCACCATATCTTTGATTATTCAGTTGATGCACATCCTATCCTGTGAACATGATGATACATACAGAATTTTTCTTCTGATATTGAAAGATTTTCACTCTTATCATCTCTTCGGTTAATGTAGAGTTTTTGCTCAAAACGTGATTCATTTTTTGTTTCTAAATCAGCTGGTTAAAGCATGCACCACAGCATCAGAATGAAGTGGGGATTTCCCATCCCACAGTTGATACGGTGTTTCGAAGATTGGAGGAGGGAGGACAAAACAGGGCTTTTCTCCTTGATTACATCTGAGGGCCGCTATTTTTCGTGGTGAAAGAAGCTGTTGTTGTATAGCAGGATTGATTGGAATGGCTTTTCTCCGAGTGGATTTGATTGTGTTGAATGCTATGCACACATAAAATTAGATTTGTTTTTCCTCGATTTTTGTCCGTCGCTGGTCTATAACGTTTTTTTTTTTTTTGGATGGATGGGAATGTAGTTATGAGTATGGTGGTGTTTTTTAAATTATTTTTTATTAAAAAAATATATTAAAAAAATATTATTTTATTTTTTAAAAATTATTTTTGATATTATTATATTAAAATGATTTGAAATATTTAAAAATAAAAATTAATTTAAAGTAAAAAAATTAAAAAATTTAGAATTTTTTTTTAAAATATCTTTAAAATATAAAAATAAATAAGGTGTTTGTGTTTGTGATATACGAAACCTGCAGGAAGGGCATTAAACAAACAAATAAAGCCTGAAAAATCCATTTACATGGCGAGACGGCAATCATACAGTCCCTCCAAGATGGAAAACGACGTCGTGCAATTGAGGCAGTGTAAAAAATATTATTGATATACTTTTCGGAGTGGAAAGTTAAAAAACAACCGCACTTCCAAACAGATATTATCCTCTTTGGCAATGGATTAATTATGTATTTGGTCCCTGAAAGCTTGGTGTTCTCCTATTGTAACCCTTCGTTATGTTATTTACTTTATCCTTCAGCTCTAGAAACATTTTTAATGTCTTTCCATGCAGTTTAGTATTAATTCTTAACATGTAAAAGAAAAACATGGATGCTTGTTTAGCTCATACTAGGCCATGTGTTAAGAACTAGCATGAAATTGGATGGAAATCGGTTGGAGAGATCTCAACATGGAGTAGCAGAACCATCTAAATAAGAAAAAGATTAGAGAGGCCATATTTAAAATATGTCAATCGTGTAGGGACGGAATGTAGTATTAACCATCCACCGAAGCCCTACTTCCCCAATTTAACACTATAAAACTCTCTCAAAATCCATCATTGCAATTTGCAGCCACCACCCAAAAGAAAGAACGGAAAAAAAGAAAACCACTCCGAAGGAGGCCATAATTTATCTATTTTCAGGTTCAGAGATGCACCAGATAGCCCCTTGTTTGTTCAAGTCTTAGACTTTCAAGGAATTAACGAGAAAATGGGTATTAGAGGTGCAAAATCCAAACTTTGGGCTAAAATAAAACTCTCCTTGTGCAGTTTTATTTGAGCTTTTATAAATCTGGCATTGGAGTCTGTTTTGTCCAAAAACATATGATATTTTTAGCAGGCAAAGCAAAAATGATGAGCTCTTTTGATCCGAATTTATTTATGTGGAATCACATTTTGTTAATGGTCTTCGAAGTTCTCTGATCGCTTTGCTCGCTGCTTCGTTTTTCTGATGGTTTTGTCTTTTTCTTGTGCTCTTATTTTTTTTTTTGGGGGGGGGGGTTGGCCCGTTTTTATTTTATTTTTTGCCTGTGTTTTTTGGGTCTTAAAGAATTTAGCAGATGGGTTTTGTACATCTAGTTTTTACCAATCTGATGTTCTTTCGATTTTCTTTTTTCTATCTTTCTTTGTTGTTTTTGTTTTTGGTTTTTGGATTTTTGAAGGGTTGGTGTGCAAAAGCAAAATGATGAGATTAACATGGCTGAATCTGATGTGGAATTCTATATCACTGGTCTTCAAAGTTCTCTGATCGCTTTACTGCACTGTAGTGATGTGTATACTGTTTGGTGAAATGAACTTGTTGCTTAAGGCTTTTGAATGTTCCTTTTTGCCTAATTCCAAGGTTTTGTATGCAATCAGTTGAGCAGCGGAGTTTTATTTTTATTTATCTAAAAAATACTCCATTTTATTTTGATTGTAATTCGTTCTGTTTAATAACTCCCATTCCCCAAAGAAATGCTCCATTTTATTTTGGTGTTATGAGGATATGATTACTCTAGAGTCCAGATTGTTTTTTCCACATCTGCGTGATTTGGTCTAGGATCCAATTGTTCATGTTGTACTTTCGTTACTAGGATTGCCAATGTATGTTTCTATAATTCGCTTTGTTTTTGTGGTGTTTAATGTGCTTTTGTTGTCATGTGGTTTTATTTTTGTTCTTTGTATTCATCATCACGGCTTTTTTGAATGTATGGAAAACCATTTTTTCTAATTGTACCTTATGGGAGGAAGATCTATTGAGAATGTTTTTCCAATCTCATCTTTTACTTGCCAATGAAGGATATCAATAAATGCAGGCACCAAAATTCATAGCCTGGGATGCATATATGTTCCAGGCTGTACGAGCATGGTGCAATAACAATTTCTTTGTGATTCATTGCATCTTGACTGGTCTTTTTCACATGATCGGTTGAGCATGAACTTTGAAGAATACATTCTGCCTTCATGACTAAATACTCACTCCTTGCTCCAACAATTCCATGTCGATGTGTGATTTGTTCAATGATGAGTCGTTATGCTTGAAGATCCAATAATTTACCAGGCTCTTTGTTTGCGAAAGTGGACAACAGAATATGACACATGTTCATGGTTGATTTTGATATGTAATAAAAACAGAATAGTGAGTTCTGATATTTGGAGAGATTGGATCTGCTCTTCTGTGGGTGTCTGTATGCCTACACAGTTATTTCCTTATTCTTCTTATACAATGTAAACCGATCGACAGTTTCTTTCTGACTTGAGGATTTGGCATTTCCTAGCAACTATGTTTAATTTGATAGATTGCAGAATCATTCTGTGTTTTTATTTGGGACCATTTAAACCTTTTGCTTTTCCACTTTGCTGTTTACCATCAATCTCCTGCATTTTGCTGCACTCTGTTAATTGACCATTTATTCACCATCAGACAAAAAGGACAACAAAATTAAGGGAAGAAGCATTGTCTGGATATCATTTGTTACGTGATCTAGATTCTAAAATCATTTTTTTCTAACTGGGAATTCCCTTAATGATACGTAAATGCTGAAAATTAGCAAAATTGCATCTGTCACTCAGGCTTGTGAATAGGCTTCCAAGATATCTCCTCATGGAACTACAGTCTTGAGAACAACCCTAACACATTCTGACATTGCAAAAATCTCTCGTTCTTACGAATATTATGCAATTTTTGGATGTAAAATTGTACCATCAAAGTGTATAGGGAGTGAGTGTTGAGACGTACTTGTAGATGTATTGTTTTTAAAAATAATTAAAAAATTTAATATATTTAATTATAAAAAATACTGCTGTGCTACTTGCCTCAGCAGACAAGGAGTCTTGTTTCAACAAATTTACATCAAGCCTAGTTTCTTCAATGGTGCCCAAAACCACAGACAAGGAGTAGCTCAACACAACATGAGGGGTTACCTCATCCATCCATTGTCATTTGTGAGCCATGACCATCAGCAAGAACTTCGCAATTTCCAAGCACATCCTGACACTGGATGGATAAGATAATCATCTTAATTTGTATTTTATGATACCTAAATATCCAATAGAGATCTGCGAGGTGATGTTGACACGCATCCAAACTCTCTATCGACACAGCCTTTCGCGTCTTAGATGACCAAAATGTCCTATTCCCACCATTGGCTTGGCTGTCCATTACCTAAATAAAAGCACATGGAGGCAAATTATTTTGAATCCGACAATCAAAAGACGTGATCGTGTGCTTGTTTTTTATTTCTTTGTTATTAAATGATTTTTATTTTTTATTTTTTATAACAGATCTAAAAATACAAAAAAAAAAAAGATTTTTTTTTAAAAA
>Ga0307510_10002290_pt1 | contig 21613 bp, 20 predicted proteins | sample 12_EM_MG_FD_207224 | JGI IMG/M metagenome (GOLD analysis project Ga0307510, IMG submission 207224) | Populus trichocarpa ectomycorrhiza microbial communities from riparian zone in the Pacific Northwest, United States - 12_EM | ecosystem: Host-associated > Plants > Roots > Unclassified | place... | reverse complement strand
ATTCCACATATCGAGATGCAGCGTGGATAATTAAAGTTTAGTAATAATAAATTCAACTCTTCTGTCTAAATTATCCCCTTTCCTGAGGGGATATTTATTGCCATAACCCTGATAGGTCATACGGCTTTTCGATATTTTTTTAGAGATCAAATAAAAGAAAACGGTTTTGGCACGATTCCAGGAAAGCCTTCTTTCTTTAGTGTCTTTGTCAATTCCGTCACGGTAGATTTCAGGAGTACAGCATACATGCCCGCGAATTTCAAACTGAATTGTTTTTTTCTCTTGCAGTATTTTGGCAATCTTATCTAACTCCCTTTTAGAATTATGAGTTAGTTTTGCACTGCCTAAATCAAATAAAATATTATCCAAATGGATTTTGTCACCAACTTTTAGTTTATTTTTAAACGAGTTGTGAATTCCTTTTTCAAAGTTGTTTCGTTTTACCGCTATTAAATCGACACGTCGGTTTTTGGATCTTGTTTCATGCAGATTTTCTACAGTATCCGGTTTTATAACCACACGTCCTTTTCCTTCAAGAATAATTATTTTCCTTTTGTTAAAACCATTTGAGACCAAAAAACTTTGAATCGTATTGGCCCGATTGTTTGATAATCGAAAATTGTATTCGTCATTACCACGATCATCGCAGTAACCATAAATTTGTATGGACTCTATTTTTGAAGTATCAATTGTTTTTATAAAATTTGTAATAACTTCTGTTTGCTGTTCTGTAAGATCGAACTTGTCAAAATCAAAATATATAGTTTCGATTGGCTTTTGCTGTGCTGACAAGTTGAAAATAAAGAAAAGAAGCAGCGCTTTACGAATTTTCATTTTTTCTACATTTTTAAAATGGTTTTATACTCAGTTTGATTATTTAAAACGCTTACGGCTTTTTTAATTTCTGAATTGTTTTTAATGTAATATTGATACAAACCTTCCTGATATTGATATCTTTTGATTAGTTCTTCTAATATCAGGTTTTTAATTTCTTTTTGGTTTTTGTCCAACAAAGTAGTTTCACTTTTTTCTATCGCGGCTAGTAATTGTTGATATTCCGCAACTATGGTTTCATCTATTTTTTCGTTTTTGGCTGCTGCCAGAGTACTTTTCAAAGCAACCTCTGTTTCGGTATCAAATGTGATTTTATTAATTTTTAAATACTGTTTGAAACTTGCATAGTCAGCATCAGTAAGAGTTGGGATTCTCTCTCCTAAATTTGGGTTTTTGTAATAGTAAGATGTTGCATAATCAAATATTCCGTCGTTTTTTAAAAGCGCTGTCGTAATCGGGCTCATTTTAGCTTCGTCCAATTCAATGTCCGGTAAAACTCCGCCGCCATCATAAACAGTTCTTCCTTTTCTGGTTTTAAAAGCATTGAAGTTTTTAGAGTCCGTTTTTTGTGCAACACCATTTTTATCTTTATGGGCATAATCCAATGCCTGAATACAACGGCCAGAAGGTGTGTAATATCTGGAAATAGTAACTTTTAATTGTGTTCCATATGTCAAATCGACAGTACGTTGTACCAACCCTTTTCCAAAACTTCGGCTTCCCAAAATTACAGCACGATCTAAATCCTGCAAAGCCCCGGATACAATTTCTGATGCAGAAGCACTTCTTCCGTTTACTAAAATTGCTAATGGAATTTCAGTATCAATCGGCTCTTTTTGAGTTTTATAAGTATTGTTGTGTTTCTCGATTCTTGACTTTGTCGTTACAATAACTTCATTCTTTGGAACAAATAAATTACAAATATCAATTGCTTCATTTAGAAGACCTCCAGGATTTCCTCGTAAATCGAGTACAATTTGTTTGGCACCATCAGCCTTTAATTTTTCAAGTGCTTCTTTTACTTCAACAGAAGCTTTTCTGCTAAAATGTGACAAAACGATATAACCTGTTTTGTCATCGATTTTTCCAAAAAAGGGAACAGATTTAATATCAACTTCATCCAAAACAAGTTCAGTTGTATAGGGCTTATTCTGGCGAAGGTATTTTATTGTGATTTTAGTGTTTTTTGCCCCTTTTAATAATTGAGAAGCATCATCCTTGAAATCAGCAATTAAGACATCCCCAATCTGGATAATTTCATCACCTGCTTTTAAACCCGCTTTGTCTGCAGGATAATTTTTATACGGTTCACGAACAATTAAACGGTCTTTTTTTCGTGCAATCATAGCGCCAATTCCCGTGTATTCGCCGGTATTGTTGATTTTGAAATTTACTACATCCTGTTCATTAAAGTAAACAGTATAAGGATCCAAGCTTCCCAGCATACTTTTAATTCCTTTATCCATTAAGTCACCGGGATTGGTATCGTCAACATAATTGGTGTTTACGGCTTTGAATAAAGTAGTGAAGATTTCAATTTGTTTGGCTATTTCAAAAAAATCATCTTTGAAACTGGCTCCAACAAATAAAAATCCTGCTGCAACTGCAGGGATAACAAACTTCTTTTTGAAATAAGGATACATGATTATATTTTTTTTCTTTTAAATCTTTTTCTAATAAAATAGGCGAGTACACAAAATACTATAATAAATGGCCAAATGCTAATGATAGATATTAAAAATTCCGAAAGGCTAAAAAATCCGGTTTTAATGGCAGTCCATATTTTTGACCCGTACGAAACTTTAATGCTTTCTTTTTCGGCAATTGTTTTATAAAATCCGATAGTAAAAGTGCTTTCAGCAACATGGTTTTCCAGATATTTTAATTGTCCTTCTTTTGCTTCAATTTCTTCGCGAATTGTTGAGATTTGTTTTTCAATTTCCAGAATCTCACTGATTTTGGTTGCTTTTTGCAAGATTTGAAGATAACGTTCTTCAAGTTTTCGTTTTGTTTTTAATCTGGAATTGAGATCAATATATTGTTCCGTAACATCTTCTGCAGAAATGTCTTTTTGTTCAAAATAGGAAACGCCTTTTGAAACAGCACTTAAGAAGTTGTCAAAATTCTGACTGGGAACTTTTACAGTAATATTTCTGAAAACCGACTGATTATCTTTTCCTTCAGAATCATTTAAGATATTTCCTTTGTTTGCTGCAATTGCAGTTTTAATTTGATCAAATGTGCTTTCTAAATCATTAGTTTCAAATTTTAAGGATGCTCGTTTTATTATTTTTTGCGGTTCATTTGGCAAAGCTAAACCTGTACTTTTATCAGATGGAGAAAGCTGTGTCATTGTTACAGCTAAGTCTTCATTTTGAACTTCATTTTTAGCGTCGCCATTACTACATCCTGAAAGGATCAAAAAAAATACAGATAAAAAGAAAAGATGTCTCATAAAATTCCAATTTAGAGCTAAAACTACAATTTTTTTGTCTAATTTGATGAATTAAAGTTGCCTTCTGAAAGTTACAATTCCGTTTTGTTTTCAGAATCGGCTGTTTTATTTACCTGTTGAAGAAATTTCTCAAACAACTGAATCGTTTTAGTATTGATTTCTTCATAAGTCAATCTGTCTTTGCTTTGATAAAAAAACATAAAAGAATAAGGCTCTTCCAGATTATCCCAAAGCAAATGTTTGTTCAGTCGATAAGTTTCTCTTAAAACCCTTTTGAAGTAATTGCGATCAACCGCTTTTTTGAAATATTTCTTGGAAACCGATACTCCAATTTTAATTTTCTCTTCCTGATTCGCTTCCCCAATACGATAAACCAAACGCAACGGATATTTAGAAACCGATTTTCCTTCAGAAAAAAGTAAACCAATTGTGGTTTTGCTTTTTAAACGTTCGTTTTTAGGATAAGTAAAATTCATTATAGTTCAGAAAAAATTTGCAATTTTATCCGCAAAGGTACAATTAAACCATAAAAACGGTTATTGTTTTTAATTTTAATACCGCTAAAAATTTATTTATTACTTTTGCACATTAATTTTTTTTAAGCATGCAGAAGATAATTTCGTATCCCATATCCGTGATTTATTATTTATGTTTCTCATTGTGTTTGTTGGTTTTTCATCCAATACAATGGATTTGCCTAAATCTTTTTGGTTATCAGGCTCATAAAAAAAGTGTTGATTATTTGAATTTTTCCCTTTTAAGATGTACTAATCTTGTGGGTACGACTTATAAAATTGAAAACAGGGAAACTATTCCTGTCGGAGTTCCCTTGATTTTTGTTTCAAATCACCAAAGTATGTACGATATCATTGCAATGATTTGGTATTTTAGACGTTTTCATTGTAAATTTGTAAGTAAGAAAGAGTTAGGTAGCGGAATTCCGAGCGTATCATATAATTTACGTCATGGCGGTTCAGTACTAATTGACCGTAAAGACCCTAAACAAGCAATTCCGGCAATCAAAGGCTTGTCTGAATATATTGAAAAACACAAAAGATCTGCTGTTATTTTTCCTGAAGGAACACGAAGTAAAACAGGAAAGCCTAAAGAATTTGCTCAAAATGGTGTAAAAATTTTGTGCAAATATGCACCTTCAGCGTATGTTGTGCCTGTGAGCATCAACAATTCATGGAAAATGGTAAAATATGGTTTTTTTCCTGTTGGTTTAGGAAATCACCTTACCTTTACAGTTCATAAAGCCTTGGCTGTAAAGGATTATGATTTTGCCGAGTTAATGGCAATGACAGAAAAGGCAGTTGTAGAAGGAGTAAATGAATATAAATAGATTTTTGTTTTTAGAGAGCGTTCTAAAACTTAAATCCCAAATCTAAAATAAGTAATGTCTATAAAAAACATTAGATTGGAAGTAATGCAGTTTTTGGAAAAAAACGTGGATAGCTTCGTTGAACAGTATTTAATCCCTGTTGAAAAAATTTGGCAGCCATCTGATTTTTTGCCTAATTCTGAAGGAGATAATTTCTTTGAAGAGGTAAAAGAATTACGTGAAATTGCCAAAGAATTACCATACGACTTCTGGGTAACGCTTGTTGGTGACACAATCACTGAGGAAGCTTTGCCGACCTATGAATCCTGGTTGATGGATGTAGAAGGGATAAATCAGATTGATAATGGTGGAAACGGTTGGTCTAAATGGATCCGTCAATGGACCGGAGAAGAAAACCGCCACGGAGATTTACTAAATAAATACTTGTATTTGTCCGGTCGTGTGAATATGCGTGAAATCGAAATGACAACACAGCATTTAATCAACGACGGTTTTGATATTGGAACCGGATCTGATCCGTACAAAAACTTTGTATATACCAGTTTTCAGGAATTGGCAACGTATGTTTCACACAACAGAGTAGCACAGATGGCTAAGAAATTTGGTGATAACAAGTTGTCTAAAATGTGTAAAATGATTGCAGGTGACGAAATGCGCCACCATCATGCATATAGTGAATTTGTAACCAGAATTTTTCAGGTTGATCCCAGCGAAATGATGTTAGCGTTTCAATACATGATGAAACAGAAAATCGTTATGCCTGCACATTTCTTAAGAGAATCCGGTCAAAAAATAAGTTCTGCTTTTGAACAATTTTCTGATTCTGCTCAGCGTATTGGTGTTTATACAGCAAATGATTATGTTGATATCATGCAAAAGTTAATTGATAAGTGGGAGATTGATAAGATCACTAATTTAACTGATGAAGCTGAAAAAGCACGTGATTATTTAATGAAGTTACCGGCTCGTATGGCCAGAATTTCTGAGAGGATTGTAATTCCAAAAGAATCTCATATTTTCAAATGGGTTGAACCTGCGAGACTATAAAAATCTGATTTTAAAGTTTAGATTGTAAATTTCTACTAAATGCAACTTAATTGCGTTTAGTAGAAATAATAAAATACATGTTGATTGTTGAGGTTTTTAAAACTTTGATAATCAACATTTTTTAATAAAATGGGTTCAGTTTTTTAATACAAAAGAGAACTGTTGAAATCAGCTTAATCCATAAATCAGCATATAATTTTTCAGTATGAGAAGAGAAGCTAAACATAAAAACAACAATGAATAATACAGATTTAATAAATAAAACGATCACGTTTGTAAAAGAAAAATTAAATGATGCCGAAGGCGGACATGATTGGTTTCATATTGAGCGCGTATATAAAAACGCACTGCTGATTGCTAAAAATACCGATTGTGATCTTACAGTAGTACAATTGGGTGCTTTACTTCATGATATTGCAGACAGTAAATTTCATAATGGAGATGAAACAATCGGACCAAAAACGGCGCGTTTGTTTCTGGAAGCTGAAAATGTTTCAGAAGATATCATAATACATGTGGTAAATATCATTGAAAACATTTCATACAAAGGAGGTAATTTTGAAAAGAAGTTCTCGTCAATTGAATTGGATATTGTTCAGGACGCTGATCGTTTAGATGCGATTGGAGCAATTGGAGTGGCAAGGGCTTTTAATTATGGAGGTTTCAAAAACCGGGCTTTGTATGATCCTGAAATTGATCCGATTACCAACATGACCAAGGAAGAATATAAAAAGAATAACGCACCAACGATAAATCATTTCTACGAAAAGCTTTTACTTTTAAAAGATAAAATGAATACCGAAACCGGAAAGCAAATAGCCGGAGAAAGACATCGTTTTATGGAAAACTTTCTGGCGCAGTTTTATGCAGAGTGGGAGGGGATTAAATAGTTTTTAGCCGCAGTTTTCAGTCAGAACTTGAGAATCCTTCGACTTCGTTCAGGAAGACACTCAACAAGAAGAAAATTTTGTTGAAATTTGTCAGGCTGAGCGAAGTCGAAGCCATTTTGAAACTTTGCGGTTATTTCGATGAAACTAGGTGAAACAGATTTCTATAATCTTAACAACTTAGAACCTTAGTATCTCAGAATCTTCCTCTAACTACATCCACAATTCCCATCACCACAGTCTTTTTTCTTTTTAGATTTCCAAAAGAACTTTTTAATCAAAAAGACAACTGCGAACGCTAATATGGCAAAGGCTATAATTTCTTGTATCATGACATCGCTTATTTAAGAATTTGATACGCTATTAAAGCTACAAAGTAAGCTAAACCACTCATGAAAACCAGCTGCATTGCCGGCCATTTCCAGGAATTGGTTTCTTTTTTTGTAATGGCAAGTGTGCTGGCGCATTGCATTGCGAAAGCATAAAACAACAGTAAAGAAATTCCAGAGGCAAAATTGAAGATTTTTGAGCCTGATACAGGATTTACTTCTTCTTCCATTTTGCTTTTTATGGTTGCTTCATTATCACTGTCTCCTACACTATATATAGTTGCCAATGTTCCAACAAAAACCTCACGGGCAGCGAAAGAGCTGATAAGTGCAATTCCAATTTTCCAGTCGTAACCTAATGGTGAAATTGCCGGTTCGATAGTTCTTCCCATAATTCCGATATAAGAATTCTCTAATTTTTGCGAAGCAACTTCGTTTTCGAATTCAATTTTATTTAAATGCTTTTCAGCTGTTCTTTCTTTTACGATGGTTTCAGCTTCGTTAAAATTCTTTCCCGGGCCGTAAGAAGCCAAAAACCACAAAATAACAGATATTGCAAGAATGATTTTACCTGCCCCAACTATAAAAGCTTTGGTTTTTTCGACAACATTGATTCCAACGTTCTTAAAAAGTGGTAATTTATAATTTGGCATTTCGACTACGAAATATGTTTTGTTATCCAACTTTAAAACTTTATTTAAAATATAAGCGGATAAAATTGCCGTTCCAAATCCTAAAACGTAGAGAAACATAAGTGTTAATCCCTGAAGGTTTAAAATTCCCAATACACGTTTGTCCGGAATTACTAATGAAATGATAATTGCATAAACAGGTAATCTTGCTGAACAGGTCGTAAACGGAGTTACTAAAATGGTAATCAAACGCTCTTTCCAGTTTTCGATATTCCGGGTTGCCATAATTGCCGGAATTGCACAGGCAGTCCCTGAAATCAAAGGCACAACACTTTTTCCTGAAAGTCCGAATCTACGCATGATTTTATCCATCAAAAACACAACCCGGCTCATATAACCGCTTTCTTCCAAAACGGAAATAAACAAAAACAAAAAGGCAATTTGCGGAATGAAAATAATTACTCCGCCAATTCCGGGAATGATTCCCTGCGAAAGCAGATCTGTTAAAATACCGCTTGGTAATTCTTTGGCAATCCAGTTGCTTAAAGAAGCAAAAGTACTGTCAATGAAATCCATTGGAATTGTTGACCAGCTAAAAATCGACTGAAAAATAACAAAAAGAATAGCTAAGAAGATTACATAACCCCAAACTTTGTGTGTTAAAACACGGTCTAATTTTGCTCTGATGTCTTTTGCAATCGAAGCATCTATTTTCAAACCTTCTTTCAAAACACCATTAATAAATTGATAGCGTTTTATGGTTTCCTGCTGTTGCAGACGTTTTAATTCAGAATGCGATTTTGTAAAAGTAGTCCTGATTTCATTTCGGTCTAAATGTGAAAAGTTGACATCCTGCGTAATTACCAGCCACAATTTGTATAATAATTGGTTTGGAAATGCATGTTGTAATTTTTCAAAATAGCCCTGATCAATTACTGAAGCATTTAAACAAGGCTCGTGTGTAAGTGTTTTATAGGAAACAATTAATTCTTTTAATTCGTCTATTCCGTGACCTTTACGGGAACTAACCAATGCAATTTTGGTTTTAAGATGTTCTTCAAGATACGGAATATCAAGTGTAATTCCTTTAGTTTCCATACGATCAGCCATATTAATCACTAAAATCGTCGGAATTTCAAGGTCTTTTATTTGGGTGTAAATAAGCAGGTTTCGCTTTAAATTCTCAACATCTGTTACAACAATGGCAACATCAGGATATAATTTATCATTTTTGTTGAGTAAAAGTTCAATCACCACACTTTCATCCATTGAACTGGCATTCAAGCTGTAAGTTCCCGGTAAATCAAGAATATTGGCTTTTATGCCATGAGGTAATTTACAGAATCCTATTTTTTTTTCAACCGTGATTCCGGGATAATTCCCAACTTGTTGATTTAATCCCGTAAGCTGATTGAATACTGAAGTTTTTCCTGTATTTGGATTCCCGATAAGGGCAACATTAATATTTTCAACGCTCATTAGAGATTGGTTTTGATAAGTTCAACTTCAATTTCACGAGCGGTTTCTATACGAATAGCAACGTGGGAACCATTAATGTTTAAATACAAAGGGTCTCCAAAAGGAGCGATTTGAAGCAGTTCAACTAAATTGCCCGGCAAACACCCCATTTCTAATAACTTTAGAGGAATAAGATTGATATCAAAATCTTTGATAATGGCTTTCTCGCCTTTTTTCAGAGTGTGGATAGTATTTTGCAAGCTTATTTAGATTGAATTTAGATTGCAAAAATAGGCAATTATTCTTTATTTGAACGTATTTAATACTTTGTAATATGCTAATGTTTCTAAAAATAAGATTTATTAATTCTGCCGTTATTTTAAGGTTTAAAGAATTATATTACTTTTGGTAAAAATCTTACCAAATAAAATATGAATAAAATCTTTTATAAAATAGCATTTGCTTCTATCCTTGTTTCATTTTTAGTAAATTCATGTTCTACTGAAGATTTAAAAAACGAAAACTATGAAAATATTGCAGCAATAAATAAAGCAGAAGAATATTTTAATAAGAATGTAATTAAACTAAAAGATAATATATATTTTTCCGGAACCCCGGATTGGAAAAATGCAAGTTTTAAAAATGACACTATATTAGTACCTTTAGTATCAGATAATCCTGTATCTGTAAAAGATATAAATAATTGGGATAAGCCACTGTACTTTAACTCACATCTACTTATTATCAAGAAATATGATAACACCTTTGATTATAATTTAAAGGTTTATTTCTCTTCTGATGTAATGAGTTTGAATATAAATCGCTATCATTTATACGATATTGAGAATAGATTAACTTCAGATAATGGTAAAAAGCCAATAAAAAGTAAAAAACTGACCATAACCAGTAAATCCAACGCTTGTGAGCTTTGGGGGACGTATGCGGTAGATAGAGAAACAGGAGAAGAAAGATTATTATATACCTGGTGGCAATGTGATGGCGGCACAAGAACTGATGAACAAGCACCTCCGGATGGTGGCGGTGGCGGTGAAGGGGCACCATTAAGTGATGCAGAGCTCATTGAAGATTATATAAATGATACAGAATTAGATCCTTGTCCGAAGGCAATTTTAGCACAGTTAAAAATCGCATCCAATTGTGATATTGCCAATATATTTACAAAATTAGGAGCTAATACGGTCTATAATGTTACAATTGTTTCTGGAAACGCAGGAAATGCGCCAGCAACTACAATTCCAGAATCACCAAATAATTATAAGGTCATTTTGAATAACGAGAGGTATACTTCTTCTACCCAATTATACAAAGCGTCTAACCTATTACATGAGATAACGCATGCTTTTTTCATGAGCTTAGTGGATGATTATAATAGTTCAGAAAACCCTGCTGTATTTAATGAGTTCCCAATACTTTTTCAAAAATATGTAGATACAAAATATCCCGGAGGAAAGGCAGATGCACAACATGAAGAAATGGCTAATACTTATGTAGAATCTATTGGTGCTGCTTTGCAAGAATTTCAAACAGGAGTTTCTGTATCAAGTGGAGAAAAGCCTGATCAAATTTATACTGATTTAGCATGGGGAGGGCTAAGCGCGGCGCCTATTTATGGAAAAAAATTTCCAGAAGGTACTGCTGAAAGATTAAGAATTGAAAATAGGTTAGCATCTGAACAAACCGGCTATACAATAGGTGCAGGTACTCCACAACAACAAACCCCAATAGGGAAACCATGTAATTAAACTGATTATGAAAAAAGTATTATGCTTGTTTATTATATCACAACTTCTTTTTAGTTGTTCTGTAAATAAGGATCTAAACGCTCCTATTAATGATTATATTTCAAGTTTGAATTTGAAAGATTCAGACAAAATTATGATTATTCAGGAAAAAATTAATAATAATGTAACCATTGACATCTTTAAAGGGAAGACTTTTTATTATTCTGGAATTAATAAATATGTAAAAGTTGAAGGAGTTGATAAGCCTTTATATGATGAGAAGAACTGGGAGAAAATGAAAAGTAAATATGAAAATAAACATATAAAAGATCATTGGATAAAAGGAGATTATTGGACTTTAAAAGACTTTAAGTTCCCAAATATTATTTTTATAAAACAGGAAAAATTTCCTAATCCCGGCAAATATGAAAAATTCGATTTTCAAGAAAACTACAAGGTGTTTTCATTCTCAGATGTAATATATTATAAACATAACAAGTATGCAGTATTTACTATAAAATCAACAACAACTGATTATAAAGATACTGATACGACTTCTATATTAATTTTAACAAAAATTAAGGGTAAATGGACTGTTTTCGGAGAGGTAGGAGATGGTATTTATCGTTGATAAAAATTTATTTTTAAGATAAAGAACTCTTTAAGTAAAAAAAGACGTTAAGAATTTAAAGTAATATTCTTAACGTCTTTTTCATTTTATCATTTGATAAATGTTTCGTTTTATTCCTTACACAAGAAATCGATATCATCCAGAAGTCGTTTGATTTCGTCTTTGTTAGTGCCGTCATAAAATCCGCGGACGCGTCTTTTTTGATCTACCAAAACAAAATTTTCGGTATGAACCATATTATAAAGCTGGTCCGGACGACCTAGTTTTACTGCCAGATATGATTTTCTGGCCATGGTATAAATCTCCTTTTTATCACCGGTAACCAGGTTCCATTTGCTGTCTACAACTCCGTGTTTTATTGCGTAAGCCTTGAGAACCGGAATACTGTCTACTTCCGGAAAAACGGTATGAGAAAGCAGCATAACTTTCGGATTATTTAAAACGGCTTTTTGTACATCAGCCAAATTGGTTGTCATTTTTGGGCAGATAGATCCGCAGGTCGTGAAGAAAAAATCGGCTACATAAATCTTTCCTTCGTAATTTTTTTGAGTAATTGTATCTCCGTTCTGGTTTACAAATGAAAAATCTGCAATGGTGTGGTATTTACTTTTATATTGAACCGTGCTGTCTACTAATTCCGGGTTAACATCGGCAGGATTGTAAATTGGCAGTGTTTTTTGTGGCTTTAAAGCCGAATAAAACAAGGATATGGTTACTACCGAAAATAAAATTAAAACAATAAAGAATTTGCGGTATTTATATAGAAGCGATTTCATAGAAAAAATTTGGTGCAAAAATACAAAAAGTGCTTTTTTAAAACCTTAAATTCAGGCGTTTTTAACCAAATTATAGTAAATGCTTTTTCTTTTTTGGTTTTTTGATGGATTTATTCACTAGATACAATCCCATTAAGGTTACTAAAACTCCAATTGCAATACTCTGTGTAAGTGTTTCCCCAAAAATAATGAAACCTAAAATAATAGCAACAATAGGATTGATATAGGCATAAATACTGCTGATTTCTTTAGGAAGATGCTGCAAGGAATAAATAAAAGCAATGAAAGTTAATATAGACCCGATAATCACTAAATACCCAATTGCCCACCACGACTCCGGCGGAATCTGGCTAAGTGGTATGTTGGTTCCCGATGCTTCGGTTATAACCAAAAGAATAAAGCTGGAAATCAACATTTGCAATCCTAAGCTAAAATAGGGATTGAAACTTGCTGCCTTTTTCTTGGTTTGTAAAGTTCCAAAAGCCCAGGTTATTGTCGCAATTACAGATAATAAAATTCCAAACTGAAATTCGGGTTTTAAGAAATCACTTAAATAGTCAAAGAAAATGATGCAAATTCCGCCAAAACTGACTACCATGCCTAAAATCGCCAATTTAGCAACTCTTTCACCTTGAAAAAAACAAATGATAACAATCCAAATAGGGAAGATGGTAGCAATTATTGCGCCTAATCCGCTTGTAATATATTTGACTCCCCATGTGCTTAATCCGTTGCTTAAAGCAAAATTTAAAATAGCAAGAACCAGAATAGTTATCCATTGTTTGCCTTTTGGCCATGGTTCCTTTTTTAAAATAAAGTAGGCTACATATAAAATTCCGCCTAAAAACTGTCTGATTGTTGCCAATTGCAAACCGGGCATATGCTTAACACCTTCTTTTGAAGCTAACCATGTTGTCCCCCAAAAAAAGCTTACCCAGCACAAAGCTATAATTGGCAGTCCGATGGAGTCAATTTTTGTTAAAAATGCGGTTTGGATTCTTGCTTTCACTTTTGTTTAAATTGGTTTAGCAAATATTCCAAAAACTATTTCAAATAGAAGATAAAAAGGAAATATATATTCATGAAAATTTTAGTTGGTTCCAATGAAATATTTGCATTAAAAAACCTATGATTGATTATTGTGTAATTTTAACATAATGTTTGAAATAATAACAATATGTTTGTATTTCTGATAAAAGAACATATAAATATGAAAAAAGTGCTTACTACACCTGTATTTTATGCTATTTCTGCAATGTTTACTATATCTGCAGTGCAAGCTCAAAATACCGTGCCGAAAGAACCCGGCATCAATGTTTCGTTTATGAAAAAAGAGATTAGTCCTAAAGAAGATTTCTTTAAATATGTAAACGGTACCTGGCTGGATAAAACTGAGATTCCAAGTGACCGTACAACCTGGGGAAGTTTTAATGAATTGGTTAAGAAAACTGACAAAGATGCGATGGCAATTTTGAAGGAAGCTTCAAAAAATCCAAAGTATAAATCAAATACCGATCAGGGTAAAGCTGTGAATTTGTTTACGACCATTTTAGATACAGTTGGAAGAAACAAAAGAGGAATTGAACCTTTGAAACCCTATTTAAAAAAGATCGATGCCATAAAAAATGTTGCCGATCTTCAAAAGTATTTAGTTGAAGTCGAGCCTCAGGGAGATGGTGGTTTTTTTAGTATTTATATTGGAGCTGATGAGAAAAACAGTTCTAAAAATTCTGTAAGCTTAGGAGTTAGCCAATTAGGCTTGCCTGATAAGGATTATTATACTTCTGATGATAAAGATTCTAAAGAAAAACGTGCCAAATATGAACTTCATGTTGCCAGAATGATGCAGTTTATCGGAGAATCTCCGGAAAAAGCAAAGCAAAGTGCCACAGAAATTTTAACTTTGGAAACTACTTTATCAAGCCCCAGATTAAATCGTGTAGAAAGCAGGGACAGTCGTTTGCAATACAATCCTATGACAGTTGCTGGTCTTCAGAAATTAACTCCTGCGATTAAATGGGATGCATATTTTACGAATCTTGGTCTGGCAAAATTAGATACAGTGGTTGTAATTGAACCTCGTTATATGAAAGCGCTGCAAACTGTTTTTGAAGAAAACAAAGTAGGATATTGGAAAGAATATTTGAAATGGAGTTTGTTAAACAGATCGTCTTCACAATTATCTACTGAAATTGAAACGGCAAGTTTTGATTTTTACAGCAAAACATTAAGAGGAGCAATTAAGCAGCTTCCTCGTGAAGAAAAAGCATTGCAGGTTGTTAATCGCAGTGTTGGAGAAGCTCTTGGAAAATTATATGTAGAAAAAGTGTTTTCTGCTGAGGCTAAAACCAAAGCGGTTGATATGATTCACAATGTAATTTTAGCTTATCAAAACAGAATCAGCAATTTGACCTGGATGTCTGATGCTACCAAAAAGAAGGCTATAGAAAAATTAAATAAAATCACCATAAAAGTAGGCTATCCTGATAAATGGAAAGATTATTCGGCTTTGGAAATTAAAAGTGTTGCAGAAGGCGGAAGTTATTTTGAAAATGCAAGGAATCTAGGGAAATGGAGTTTTAACAAGGGATTGAAAAAATTGGATAAACCTGTTGATAAAACAGAGTGGGGTATGTCTCCTCAGACTGTAAACGCCTATTACAATCCTTCTTATAACGAAATTGTTTTTCCGGCAGCTATCCTGCAACCGCCATTTTACAACTACCAAGCGGATGAAGCGGTAAACTATGGTGGAATAGGAGCTGTTATTGGTCATGAAATTTCACATGGATTTGATGATTCCGGTGCACGTTATAATGCAGATGGTAACCTTGTAGATTGGTGGACTGCCGATGATTTAAAACAATTTACAACATTAGGAACTGCTCTTGCAGATCAATATAGTGCTTTAGAACCCTTGCCGGGAATACACGTTGACGGAAAATTTACTTTAGGTGAAAATATTGGTGATTTGGGAGGAATAAACGCAGCCTATGATGGTTTACAATTGTATTTGAAAGCAAATGGGAATCCAGGGTTAATTGATGGATTTACACCTGAGCAGCGTTTCTTTATATCATGGGCTACCGTTTGGAGAACAAAATCAAGAGATGAAGCAATTAAAAGTCAGGTAAAAACCGATCCGCATTCTCCGGGTATGTACAGGGCAGTTGTTCCGATTCAGAATGTTAATGCTTTTTATGATGCTTTCGAAATTGAGAAAGGAGATAAAATGTATATTGAACCGGAAAAGAGAGTTAAAATCTGGTAATCTTAAATAAACGAAAACGGCGCTGAATTCTCAGCGCCGTTTTCGTTTAAATCTTTATCACATTGGAGCGAAGTCGAAATGTAACAATAAAGAATTTTATTTCAGATTACTGTAAATATAAGTTTCAATTGCTTTTAATTCATCGTCAGACATGGCTTGTGTCACCGGAAAATTGGTTTTCATAACAGCAAACTGACTCGGATCAACAATTGGTTCTCCATTTCCTTTAAGAAAATTAACTATATCCGCGTTTTTGTCTTTATAGGTTTTTGCAATTTCATGAATACTTGGACCAATCACTTTTTGGTCAACCTGATGGCAGGAAGTACAATTTCCTCTTCCTTCAAAAATTTCTTTTCCTAATTCTTCAGGAGTCTTAACAGCTGAAGCAGCAGATTCTTCAGTTGAGATTTGTGAATTGTCTATTGTTGTTTTTTCTTCTTTTTTACAGGAAACAAATGCAAGCACAGCAAATGCAATTATTGCTTTTTTCATTATTATTTGTTTAAAATTACAGCTGCTTCTTTGGCAAAATAAGTTGAGATAATACTGGCACCAGCACGCTTAATGCAATAAAGTTGCTCTATCATAATTTTGTCATGATCCAGCCACCCTCTTTCAGCTGCGGCCTTTACCATAGCGTACTCACCAGATACCTGGTATACCGCAACCGGAACGTGAACAGCATTTTTTACCTCGCGAACAATGTCCAAATAAGCCATTCCCGGTTTTACCATAACAATGTCAGCTCCTTCCTCGACATCCAATAAAGCTTCGCGAATACCTTCAATACGATTGGCATAATCCATTTGATAGGTTTTTTTATCTTTCGGAATATTCAATGAATCAACCGGTGCAGAATCCAACGCATCACGGAAGGGACCATAAAATGCCGAAGCATATTTGGCACTGTAACTCATGATACCAACATTATGATGACCATTTTCTTCCAATGCTTTTCTAATTGCCAAAACGCGGCCGTCCATCATATCGCTTGGTGCCACAAAATCGGCTCCGGCTTCAGCATGACTCAAACTCATTCGGGTCAAAGCATCAACAGTCGCATCGTTAATCAGCTGACCGTTTTCGATAATCCCATCATGACCATAGATAGAATAAGGATCTAAAGCTACATCCGGCATTACAATCATTTCCGGAACAGCATCTTTTATAGCACGAATGGTTTGCTGCATCAGTCCATCTTTATTCCAGGCTTCAACACCTTTATTGTCCTTAAGATTTTCGCTTACTTTTACATAAATATTCACCGCTTTGATTCCTAAATCCCAAGCTTCTTTTACTTCTTTGATAGTATTGTCCAGCGAATGGCGATAAATTCCCGGCATTGACGGAATAGCAACTTTTACATCTTTTCCTTCAGCAACAAACATCGGAAGCATAAAGTCGTTTGGACTTAAAGTGGTTTCACGAACTAAAGAACGAATAGACTCATTTGTTCGTAAACGGCGGTTTCTTTGTAGTGGGAACATAGGTGATTTTTATAAATTTCAAAAAGAACGCTCACTTGTAAAAGCCTGTAACATTCATTTTAAAACTGAAATTAAAATAAGTGCTGCAAAGTTAAAGAAAAATCGACTAAATAAAGAGCCGGCAAGTAGTTAGAATTCGTTAATATTATCTAAATTCGTATCGTTTTTTTAAATTTCTATTAAGAATCTTCTTGTTATGGAACGCTTTTCAAAATTTAAATTTCCCAAATGAAGAAAATATTTGCTTTATGCTGCTGTTTATTCTTAACCAGTTGTTTTGAAATAACAGAAAGAATAAAATATCATGACGACCAAAGTGGCGAGTATACCTTAATGGTTGACTTTTCTAAATCCTGGTTAAAGACAAAATCAGCAATTTGGCTTGAGGAAGTTGATGGTGTGAAAATTCCGAATGAACAGGAAATCACACAAAAGCTGACGGATTTTAAATCTAAAGTTTCTAAAATTGAAGGAATTTCAAATATCACAACCAAGACGGATTTTGACAGTTATATCTTTATTATTAAACTGGATTATCAAAACCTGAAAGCATTAAATGAAGTCGTTAATACTTTAAATAAACAAAAAAATCAGATACATTTTAACGGTAATACCAAAAGTTTCGAAAGAATTGCTTCATACCCAATTCCGGAAAATTTACTGAAAGACGAGAAGAAAAAAGAAGATCTGGAAAAAGCCAATATGATATCTATTTATACTTTTGATCACGATATTCTGGCTACAAGTAATGCAAACAGTAAAATATCAAAAAACAAAAAAACCGTTTTTTTGAAACAGAGTATGTATAGTGTTCTCAAAAAATCATCATTAATGAATAATAACATTCAATTAAACCCTTGATTTTTGAAGTTGTCATATTTCAAAAAGAATAAAACAAATATTATATCCTATGAAACAAATTTTTACTCTCTTAATTCTATTTACATTCAGTTTAGCCTACAATCAGGCACTTTCTAAAAAGCAGGATTATTTTGTTCAGTTTAATGGCAGTCAGCTTTCTAAAAAGGTAAATGTTGCTGAGGTTTTAAATCATTCGGTTTTAAAAAACTATAAAGATGGAAAAGCTTATTTGGATATTAATGAATATGCAAATCTTTTAAAATTAGACCAAAAGATAACTGTACACGGTAATTATTCTGATAGTATACCTTATTATCAAATTACAATTCCGATAAAAAGCAGAAATGATATTAAGACATTTCTACTTAAAAAAAATCAGGTAAATGATTCACTGGCAAAGGCTACTATTGAAGACTTTGCGCAATATTCTTTATATAATTCCGGAGATAAAAAAACCACAATCGGCTGGAATGATAACTATCTGGTAATTTTTGGACTTACTAAAAAATACAATTATAATGATTACAAGCCTTTAGTGGTGCAGGATACAACTACAACTGTTGCAGTGGGAGACCCTGTAGAAATTGCCGTGGAAGCAAATGAAGAGCCAGTTGTTGACACCACTTCTACGGATAATTATTATGCTAATTTTCAAAAAGAACAAATGGCATTTGACAGCATACAGTCAATACATCAGAATAGATTCATAAAATCGCTTTTCGAAAATGGTTTTACGGCTCCTGTTTCTGATAAGGTAAATAATAATGCTGATATTTCATCCTGGATTGATTATGCATCAGCAATGTCAGGTTTTAATTCGGCTTATATGGCTTTGGCGCAGTTTACGACATATAATAAATTTTTTCCAACACAAAAAAACTTAGGGAATTTTGTTAAAGGGATAAATCTTGATTTTTATTTTGACAATGATAATGCCAGGGTCGAAGAAATTGTAGAATATTCAAAATCGGTTGCTGATATTGTAAGTTCAATTAATACCCGCAAGATTAATAAAAATATTTTCAATCATTTTCCATCTCAGAAACCTTTGGGTTACATGACATACCATATCAATACTAAGGCTGCTCTGGAAAGTTTTCCGGGATTGAGTGCTGAAATTTTCAGCAATACGTTTCTTTTTAAAGAAGATATTAGTGTAGTAACCGATTTAATTTCGACAATTATTGATGAAGAAGCTACAGCAACTCTTTTTGACGGTGATTTAAGTATGTTTCTTTACGATTTTACAGAAAGAGAAGTTACTGTCAAAACTTTTGAATATGATGAGAATTATGAGCAAAAAAGTGTAGAGAAAAAGATTAAAAAATCAATACCGCTTTTTTCAGTGATTTTTACCTCTACGCACCCAACTTTTGCAGACAAATTGATACAATTGGGAGTTCGCAAAAAAGTATTGGTTGCAAAAGGGAACTATTACGAAATAATTGGCACTCAGGAATATGGTAATTTGTTTATTTTTAAGGATAAAGATGTAATTATTGTAGGGAACAGTATTGATAATGTTTTCCCTAAGAACGATTCTTTTTCCAAAGGCATCAAGAAAGAACTGAAACAGAATTATTTTTCTGCTAAAGTGAATGTGGAGAAATTGGTTGAGGCATATGGCAAATCGAAAGAAGCAAAAACATCAGAAATTGAAAAGTTGAATCGATTGACACAACAATTTACCGATGTTACTTTATATTCGGCTAAAAAACTTGTAGATGATAAGTTGAAGTTTGAGTTAAAACTAAATTCGGCAAAAGCAGATAAAAATATTATCCTGCAAACATTGGATCTGATTGAAGAGTTAACAAGTAATTAAAAAAACAAAGCCCTAAAATTGATGTTTTAGGGCTTTTTTTACTATTGTCATATCGAGCGGAGTCGAGAACAATTTAGACTAAAGCATCTCGACTCCGCTCGATGTGACAAAAAAGTTATGTATCTATAAAGCACTCTTATGTAATAGACGCATCGTAAATTTCTTTAATTGTTTTGCTAAGCTTGCTGTTAAATTCATCATCCGATTGACCAGCAGAAAGTCCTTCAGACAATGCTCTTGAAAAACTTGCAATCAATCCGTGGTTTTGTGCCAGTTTATGATTGGCTTCTTCTTCAGAATATCCTCCGGACAATGCTACAACCCTCACAACATGTGGATCTGACATTAATTCCTTGTAAAAATCATTTATAGTAGGAATAGACAGTTTCAGCATCACTTTCACATCTTTATCTAATGCGCTAAGTTGTTTTTTGATTTCTTCTTTTAGAATTACTTCTGACTTTTCCTTATCACTGCTATAAATATCAACTTCAGGCTCAATGATTGGTACAAGTCCTTTTTCAAAAATTTGTTTACCAACTGCAAATTGTTGTTCTACTACTTCACGAATTCCCTCACCATTTGCTTCTTTAATGACAGAACGCATCTTAGTTCCAAAAATGTTTCGTTCTACAGCTCGTGTTAGCAATTCATCTAAATTAGGAATAGGTTTCATCACTTGTACGCCATTGGCAAGGTCAGCAAGTCCTTTGTCAACTTTTAAAAAAGGAACTATATTTTTCATTTCCCACAAATAGTCGGCAGTCCATTGTCCGTCAATTTTGCGGTCCATAGTGTTTTCAAACAAAATAGCGCCTAAGATATAGTCACTTTCAAAAGCAGGACTCTTGATAATTCGGGTTCTCATGTCATGCACAAGCGTGTACATTTCTTCTTCATTCGAATAGCTGCTTTCCTGAACACCATATTGTGCTAAGGCTTTTGGTGTGCTTCCGCCACTTTGATCTAATGCTGCGATAAATCCTTTTCTGGAATGCATACGATCTAATTGTGCAATGTTCATTTCTCTTTTTTCCATAATATTCTAAATTTTAGATTAAATTACAATTTATATTTATGATTATAAAGAAGTTAAATAAATATTGAATTCAATTTATTAGATCCATTCCCGGGGATTTTCCAACACATTTACTAATTTTTCTTCTTCACTTCCGGATTCGGCATGATGATCATAAACCCATTGTACGTGCGGAGGAAGGCTCATCAGGATACTTTCGATCCTTCCGTTGGTTTTTAAGCCGAATAAAGTGCCTTTATCATGAACCAAATTGAACTCAACATAACGGCCACGACGAATTTCCTGCCAGTTTCTTTGTTCCGGTGTATAGGGTAATTCTTTTCTTCTTTCGACAATCGGAACATACGCTTCAAGGAAACTATTGCCAACTTCGGACACAAAATTGAACCAGTTTTCCATAGACATTTGCTCATCTGCTTTGCAATAATCAAAGAATAAACCGCCAATTCCGCGGGCTTCATTTCTGTGTGCATTCCAAAAATAAGTGTCACATTGGTTTTTATATTTTGGATAAAATTCAGGATTGTGTTTGTCGCAAGCCGTTTTACACGTTTGATGAAAGTGTTTTGCATCTTCTTCAAACAAATAATAGGGCGTTAAATCCTGTCCGCCGCCAAACCATTGTTGGATTATTTTTGGTGAACCTGTACTGTTGAGCGAAGTATCATACATTTCAAAATAACGCCAGTTGGCATGAACTGTAGGAACCATTGGATTTTTCGGATGTAAAACCAAACTTAATCCACAGGCGAAAAAATCAGCTTCGTCAACGCCAAACATTTTCTGCATCGCTTCGGGTAATTTTCCGTGAACGGCTGAGATGTTTACACCGCCTTTTTCAAAAACGTTCCCATTTTCAATAACACGTGTTCTCCCTCCACCGCCTTCCGGGCGTTTCCAAAGGTCTTCGCGGAATTTTGCGGTTCCGTCAACAGTTTCTAATCCAGCGCAGATCTGGTCTTGTAAATTTTGTATATAAGCGTAAAATTTA
>Ga0307510_10002289_pt1 | contig 21616 bp, 13 predicted proteins | sample 12_EM_MG_FD_207224 | JGI IMG/M metagenome (GOLD analysis project Ga0307510, IMG submission 207224) | Populus trichocarpa ectomycorrhiza microbial communities from riparian zone in the Pacific Northwest, United States - 12_EM | ecosystem: Host-associated > Plants > Roots > Unclassified | place... | reverse complement strand
CCATAGACGGCATCGCCCATCAGGGGATGACCGATATGGGCGAGATGGACGCGGATCTGGTGGGTGCGTCCGGTCTCGAGCTCGCAGGCGAGCAGGGCGGCGATCGGCTTGCCGTCCCGGCCGGCAAAACTCTCCAGAATCTCCCAATGCGTCACCGCCTCGCGGCCGCCCTGGCGCACCGCCATCTTCTCGCGCGCATGCGGATGGCGGTCGATCGGCGCATCGACGGTGCCGCGATGCCGGTTCGGCACGCCCCAGGCGAAGGCCATGTAGCCGCGCCGCATCGCGCCGGTGCGGCCGTGGTCCGCGAACTGCGCCGAGAGGGACGCGTGAGCGAGGTCGTTCTTGGCGACCACCATCAGCCCGGTCGTGTCCTTGTCCAGCCGGTGCACGATGCCGGGCCGGCGCACCCCGCCGATGCCCGACAGAGAAGAGCCGCAATGGGCAATCAGCGCGTTCACCAGCGTGCCGGTCTCGTGTCCGGCCGCGGGGTGCACCACTAGGCCCTTGGGCTTGTTGATGACGATGATGTCGTCGTCCTCGAACACGATATCGAGGGCGATTTCTTCGCCCTTGGGCTCGGCGGGCGCAGCCTCCGGCACGTCGATTATGATCGTATCGCCGGAAGTGACGTGATAAGCGGGGTCCCGGATGGCAGCGGCCTTCAGGCTTACCGCGCCCGCCAGAATCAGGGCTTTCAGCCTCGATCGCGACAGGTCGGTGAGCTGTGCCGCCAGCACGCGGTCGAGCCGGGCCGAGCCCTCGGAGCCTTCGACCACGACCTCCAACCTTTGCGCAGAGCCAGAATTTTCCATGACGACGTCTGATACCGCTGTTCCCGAACCGAGCCCCGAGCAGGCCGCGCTGTTTGCGCGGGTGCGGCGGATGATGCTGATCGCGGGGTTGACCACGGCGCTGGCAATCTGCGCCGTCCTGATCGCGGTGGGCTACCGCCTTTTCAAGTCGGAGGGAAGGGCGGTGGAGGCCGTCGGTGACGTGACCGCGACCCTGCCGAAGGGCGCCAGGATCGTCTCGACCGGGGTCGCCGGCGACCGCCTCGTGATCACGCTGGACGTCGGCGGGGTCATCGAGATCCGCACCTTCGACGCCCACACGCTCAAGCCGGCCGGAAAGCTGAAATTTGCCAACGAGCCGTGAGGCCGGCTGTTGACCGTTCTCCGGTCCAATTTGTCTTGCCGCGCAACTTCTGATTTAGCTTTGGGTCTAGGGGAAGTTGGGGCTGGGACTGGGAATGGGGCGTATCAAGTCGCGCGTCGTCGCAATTGCTCTCGTCGTCGGATCGTTCGGATGCGCTGGATTTGCGGCACTCGCAGAGCCGGCCAAAGAGTCGGCCAGGCAGCCCGCAGCACCAGCCAAACAGGCTGGACTTGCAGCGCCAGCCAAACAACCCGCAGCGCAGGCCAAGCCAACGGGCTCGCGGAACGCACGGCTTTATTTCCTGCGCGAGAAGGGCATTTTCGGCGCGATGGGCGGAATGGCGGCCTCGGCGGAAATCCTGATCGACGGCAAGTCCGTCGGAAAGGTCGACATGGGGACGTTCTTCGTCGTCGATCGGCCGCCGGGCGTCCACAAGATCGCCTCCCACATGAAGATGTCCATGACCGACTATGAGATCGAAATCCCCGTCGAGGCCGGCAAGTCCTATTATTTCGGCGTCGGGACGCAGCGGACGGGCGCCATCGGCCAGGACCTGCTCAACCAGGCCATCGCAGGCAGCAGCGGCCAGCAGATCCGCTCGTCTTCGCCCTTCAAGTCCGCCTTTGCGGGCGCGGGGCTGTTCCGCCTCGAGCCGGCCGCCGGCGCCGCGGCGATCGAGAAGCTGAAGCAGCCGTGAGTGTTCCCGCGGTTTCGCAGGGCGCGCGAGCGGCCCGCAGGCCATCGCGCGGTTAAGCTTGAGCCGCAGTCACCGTGCATATCCGCCGATTTCGTGCCCCATCGAGGCTTGCCGTCAGCAAAATTCGCAGCTATGTCCTCTCCGTCACGCTCCCTTCGTCTAGCGGTTAGGACGCGGCCCTCTCAAGGCTGAAACAGGGGTTCGATTCCCCTAGGGAGCGCCATTCGGTCTTGGCTCAGGTTGATTTTTTGCCTGGAATCTGCGCGACCGACCGCCGGCGTCGAGCTATGTCGGCCCTTCCGACGTTCAACGGTCTGCGCCTTCGGGATAGCCAACAACCGGACTCACCAACGAAGACATCGTTGCGCGCGGATATGGACGCAACCAATTGCGGAACTGCCAACGACGGCTGACCGATCCCTCTTACTTTGAGCAGTTATCGAGCGGGGGCCTGGCGAACTTCCAAAGAACTGTCGGGTTTAGTCGGCCAGATTCAGGGGGCCGTATCGGGTGGCAGAAGGTCGACCGCCAGCTTCAGGACAGCGTCGGATTGCATAATCGCGCGGCGTGCTGGATGCCGACGCCGCCGAATCAGTTACGCCAAGAAACCTATTCGGAAAGTCGAAATAAACTGTCGCGAATTGGTTGGGGCCCCGATGTCGCTGATGTCGCATTTCCAGCCGACCAGTTCAGCGTGAAACCAAAAAGCCAGCTCCCGTTAGGGGAAAATTAAGCTTTTGGATCAAGCGTTGCATTTGCAAAGACTCACCCGCGCTCGGTGCATGATGCTGGCGCAAGCTCCGCTGGAGACCGATTGATGTCAAAGAAACCATGCGTTCTTGCGGTTGATAATTCCGCGGCGGGCCGGCGCGAGATTTTCGATAGCCTCTCGAACGAGGGTTTCGATGTAATCCAGGTAGAGAACGGGCGCGAAGGACTGGAGGTTCTCAGCCGAGGCGAGATCGACGTCGTAGTCAGCGATATCGATCTTCCGCAGATGGATGGCTTCTCGTTCGTTCGCCACATGCGCGGTGACCCGCGCCATGCCCACCTTCCGATTCTTATCCTGACACACGAAACCAACCGCGCGCTGCGGACTGAAGGAAAGGTCGCTGGCGCCGACGCATGGATGCTCAAGCCGGTTGATCCCAAGCGTCTCGTCGAAGCGATCCGGCGCATGAGCCGCAACGCGGCATGACAACTCCTTTGGAAGCCCAGCGGCGCATCTGAACAACGCGGTCACGCGTGGTGTCAATGGGTGACGTAAACGTCCCTCTCCGTTCCCGCATCAAGCGTCCCGAGCTTGAGGTAAATCTCCCGACCGTCGGGAAATTTTGCCTTGGCCCGATAGCTGCCCGCCGGGGCCGTCAGCTCTTCAATTTCGTGCTCAAGCTTCACCTGGCCCACGACGTGATCAGCTGAATCCAGCAACTGAACCACGATTGCGGGCGAGTTTGTCGGAGCGTCGGGCCTTTTGCCGATTTCGATGATGCGGAGCCGAGGCGGAGGCGGAAGTGGGGGCGGAGGTGGAAGCACTACAACCGGCCGCGGAGGCGGAGGTGGAGCAACGGCCGGCGGTGGTGCCGGACGTGGCGGCTCTGGGATCGGAAAAAGCCCGGGGACAAGCGTCACCGCGTCCTCCAAGGTCCTGAGATAAAGCAATTCAGCGCCGCTGCATCTGTGCAAACCCTCGACATAGCTTACATCAAAACCCTTCCACCTCGGAACGAGGATGGCACGCAACGTGACCGCGCCCTGGCGCTGGCGCTGGCGTTCGCTGTTGATTTTCGCCAGCATATCGCATGGAGGCAGGTCGTTCTGTCCGCACGGGTCTTCCCAATCAGTGATCAGAACAATCGAACCGCCGCTCGGTCCCAGTTGATCGGAGGCAACTTGTAGCGATTGCGAAATCGGCGTCATGCCGCGCGGCTTCAGTGCATTGATTGCGTCAAATGCGGCGTCAGCCACCTGGGGGGTCAGGCGTTGGCGCGCCATGATCGTCTCAACATCGAGGTTGCAAACGCGCTGACGTTCGACCGGCTTGCCCTTGAGTGGAACGATGTCATAGCGATTGCCGAAGGCAATCGTGGCAATATCGCGTCCATGCTCTGTGGCAGCGAGCCGATCGAGCAGTATCCTTGCGCTTCGTACCGCGACCGCCAGTTTCTTGACGGATTGTCCCGCAGGAGCGTCGGTCTCGCGATACATTGAATACGATGCATCGAAGACGATTACCACGTTGTCGCCGCGTGCGATCCAGCTTCTGTCCGCGGAGGTCGTTTGCGCTGTAGCTTCGCAAGCGATCAATGCGCAACAAATTCCGGCGAATTGGCTGATCCGACTTCGCAACGCTAGTTCCTCATTGTGAACGATGCGATCGGGATGTTGCCGGCCTGCCCGTCACAGGCTCCGGCAACGGCCACCTCGTAGGTCGCGTACTCATCCTGGACGGTCCCTCCTTGCAGCTCGAAGGTAAACCCGATGATCCCGGTGCTGTCGCAGGTCGTACCCTCCGGCAGCTGCGCCGCGATGATGGACCGCTCTGCCCAACGCGGCGGCTTGCGCTGGTCGATCCCGACGGGCAGCGGCCAGGACTGCCCGGCATCTGCCGCCGACTGCGGTAGCAACAGAATCCGCGGTTTGATACTCGCGGGCGTTGAGCCCTGAGTGAGAACCGGCTCAGCCGTCAAGGCCAGCGACGATTGGGATCTGCGGCCGTTGGCGGTGCTGCGTCGCGTCGCGATCACAATCGGCCGAACGTCCTGAAGCTGCGAGGTCTCCTTCGGCGGAGCCGGAATGTTCGCCCGTTGCTGGATATCCGGCTGCGCTGGCGGGCTTGGCCTCTGCGAATCCGGCCCTTGCGTTTTCGGCTGCTGAGTAGCGGCCGGGTCGGCAGGCGTCGTTTTCGGTTGAAGGTCCTTGGCTTGGGGCGGTTGCAGCTTGGCCTGCTGCTGAGGCTCCGTAGCCGGTGGAGGGTTGGCGGGGTGTTGTTGCTTGACTTCCGGATGCACCGGCGAGCTTGGCACCTGAGAACCGGCCACCTGCGTTTTCGACTGCTGCGCATTCAGCGGGTTGGTCGGCGTTGCCTTCGGTTGAAGATCCTTGGTCTGGGACGGTTGTTTGTTCGGCTGCTGAGGCTCCGGCGCAGATTGTGGATTTGGCGTCGCGGGCGCTTGCGGATCGGACGAAGCCCTGGCGCCCGGCTGCGGCGAGACCGTAGGGTCTGGTGTCTGCTGAGCCTGAGGACGACCTTGCGCATCGTTGAGGGCGCGCTGTCGGCGGGCCATGGCATTGGCACCCTCGAGTGAGCTCGGTGAAATGCAAAGCGATGGTGCCGCCGCCTCGCCGGGTGGCCCGGGATCGATGCAATTGCCAGACACGGAATCCAGCGGACGCGGGCTCAGCGGATCGCCCGACCCGATGCAGGTGAGCCGATCGCGATAGGCCAACACCGTCATGCGGGCGGCCGCATCGCCGAGCAATGCATTAATGACGGAGCGCATCGTGTGTATCGGGAGATCGCTATCTCCGGGGGCAACGAAGTCAAAAACCAGAAGCGGCTTTCGGGTACCATCAGGTAGCGTAACCACCTGATCAGGCCCCAGCTGCCTGAAGCAGCCGTCGGGCGGCTCGTTGCGATCCAGTCTGATATCCTTGTAAGTGCCTTGCACCCGGGTCCGGAAGATAAGATCCCGGGCAATCAGATGGACGATCAGCGCAGGCTTCATGCCGCGTGTCAGATCGTCAGAGATATTCAATTGCCGTTCAAGTTGAGTGACGTTGTCGCGAATGCGACCGGCGACGGCGTTTACGCTGAGCGGGTATCTGTCCTTACCGAGGTCTCTCGAAACTTCTTCAAGCTCCCGCTTCAACTGGTCTTCGCTCTGCTGGGACTGGTCTGCCATCATCTTGTCGTGCAAGACCTCGTCGTTGACCATGCCGATTACGCGAATCTTCGTCGAGCTTGCGGCCGAGTTTTGAAATTTGCCCGGTCGCGCGACGATGTAGCTTACGAGCGCGCCGATGTTCGGACGGGACGACAGATCGGCGATGACCAGATGCAGCGTGGGGTATAACGACTCCTGAGCGAACGCCGGGGTTCCGCCGCATTCGACGGCGGCCAGCGTAAAAAAAGCCCAGAGTGAGATGGTGACGGCGGACGGGCGCATGGTGTCGGTCGGTTTACCCACAATTGTCGCGCCGATAGGCTTCATAGGCGCTTATATAAGATGCTCCGCTTGCGGATTGAGACGGGAATTGACGAGCGTACCAGGCCGCAAATTCAGTCTGCAAGAGATTGGGGTCACTGCATGAGGCGAGGCGAGCGCCGCCGCAGCGAATGACGAACGACGCGCCACTGTGTTCGCGGAGCATGACCTCTGCTGCCTCATAACGCTTCCAGTTCTTCACGTCTCGCGCCAGATCGATGCCGCACCACTGCGGAGAAAAGCCACCGTTCGGCCGACCAAGTCCGTTTCGCGGGTCGGTAGCCAATGCAAAAAAACGGCGCACGAACTCTGATGCGGCCTGGGACCGGCCGCTGCTCGAGGGCCAGGCATAGGCAGCAAGCACAGCCGGGATCGCGATCGTCTCGACCGGCCGATCCTGCGCGACCAAGCCAGGATAATCCGCTTCGATGATCTGTGCGGCCTCATAGGGCGAGCGCCCCGACAGCTCGGATGCGGGCCGCCGCCCGCATCCCTCCTGCAGCAAGGCGATCGGAACCGATACAAAAACAAAGCGCGACTCCATGAAGTCCCGGCGGTCCTGCTGCTTGAATATTGGCGCGGGCTTGCCGACAACGAAGGCGACGCTGTCGACGCGCCCCGCGCGCAATTGTTCGATGCCCTCTTCCGTCGAGTCCGAACTGTCGAGCGACATTCCCAGGCCGAGAATGCCGTTCAATACCGTGCGAACCGTAATCGCCGTGCCCGAACGCACACCAGCGACATTGATGCGGCGGTTTGCCAGCTTGCAGACCGAGGCAGGTTCGTCGCCCACGATATCGCGTCGCGAGAGGATATGGAGGAATTCGTTATGAAGGCGGGTGACGTAACGGATCGAACTGCGCAGCTCGCGACCGGCCTCCGTGCGTTCGTACACTTCGAGAACATCCGACTGGACAATCCCGAAATCCACCCGCGGCAGATGTCGTAGGTCCGCGAGATTGTTCACCGAACCCTGCCCCAGGATCGGCGCCACCCGAAGTGTCTGCTGCCCCCTGTCGTTCAACAGTCGCATCAGATCGTTGCCGAGTTGCGCATAAACGCCGCCCGGCGCACCGGTCACGATGCCCACCAGGCTGCTGCGGGCCCGCTCACGCTCGGCGTCGGAAAGCAGTATCCGGGGCAAGTCGGCTTCGGGAATTCGCCAGTTCTCCACCGGCTGCGCGACCGCCGCCTGCCCCAAGCCCAGCATTGCGGCGATCACAGAAATCATAAGACCAGCCGGCAAAAGCACCGACCCGCCCCGGAGTCGAAAAATCATCTTCTACCCCACCGTGAATTAAATCATTAGCACAATCTGGCGCCCGACGCACCAAGAAGTATCGGGAATCCCTAGGAAATTTGGCCTACCCGCACCAATCGAAAAACTGGCGCCACTTCAGCAATTCCGGAAAGATGTAAAGTTTTTATTTTCAACTTGAAAATGCTCACATGCTTCGCCATCCTGCAAGGCGATTTGGGATATTTATTTGATGGGACAGCTCGCTAGACTTTGGGTCTTGGCTGGCGTTGTTCCGGCAGCCAACATTGTCTTCTTCTCGGGGATTTTTCTGTTCGGACTGAATTCAGACGAGCATCGGAAGTACGATGCCGACCTTTCGCTGGACAGAAATACCTACATGGAGCGGTTGGAGCGCCGGGCGCGTGGTTTCAGCCCTGATCGCGGTTCTCCGGGGGAGCGCGACTTCAAGACCGATTTCTTTGATGTCCTCAAGGTTCATCAGAACGGACCGGTCCCTTCACCCGAACTGGCGCGCTTGCTTCAGGACAAATTCCTGCGGCCGGTCCGCGATTGCCTGGAGTCGGTTTATTCACGCGCCGAAAGCGCCGCTGCGAGCGACGCGAGCGATCCCTATTCGCGCGCCATCGCGCATGTTTTGCGGACCACGGGCTCGATCCCTGACGCCAGCAAACAAGACTTCCTGATCGCGGCTCAGCGCGGCAAGATCTATTGGAATTCCTGTCCTGAATTCCTTCTGGGCATGGAGTACTTGCTCGATGACTTTCAGACTTGGGACGACGTGCTCGCTGTCGAAAAGCGCGCGGCCTTGGCGCGTCGGTTAAAGGCGATTGTCGACCGGCTCTTCTGGGACAGCGCCGTTCTGACGATGGATCGGGCCGGCGCCAGCAAGGCGGATGTCGGCCGCGCCTATCAAGCAATCGACCGGCTCACTTTCGAGGTGAAGGGCGCTTGTTTTGATGGCGCACGGGAGGGCGATTCCTCCAGGCTCCCCGAAATATGCGGCCGATCGCGCGACGCCCTGCTGGATGCGACCAATCAATTATCGCGTTTCGTGGGTGATGTCGGCCAATCCATCGAACAGCAGCAAAACGTCGGACGAAGGACGGCAGAGGAATTTTTCCGCACCTATGTCTGGCAAATCGCGCTCTATTTCATTCTGGTCTGGCTGGCCAACGTCATGGTCGCCTGGCTCGCATTGAAATGGAGGGTCTCGTCGGATCACAACGATCATCCCGCCGAACTGGGCAGCGACAGCGGTGCGCCGCCGCGTCCTTCCCCTCTCCCGGGCGATGGCCTGCCCGCGTGATGAACCGATTCAAATCTCTTGCTTTCGATCATGTTGCGGCAATACTTGTATTTTTAGGGCTGCGCAATTTAAGCGGGACACTGGATCATGGCCACCGAACTGGATTTTCGCCCGACGCTCATCGTCGGGGCCGGCGGCACCGGATGCGAGATCGCCGAGCGTGTTTACCGGCGGCTGTTGCGCGCACGCAAGGGTGAGGAAAACCGTGTCCGAATTGTTGGCATCGATACCGACGCCAACGATATGAGCCAGCGTCGCGGCATCGACCTGCGCAACCGCATCCAGACCAGCACGACCGACACGCTCTACCACATTCTGAGCAGCCACCCTGAAGTCGAGCAGAGTTTCTGCCTCACGCGAGAGGAATTGCCAGAGAACCTGTTGAACATGCGCTTGGTCGACGGCGCCGCGCAGATCCGCATGTTCTCGCACCTCGCGCTTTTTCTGAGCTGCAAAACCGGCGCGCTGCAGAACCGGCTTGGTGACATTATCGCAGAACTGCGTCGTCACGACGGCAGGGCCGATACGCTCGTACCGGTCAACGTTCTCATTGTGGGCTCCATTGCCGGCGCAACCGGATCCGGCAGCTTCATCCAGCTTGCGGCGCTGATCCGCCGCATTGCGAAGGAAAGGGAGGTCAGCGCGACGGTCCGGGGCGTATTCTTGCTGCCGGACGTCTTCGTCTATGGCGCCCGCCTGCCAAGCCAGCAGATTGGAAACGTGCTGGCGAATGGTTATGCCGCCATAAAGGAGCTCGCCGGCGTGATCGCCCGGGCAGAACGGCAACCCACCGCGCTGGAATTCAATTATCAGTTCGCTCCGGGGCTGACCATCACGGACGGTGAAATTCCATTCGAGCACATCACTTTCATTGATTTCGAGAATAATGCCGGAGGCAATCTTGGAGCCAGCATCGAGGCATACAAGGAGATGGCCTCGCGCGCGGTATTCCAGCAACTCTTCACTCCGATCGGGCAGCGTATCGCCAGCGTCACGGTGAACAACGCGCTGTCAAAGCTCGCGGCAGCATCCGTCAACACCAGCAACATGTATTCCGGGATCGGGATCGCTGGCGTCGTGTATCCGGCAGAGGACGTTGCCCGGTACCTCGGACTGCGCTTTGCGCAGGAAATGCTGGCCGGAGACTGGTTGCGGCTCGATCGGCTTTACGTCGACCGGATCCGTCGCTTCGAGGAGCAGCGCGCAAGGGGAAATACTGGGGCGCGTGTTGAAGACCGCGGCCAAGCCTATCTCGACGATCTGGATCAACTGGCCGTGCGCGAACGTATCAGCTTTTTCGTCGAACAACGCCAGGCCCTGAGACCAATCGTAAAGAATGACGAAAAGGAGGAGGTCGAAGCCCCTCTCTCGACAGCCTATCTCAACGCCATCATCGGCCACATCACTGAAAGCTTCTGGGCGCCGGAACGAATGAAGGAGGTTTCGACCCGCCCGCCCATCGGAGATTCGATCTTTGCCAACAGAGAAAAGGTCCAGGACGTCACGCGGAGGCTGGAGATTTCGATCGACGACGACTTGCGCGTGGTCGATCAGCAATTGTTCCGACGCCCCGAGGAGTTGCTTCTCAACACCCTGGTTACGGAAAACGACCTTGATACCGGCGAGTTGCGGGACTACCACCTGCGCAATTGGATCGAGAAATCAGGCCCACATCCGGTGTTGGTGCGCGCTTTCCTCTTCGCGACGAGGCGGGAGGCCGCGGAGCGGCGCGTCGCACTCGACGTCGACGGATTGCGCAACGCACTGATGAGTATCGGGGGGCGCTTCAACGAAGCAGATAGCGACGTCGAGCGTGCGCGCGGCCAGCGTTCGAATCCCGCGATCCTCGATCGCGCGCGGCGCTTCCAGCGGCCCGGGCTGTTCGATCGGCTGTCCGGTAAGGCGAAGGCCTTCTATGAGAGCTATGCCGTCTACTACAATGACAGCAATGCAGGCCTGCGACGATATGCGAACGCGGTCGTCGAGGCCAAGGTGCTCGATCTAGTGATTGAGGAGATCGATGCCGCGAGCGACGCCTACACCGCGCTGTTCGCCGAAATCGGCAAGATCCAGGAAGGACTGCGCGACGCGACGCGGATTGAGGAGGAGCGGCACTCCTCGGGAACGGGAGCTCTCGGCGGTAACGTCTTCATCGATGCGTCGCCGGAAGCGAAACGGGCGCTCTGGACAGAGTTGAGTGAATCGGTTGCGGGTATGCGACTGGCGGATGGCAGCAACCGCGAACTGAACGCAGAACTCGTCCGCCTCTACCGGCAAAACCGCCGCAGCCGTCGGCAGATCGATTTCAGCGAACTTCGCCGTCTGTTCGAGCAGACCGTGGTCGAAAAATTCGCGATGGGTTCGGTGCAACAGCAGCATCGCGGATTGTGGGATGTATCCGTGATCGCGGCGGTACGCCGCGAGGCGGCCCGGGCACAGGAGGACTGGCGTACGCGCTTGAAGCGCGCCGTGGACGTAGCTGCACAGCAGGCGGAACCCTTCCTCGCCCTTGATGCCCCCGAGCGCGGCGAGCGCATCATCTTCTGGGCTATCAATCCGGAAGTGCAGCGCGAATATGCCGATGATCAGGATTTCAATACGATCTTCACCCTGAAGCAGGGCGAACAGCCGCTGATCATGGACGAGTTCAACAAGAACGAGCTGCTTTGCGTCAACAACCGGGTCAACCTCGAGGTCTCCCATCTCGCGAAATTCGCGTCCGGCGTGCCGGACAGAACGCACAGTGCACAGGTGCGCCCCGGCCGCTATTTTTCCGCCTATGATGCGCGGATATCCCGGTTGATCGAGGAGGAACTCGCGATGCGGCGGATCGGGTCGCAGCAGCGTTATGCCTCGACGATCACGCCTCATATCCACAAGGGGTGGCATCTCGGCGAGGGTCCGCCCGAAATCCAGATCGATGTGCGCAATTTGCGCGAACAGGAGTCTGCGCGCGCGTTCATCATCGGCTACGGGCTCGGCTTGATCCAGCAGGAGACTGACTACGGTCGACCTGTCACGATGTTTTCCACGGTCGGACGCGGCGGCGGCGGCGGCGTGCGTGACAGGCTGGTGGACTCGCACAGCACGTGGGCCGCTTACCAGATATTCAAGCGCAGGGCAGATCTGGTACGCGCCACGACCAACGTCTGGGCGACCGAGCGAGCCGCGATCATGCATGGCCTCGTGTTCGCCGATCTGTCGGTGGCACTGGCCGTAGGCGGGGCCACCGCGACCCAGCGGATCATCGAACTTGCGGCGCCGCGCGATGGCGACAAGGAGAAGCGCGAAGCAGCAGCACGTACGCTGTTCGCGGCACGATACGGACTGCTCCTTGACGTCGCGAGCCAGGCGCTTCCGAACCTGGATCGCGTTGGGCGTGGAGACGTCGTCGAACAATTTCACAAGCAATCGATCGAGGCGACATTTGCGGCCTTTGAGAGCCAGCCGGGGGTACGCCCCGAAACGGTGAAGGAATTACGGATGATCGAAATGGTGGGAACCGGGGACGCGCGCGCTTCCGCAGGGTTGTGATCGGAGACGGGATGGCGAAGATTGGCGACAGGGTGCGCCGCCGTATTATTGTCGTGGACCTCGATCCCGGCTGGCGGTTTGCAGCGCTGGTTCGAACCCTGGCGCTGGACCTGCTCGGTCGGGCGCGTGACGAAGGCATCGCATTCCGCACACTCTACGGAAACGTCACGGCCGGCACCGCTCCGGATGGTCGCGACGCCGTGTGGGGCGCCTTTTGGCCGCGGCTTTACCTCGACGATCGCACCAGCCTGATCGCCGAACTCGAAGAAGCCCTCGATAGCGTCGACCCCAACGCCGGGCGGCTCCTCGACATCTGCGTAGTTCTTCCAGCGCCAACGCGCGTGGCCGCCGGCGCGCCGGGAAGCGCGTTTGACGTCGCCGTCTCGATCTGGAACGAGTTCGTCGAAATCCTGGCGCAAAGAGAGCTGGTCACGAATGTCGGACGTTTCGCTCTCATTCGACCCGGAGACAATGCGCCGGACGGTCCCGAAATAACAGCGAGCATGGCGGGATTGTTGCGCCCCCTGGAGACGGGCGGAGTAGCTCCGTTCGACAGGGTCATCTTGCTCGGACAGCGCCGCGGGCAATCGATGCAAACCCGTCAATTCCTGCTGCTGCGGGCATTTCTCGATCTGCTGGATGCCGCGCGCGATCGTCAGACGCCGCCAGCGGCGGCAAATCGGGCCGAGGACTTCATCGCGACGCGCAACAGCGTGGATCTTCTGGACTTCGAATCCGCCACGCCGCCCTGTTCACTTAGCGAAAGGCTTGCGACCTTCATTACCCGCAGGAACGGCATTGCGGACGAAACGAGGGGAATGCCCACCGCGAAACCCGATGCCGAGAATTTCACCAAGCAGATCGATGCGCTCCTGCTGAAGCTAACTTTCTGGACGGGGCACCGCACGCATTCAGAAGCAGGGGCCGAGCGGCGTGATAACCGCCTTGGCGAACTTGACTCGATGAAGGTGACCTATTGGTCGGGAACGGCCGAACGTACGATCAAGCAAAAGATCGAGGCGCTTCAGGAGCAGCTGACGCAGTGGTGGCGGGATCAAATGGCCGGTCTCTACGGAGTCGACGAGAACGGCGTTCACGACCTCAAACGGCGACGGCTGGATTTTGTCCAAGGCATCAACGAGGCGCAGTTCAATGAATTGCGCAAAGATCTTAGTCTTCTGAATCTCAGCCCGGCCGGCCTGTCCGGCGTTACCCAGGCGCAGATCAATCAAGAGCTTCAGAAAATCGAGCGCGCGCGCACTGAATTGCTTGGCTCGATCGCCGCGAACAGAGCCGTATTCGCATATGTCGGCGCCGATGCATCGTTCGAAGGTAATGTCGACAACCTCAACATCTTGAACTCCTTCTCGGCCTACGCTGCGTTTGCCAACGCTGCTGCAAAAACGATGGATGCCCTGTATGGCCTGGCACAGCTCCGCTATATCGTCGGCGCTGCGCTCTATATCGCCTTCGCATTCACGACCGTGGTGATGTATTCGCTGGGAGACGCACAGGCACATGCGATTCCCCTATGGGACTGGTGGATCTACCGGGAACGACCGGTGGTGCCGGCGCTGTGGCTGATCTCGACCGCATGTTTGATTTTGGAGATCATTCGGGTTGTGCTGGTCCGGCGGCAGCGCTTCGAGGCAGCTCGCACCCAACTTGGAACGAGTGCCACGGAACTGACCCGCAACATCCATCGCTGGACCGATAGCGTGCGTCAATACACCAGCGACGTCCTGCACGTTCGCTTCTACGACCAATTGATCGATGAGATCAAATTCCAGCGCGACTGGAATGCGAGGGAAAGGTTTTCCGCAGTGGTCGCTGATCTCGGTCTCGCGCCGCCACGAGAAAGGGTGGCCCGGCTTGAAGAAGATCAGGCCACTAAGCTCTTCTCCTTGACGAAGGAGGCTGCAAAGCATGTGCCGCTCAGCGGGTGGTTTCAACGCGTCGTCCCGGATTTGTGCGACAAGATCGAGCCACGGCCAGGTGCGGCGATCGTGGTGGAATTGAAACGGAGTCCGCGAGCGGTCAGCGAGGCCACATATCAGGCGAGTGGACCGGCGTTCATCCAGGAGGTGCGGCTTATTTCGATCGATCTTATGGCTCCGCCAAGCCTGGACCGTATTGAGGCACCACCGTCATGAAGCGAGTTCTTGCGTGGTTCTTGCACGATATCTGGGAAAAGACGGCGGGCCGGGTATTCGTCGCTTCCATCACGTCCCGCTGGGTTCTTGCGGTCGCCTTCGTCGCCGGCCTGCTTTCGCTATGGATCGCGTATGAGGTGCCGCGATCCGGCAAACGGCTCTACGGATTCTTCGAGTCGCTTTCTCAGGACCCGATGTTCGCAACGTTCCTTGGCACGGTGCTCAAGGGTTTCGGGAAAGTCTCGACTTACTTCGCCAAGGTTGTTGCGAGCATGTTTGACCTGCTGGCGCGGCCGTACCTCGATCGTGTGCTGCAGATTGTCGTGGCCGTCCTGCTCGTCCTTTTTGCGCTCTTGATCGTCAACATGCTGCACCCCCTCGCTCGCCAGATCATGCATAAATCGATTGAATACGGCGAGAAACCCCATGGTCCCCGACACGGCCCCCGCGCCGTCATGTGGGCAATCTTCGGGTGGTCGATTTGGTTTGCGCTTCTCCTTCATACACCACCGCACTGGTTTACGATGGTCACGGATGTCCCGGTCCAGCGCATTGACACCGTTTTTTTTGTCTGGTCGGGGCTGGTTGCTGTCGCCGCGCTGGTGCTACTGCGAACCTTTGCCAGCTACAACGCGGGTGGCGCGGTGGTGAGCGCCGGTCTGAAGTGGACAGCGCCGCCCAGCCTGAAAGAGGCTTACGATCGGTTGGTTGCACGTAACTCTCCAGAACTCCTGGTGAATGTCCAACTCGGAGAATACGAGGCAGGAGCGCAAAAAGGAGCCAGCGCCGACATTCTGCAGTGTAGCCCGGTCGCAGCGCGGGTACGCGCCTTCTACAATCTCGATCCTGCAGCGACCGAGAATTTCGATAGAGGTCTCGATGCCGTCGGCCGGCGCGACACGCAGAACAAGGGAGTGGTGATCGACGAACCGATCGGACCGCTGCATGTTCGTTTTTTCGCGGAGGCCATACTTTCCGCTCAGGACCGGGGTGGTACCACGCTGATTCTGTGTCCGGAATCCGAGATTGAGGACATCAAGAAGCGATTCATCAGGGCCATTTCCGAGGCCGACAGAGGACGATTGCAGCAGATCTGGCCACCCTCGGATGTCGACCGGATTGACGAATTCGATCACTACACCTTCATCATTGCCAGCGAGACAATTGTTCAAAATCGTATCCTGGGAGACGATCGCGAGCACTTTGCCAACGTGCTCGGACAGGTGCGTCTTCTGATTGTGCTGGATGCCGCTGCATTCGACCCCGCCTTGCTGCGGATTCAGTTGGCATTGTTGCGCGCGAAGCTGGATGGTCAACGCGTCCACTATATCGTTCAGTCCACGCGCCGCCGTGACGCGGATGGATGGCAATATCTGCTGGGCATCTCGCGGCAAGGCGGTCTACGCCCCCCAAGTTGGCTGACCGACGCGCCAAGTCTCCGACCGCTTCGCTTACGCCGGGTAATTGACGGGCTCGGTTCCAGCGCCTTCTATTGCGTAGTCTTCCGCGAAGAGCGCGCGACCGCGCTTCGATGGTACGAAGAGCTTGAGCCGAACGGTATCGTCCTCCCGCCGGCGGCCGGGCTCTTTCCGGTTGTCCTGCTCGATGTCGTCACGCCCAGAATTCGGGTTCAGCATTGGGACCCGCAATTCTCGCGTGATGCGACCCTCTGGGAAAAGTTTGACGATCTACTGGGGCGCCGGCAGAGACTTGCGGCAGGCAGCTCCGACCCGCCCTGGCTCTATGAACCCGGTGTATCGCGATCGAAGCAACCGATCATCGACGAACCCCGTGACGCGGATATCACCGCGGGAGTTTCTCATGACGCGCTCGCCCACCGCTATCCAACGGTCTGGCTGGCGGAGGACTGTCACAACCTGCTTGATCTGATCGAAGACCTGAGCGGCGTTCGCGTCGAGGGTGAAGCAATGGCGATCATTGTTACCACCAGCTATCCACTGCGCGACATTCTGGCGGACAGGACGCGTGTCAGGAGGGTCTTGCGCGGTGAGGACGACAGTCTGGCGCCACTGGCGCCTCAACCACGAATAGGCATGCGTGAACTTGCCATGCTCATACTCATGCGCGCGATCGATGGCCTGCCACGGGCCGAAGCCGTGCGGTACTTTCGAGACGTTGCCGACAAGAAGGTTCTCGCGCAATATCGATTTTCCCCGACGCGTCTCGGCCTGAAGAACCTTCTGGAGCAGCAATTTTCCGGAGGACTTGGCGACGCCGTTCACCTCAGCGGGCTGCTTTTCGAATTCGAAACCAGGCCACTAGACCACAAGGCGGCGGACGGTGACGACTTCAACGACGATTTCGCCTTTTATCTACCCCGGCACGAGCGTGTGCCGGATGGTGTGAATCCGCTCGTGCCTGTGCTGCTGCGCGACGACGTTGCCGGTGGCATCGTCGGACGAGTTCATCAGGACGACCATGGCCTCGCCTATGCTGAGAACTCTTTTATCCTGCTCGGCGGACATTTCTATCAGGTGAGGTCGGTGGAGCGGGACGGTCAGCGCCGCGTCTTCGCGGATCGAGTCGATCCCTATAGATATTATCATATCGAGACCGGCTTTAACTTCATCTTTTGGCGGGGCTACCGCCTCGGCTTCGCAAGCCAAGCCCCGTCGATCGTGGTCGACGACCGTCGCACGGAGGCCTGGGGACTGAAGTGCCGAATCTCCCGCGCCCTGGTGCCGTTCATTCGCCATTCCTATGGCTTTTATGTCAACGATACGGGTCTGCAAACCGGCCGGCCGTACCCGCCGTTGACACCTGAGTACTTGTCGCCTGACGAACATGCGCGGCGGTCAACCTCATTCGGGCATTGTTTCGTGCTTCGTCTTCACCAGCTCGACACGACCCTGCTTGATCCGGCGACGGCAGATCACGTCGCTTTCACGCTGGCAGTGACTCTGCAGGATCTGATTGAAGCGCTGTTCCCTGGAATAGGCCATCGCGTCGCTGTCGTGTCGCCTCAGGCCGAACCGGTGTATCGCAGGCTCTTCGAGTCAGCAGACGCAAGTTTGGGACAAGTCCTCGCACACCGATGGCCGCATTTAATCGACGGGTTCGATGGGGATCAACCCATCGTCGGAAATTCAGCTCCGGTGATTGAGTGGCTGAACGGCTTTGCTCCCATCCCGGTGCGATCTTCTGCAGCGGCCGGAGCGCTGGACATCATCATTCTTGAGGATTGGGGATGGGATCTTGGAGTCATTGGAGCCGTGGACAACAGACTGATGCTGGTTCTGGAAGCCTGGCACGAGTATCTCGCGTGGAATGCAGCGCATGAGAACGACCCCAACCTGTATTATCGGATGGGCACTTCCGACCTTCACGAGGTTTTTGCCTTCAAGGCCGCCAGTGAAGTTGTCAACCGCTTCAGACGGATAGCTTCCACGCCCCAACAACCCGAGCCGTCGAAACCTGCTTCACCATGACCGAATGCGCCATCCTTGTACGGACCGCTGGCCACGTCGCCAGGATCGTTGCGTATGGATTATGTGTTGCGGCCATGCTGACATTCACCCCGGTCCACGCCGCCGGCCGTGTCGTCGGCATCTTGTTCGACGATTCCGGAAGCATGGCCGGCCGCCTCAATCTGCCTGCCTTCGGCGCACAAGTGCTGGTGTCGTCTCTTGACGGCGTGGTCGGCCAAGACAGCCTTTACACCATTCGTCTGTCGGCCTTTGAGAAAGAACTCTTGAAGGAGACCAGCAGGGTTGGACGCCTTGTGCGAGGTCAAAAAACCTTCTCGCCGGATTACATCCGCTCGTTGCTTGAAACGCAGACCGAAGGACTGCCGAGAAAGGAAGAAATCCAGACTCAGGAATCGCAGCAGAAAACGATTCAGTGGATACGGGAACAATGGCCGGTCCTGCAGCACGCGACGCCGTACGAACCGCTTGAGATCCTGCTTGAACAGCTCGCCAGGGCCGCCAAGCCCGGCCAGGATGTCTTTCTCGTCATCTTGACCGATGGCGAATTTGATCGCGAAGGTCTGCCGGGGCCCGACATGCCGTACCCCCCCGGAGAGGAGTACCTGAGACGCGTCTATTCGACTTACGAAGCGCGGTTCGGCGGGCGATTGAGAGTTGAGTATCTCCTGATCAGCGACGTGGGATCCAAGGGGATACGCCTGCGCAATTCAGTGGAAACCCAGAAGGTTCGCGGAACACTTCTCAGCGTCTTCAACAAATCAACGCCGGTGCCGGGAGTCCCGGCGGATGGCGAACACAATGTTTCGTCTGTCCCTGAGCTTGTCGGGGCCATCCAGAATATCATTGCACGGATATCGGCCACCGACCGCTCTGACAGGAGTGAGCTCGCAAAGCCGATTGGCACGTCCATTCACATCCAAAGCCCGTTTTCAGTCTCGCGCCTGATCAGCATCGCCAATGGCCCCGTCACCGAGGGGGCGCCCAACATCACGTCAAACAACTTCAACAACCGCGCGCCTGATCTTCGGTTCGAAAGCCGGATGGACAACCCCGATGACAGGTCGGGATGGGGCAATCAAAAGCAGATGGCTATCACGAGTCATTTTCGTTTTGATCCTCCTCGTCCTGCTGGACATGAGATCATATTGAACTTCGATAAAGATCCATCGAAGAACGTGTTGCTCCTGTTTCAGACCGAAGCGCGCTACGAGCTCCGTGTCAGGACCAGTTCCGGAGAACTCGTCCCGGCAAATGCAGACGGCTCACTAAATCTGGTGGAACGGCGCGGCTATACGATTGAAGGGGTGCTGGTCGACCATGATCCATCGGGTACGGGCGTTCGGGATGTGCCGTTGGCCTCGTTGCCGCAGTCGGCGAAATTCAGTGCTTTTGTCGCCGGCGCCGCGTCCCCCACCGGTGCGTTGCCGCGACGCTCTGCAATACAGCTCAGACGCGATGATCCAAAAGACCGTGCTGCAGGTGTCCTGGCCATCCCGGCCGCCGGCGACTACAACCTGACAGGCGAGTTCAATCTACCGGGCTTTGTCTCCAAATCGGCGGCCCTGCGCAAACTGCACGTGCAGAGCGGATCTGTCAGTTACAGCGTGGATGTACGGGCTGAGAAGCCCTGTACAGATTGCGCCGCCGACGAATTGCGCGTCACGCCGCGGCAGCTACGGGAGGACAGGAAGCTCGCCACCGTTCATATCGAGCAATTGCGGGGAGTCGCGTCGGACGGACGCCTGACGCTTCAGGCCCCGCCCAACGTGGTGTTGGCCGATCGCGAGGGCAAGACGATCGGACGATCGACTGATTTGAACCTGTCACCCGGATCGGGTCTCGACCTGCATTTGCGCCTGACCGAGGACTTCAATCCCGGCCCGGGAAAGTCCAGCAACGATGTAATTCTTTCGCTGACCGCCAATGATCCGTTCTCAGGTGGCACAACCGCGCAGCGACGTCTCGTTGTCGATATTCCGGACGTAAAACTGCACTATGTCGGCAATAGCCGGGATTCTCCGCTGGACAAGGCCTTTGTGACGTCGGGTGAATCACTGGCCAAGGGCACGGACTTCCTGCGCTTTCGCGTCGAAAACCTTCCAGACGATGCGAGGCCTGAGGACTTGCAGATCGTTGGCGCCTCGCGGCTCCTTCAACTCGAGCGGCGAGACGGCGCGGACGGAATCGAACTGGTCCCTCGTCAGCGTTGGTGTACCTGCCTGACCTGGGCAATCGGTGTGCCCAGTTCCGTTGGCCTCGAATATGCCGGCGGGCCGGGATATCGACCGGCAGTAGCGCGTGCGGCCTTTGCCTTTGCGCCTACCCTTCCAGAGCTCGGCATAAGTTGCGGCGCAATCCTCTTGGCCTTGCTGGCGCTGATGTGGGCTATTGCGTCCGGCTACCTCTATTTCACGGCATTCCGTTTCCCCAGGGGGAGCCATCTTGAGATCAGCCGCGCCAGTTCACCGGTTCCCGAGAGCGAGCCGTTGCGAGGGTCAGAGGGACGACTATTACTTTCTGCGCTGTTTCTTCGCCGCGTCCATGAGCAGACGTCCGTGAGAGGCCTCTATCTGGAGGCGCGTCCGTCCGGTGCCGTGCTCAAGTTCCGGGACAGCGATCCTGATATTCGGCTGATCGATCAGGCAAGCTTCGTCCGCGACGTGTTGAAGAATAATCCGCAGCTTCTTGTGCAGTTCTTTCCCTGGGGATCGCGCTTTGGCCGGTCGAGAACCGAACGATTGATGGTGATCAGAAGCGGGTAAAGCCCGCGGACCCCTCGGCTGAAGCCGTAAACCGCATAGCGGAACTGAAGTGAAATCCTGTTTGGGGAGTCTGAAACAGCAGCCGCAACTTGAGGGACGACTGCCAGCCGGATTTCTGCCGTGGCGCGAACGCCGCATTGCCGGCCTGAGCGCGCCGGTTCTCCAACCAAGCTCGTCGCCTCACACCGGTTCGGTCGTGGTCGAAGCCGGCGGGCAGGCGCGGGACAAGGCCACGGTGCGGCTCGGGCAGGGTGATACGCGCATCGTGACCGGCGGTGATCTACACTGGGTTCGCGACATGCTTCGTTCCGGACCGCAACTGGCTACATGATAGTCATATCAGTACCCGGCAGCCGCATCGAAAGCAGATGCTCCTTTCGCTCGACGGCTCGGGCGCGATAAACTCCCTCAACAATCAATCTCAGGATTTCGTGGGAACGCCAGATCAGCCGGCGATCTCGATCCCATGCAGTGCGCACCACTCGCGTAGCGCCTGCTCCGTGGCTTTTGCCTGAAAGGCATGCCAGCGATCGATCGCTCTTCGTCTGGCGAGCAGGGCCTTGAATTTCGGATAGGCGCCCCGCTTACTGAAAAAATGGCGAACGTCGTCGAAATCGTCCGGCAGGAACTCGCGGGCAAAATCGAGCACCAGCGGTTTGCCCAGGCCGAGTTCACGTTTGTCCGGAACCGCGACGTACTTCTCCTCGTCGTCTATGTCGGACGGCAGTTCGTCGTTGAACTCTTCTGCGTCCGGAAAATCTGCTTGATAATAGATCTTCCCGGTTTGCTTGCAGACGAAGGCGCGAAATTCTCCCAGATCGCCGTTGGTGTTGGCGAACTCGAAGGCTTGGGTGATGTCCCCGAAACTCATCGGCATGGTGTTCTCCATCAACGGCAAAAATACAGTAATACGCAGATACCGTAAGAGGGTAGAACCCTTCGATGGCGGACTGCTTTCCCTGAGTGAGAGCACCGCATGCTGGGCATTCGCGAAGCGCGGCGAGGCTTACGTCTCGTCGCACTTCAGCGTGCAGGCGATGCTGCGCCTTTGACATCTTTCGTCGCCTGACGTCACTGCCGGATCAGCC
>Ga0307510_10002288_pt1 | contig 21620 bp, 6 predicted proteins | sample 12_EM_MG_FD_207224 | JGI IMG/M metagenome (GOLD analysis project Ga0307510, IMG submission 207224) | Populus trichocarpa ectomycorrhiza microbial communities from riparian zone in the Pacific Northwest, United States - 12_EM | ecosystem: Host-associated > Plants > Roots > Unclassified | place... | reverse complement strand
CAAACTTTCATCCACTTTTTCAGATTCATCATCCTTGCTAAGCTTGATACTTGTTGTCATAGGAGTCCCCACTGGTTTACAATCCTGCATTTTGAATCTTTTTAGGATGTCTGAAGCATACTTCTTTTGGCATGTAAAAATGCCATGGCTGGATTGCATCACTTCCATTCCAAGGAAGTAGTTCATCATTCCAAGGTCAGACATCTCAAACATCTTCTTCATTTCATCTTTGAACTCTTGGATCATTCCAAGTTCACTTCCTGTGATGAGCATATCATCTACGTAAATAGATACAATTAGAAAATGGTTACCACAGGATTTCACATACAAAGTTGCTTCATTTTGGCTTCTGCTGAACCCAAGTTGAAGCAGATGTGTGTCCATTCTGTCATACCAAGCTCGGGGAGCTTGTTTCAACCCATACAAGGCCTTCTTAAGTAGATACACATAATCTTCTTTATCTTTAACAACATACCCATCAGGTTGTTCTACAAAGATTTCTTCAGCAAGAAATCCATTCAAGAAGGCAGACTTGACATCAAGTTGGTGAATCTGCCAAGAGTTATGTGCTGCAAGTGTAATGAGAAGTCTAATAGTATCATACCTTGCTACTGGAGCAAAGGTCTCTAGGTAGTCCACACCATATTGCTGAGCATAACCCTTTACCACCAATCTAGCCTTGTATTTGCATATTGACCCATCTGGATTGAGTTTTGTTTTAAAAACCCATCTTACACCTATCACCTTGCGATGCTTAGGCCTTTCAATCAGCTGCCATGTTGCATTTTTGTTGATCATTTCCATTTCTGCCTCCATTGCTCTCCTCCATGCTGGAAATTCTTGAGCTTCAGTATAGCTGGTTGGTTCTAGAATTGCCATGTTGCATCTTAGGTGAATATCTTCCAATGATCTTGTGCCTCTAACTGGAAAATCATCCACTGATTCATCAGCTACCAGTTGAGGTTGAATGGTGGATGGTTGATCAGAAATCATATTTTTCTGATGTTCCCAATCCCATGTGATTGCTTCATCAACCTTCACATCTCTGCTGAGAATTACCTTCTCTGTTTGTAAGCAAAGGATTCTGTATCCTTTGGTAGTTATTCCATAGCCCACAAGAACTCCCTTCTGAGCTTTGTTGTCAAGTTTGCTCCTCTTTGGCTCAGCTATATGATAATAGCATATGCTGCCAAATATTCGAAGATGATCTACAGCAGGTTTGACACCATTCCAGCCTTCATATGGTGTCTTGTCCTCCAGTGCTTTGGTTGGAAGTCGGTTCAGCAAGTAAACAGAGGTATTGACTGCCTCTGCCCATAATTTGTTTGGCATTTTCTTTTCAAGTAAGAGACATCTAGCCATCTCCATTACTGTTCTGTTCTTCCTCTCACACACACCATTTTGTTGTGGTGTGTATGGTGTAGTGTACTGGTGCACAATGCCTCTGCTGTTGCAAAACTCAAGAAACTGATTTGAGGTATATTCAGTACCATTGTCAGATCTTAAACATTTAATTAGCATGTCACTTTGATTCTCAACTAAAGCTTTGAATGTTTTAAAGATTGTAAATACTTCACTCTTAAATTTGATGAAATACACCCAACACATCCTAGTATAATCATCAATAAAGAGAATGAAATACTTGTTACCACATAATGAGGCTGTCTTCATAGGTCCACACACGTCAGTGTGGATGAGCTGAAGCTTTTGGCTGGCTCTCCATGCTTGCCCTTTAGGAAATGGTGGCCTGGATTGCTTGCCAAGTTGACATGTTTCACACAATTGAATCTCACCATTCAATGTAGGCAATGCTTCAACCATTTCCTTTTGTTTCAGAATTGACAAGCCCTTTTGATTGAAATGGCCAAATCTTTTATGCCAAAGATTTGAAATATCCTGAGTAGCACTCACATATGCATGATTAGATACTTTATCCCAGTCAACAACAAAGCTTCTGTTTTTCATCTTTACACAGAACACTTGTTCTCCAGAAGGATCAAAGATAGTGCATTTATGATCCTTAAACTGAAGAGAATAGTTTTTCTCCATCATTTGTCCAACACTCAACAAATTTTGACTGATTTCAGGTATGAATAACACATCAGGAATGATTTTGATACCTGAACTTGTTTGAACATTTACTGACCCTCTGCCTTTGACCTCCAGAAATTCTCCATTGCCAACCTTTACTCTGGATTTGTAAGATTCATCAAGGGTTTTGAACATTCCAGCATCATTGCACAAATGGTGTGTGCATCCACTGTCGATAAGCCAAGTATCAGCTGAATCATTTGTTGAGAAACAAGTGACAGCAAAGAATTGCTCCTCCTGTGTATCAACTTCATCCGCAAGGTGAGCTTGTTGAGGTTTTGGGTCTGATTTTTTAAACTTGCAGACCTTTGTGATGTGCCCTGATTGCTTGCAATTTCCACAAATTGCATCTGGCCTCCACCAGCAATATTTTTCTGAATGTGTGTTTCTTTTGCAGTGAGTGCAGGGAGGAAACTTCTTCTGTTTTGAACCTTCACTGGTGCTGCCCCCTTCATTTTTGCCTTTACTTCTCAGATTAAGCAACTTCTTTCCTTTTCCAGCTTGTTGTTTTTGCACATAAAAGGCTCCTTCAGTCAATCTGTCTTGCCTGATTGTTCTTCGTTGCTCCTGTGCTTGAAGAGCACTCATTAGTTCACCTAATGAGATTTTACTGAGGTCCTTTGATTCTTCCAGAGAGGAGATTTTGGATTCAAACCTCTCAGGAAGAGTCACAAGAACCTTCTCCACAATCCTGCTGTCAGGAAAGTCTTCTCCAAGTAATCTGATGTTGTTGATAATTAGTGAAATTCGATCAGAATACTTGGAGATTGTTTCATCTTCTTGCATGTTAAGTGCCTCAAAATCTCTCTTCAAATTCAACACTTGCATTTGCCTTATTCTGTCACTGTCTTGGTATTCTTCTTTTAGTTTGTTCCAAGCCTCTTTGGCTGAATTGCATGCCATAATTCTGTAGAAAATGCTTTTTGCCACGGAATTCTGGATGATTGATTTTGCCTTGGATTTCTTTGCCTTTTCCTCACTGCTGAACTTGATTTGAGCCACAGTGGGATATGTTGGTAAGGGAGCTACTGGTTTGTCTTCGGAAACAATTTCCCAAAGATCATAAGCTTCAAGAAAGGCTTGCATCTTCACTGACCAAATGTGGTAGTTTTCGCCAGTAAACATAATGGGGGAGTTTAAAAGTAGATTGTTGGATGTCATTTTTTAGATTTTGAAAACAATGTTTTGGTCCTGTAAGATCTAAGAGAGCTCTGATACCACTGTTATGAATTGTGTTGCCGTGTTTTGTGCAAGTGAAGGGATGCACAATCAAGAACAGCAGTGCTAGGTATTTGAAGAACACGAACTACACACAAGGTGTTTGATAAAATGTCTCTCTTATTATTTTATTAACTGCATGTCTTTAAATACATGAAAAAACTTAACAAACTTCCCTAGTTATCAGCCACTAACTGTAGTGGACAATGTGTTGCCACTAACTCAGCAACAACCTCAGAAAAACAAGGAATTTACTCTGACGAAATCAAAATAAAAATAAAATAAAAGAAAACAGACAATACTTGATTGAATAACAATTAAACAAACTGAAATACTATAGTTAAAATGTCAATTTTCTAACAAATGTGCTCAAAGTACAGATTTAAAGGAAGTAGATAAAAGGGAGCCATATTGTACAGAAAGTTCAACACGAGATTCAGCAGGTAAATTTGTTCGCATGTTTTGCTTTATTATTTTTAATTTGAGAACCCCAGGGCCATTTTTTTGTCATGGATTTGGATTCAAATGACATGGTCTGAAACAAATGAGTGTTGTGTAGAAGGTAATTGAAGGCACTAAGACAGTGTATGTATCATTGATTCATAATGGCATCTTGGGGATGGTAGTTTATTTGTTCCGCTTGATGTCCCTCTATCAAGATGATTAAAGAGGAAGTTGAACTTGCTTTCTTATTTCTGTGCTTGACATCCTGAAGTCAGTTTTCCAATCCTAGAGGAAGGCTAACCTATATACATGTACACTAAGGATTTATTAACAGCATTTGGGAGGTCTATTACTGGTGGGCAGACAACTAGGGGAAGTGGGAATCAACTGTTGAGGGCCCGTCTGGTGAAATGGATATGGTGGGGGTGAGGCAGATAATCAGGTTTGTTAATTATCTGGTTTATGGCCTTGCACAACTACTGTTGTGCAAGGCCATAAACCAGGTTTTCAACTCTTCTTCTTCATCAACCAATCAGGTTTTCAACTCTTCTTCATAAATGTAGAAATCACTGTCTATTTTTCTTGTCCCAGAAGAGTGCACATTCCTCTAAAACTGTACTTCAGAATCCCTGTTACCCAAATATCTTATTCCTCTTCATCTACTGTTATTTTTCTTGATAATTTGATGATATGATCTTGCAGTTGTTCCTGTCATAAGATCAGTCTGCATGAGGAATTTGAGAACAGAAATGACCCCTGTTACAAGTCGAGCCTTCTAGGACTGCTACACCCGTTGGTGCAACAACTCCTCTCCGCAGCCCAACTTCCTCAATCCCATCTACTCCCCAAAGACATGCACCAGCACCCCACGCATGATCAAATTTAATTGACCATGGTTGAACTGGATCTATTTTCAGGCTCGAGATGAAAAAATGCGAGCCCAAGCACATGCGAAGATGGTGAAGAAGATTGCTTTGACAAGACAGAGATTGGAAGAAAAACAAGCTGCCGCTGAAGCCAGAAAAAATCTTGTATGTTGCAGGTGAATAAGTCAAAGTGCTTCGTTTCTGTTGAGTAAGATGAATTTCTTTCAGATATCAAGTATGAACGCAAAGAAACTGGACTCGCAGGCCTTTCAGTAAAACAAGCACACGTGAGTACCGCCCTTCATCCGAACCTCAGTTCTTATTCAAGTGAAGCTTGTAGGGCAGGCTTGCTCAGCTGAGACAACGAAGAGCTGTGGATCTGAAACCAAAACTATGGTATCCAACTGCTCTCAGCAGCAGGCAAAGCTTCCCATGTCATTAGTCCCATTTTGAACCCCAGCACTGGTGTCTTTTTGTTTCTGCGTTTTGGGATTCCATGCAATACGCTCAATCTCATGTCTTCTGTTCACATTCCTAGGAAAGGAGCAAAGGCCTCTTCAAGTTCAGAAAAATCACAAATGCCAGTCTATTGTTTGCCACATTCTTGGACCTCAGTTACGTTCTGCTATTTTTTATTGCTTAGATGATGCAACCTTTTTATCTCTTCCTCCTTCCCTAAACCAAGGTTAAGCTCTCTCTCCTCCCTTTCAATCTCTTTCCTTGTTTGTTCTCCCTTTATCATCTTATTAGGGAAAGTCAACATTTTTCTACAAAGTTTTTCCACTACTTCATGCAATCACAAATTTCATTTCTCTACTCTTTACTCTCTCTTTTTTTAATGTGTTCCTTCTATTTTTATTGAATTTATATGGTCCTTTTACTCAAATTTTTTTTATGTGATTTTACCATTTGGAATTTTGATTATTTTGAGTTGAATTTTTTGTCAAATAACTTTTTTTTCAAGATTTTGAGTTCCAGATTTCTAGACATTTTGATGATATTTTAAGATTTTTGAAATAATTTTTTTTCATGCTCAGAATTTATTTTATTTTGATTTTTGAATTTTTGGATATCTTTTCCAAATTAATTAAGCTTTATCTAGATTTTCGCCCCATATGGCAACAGTGAACAATAAATTGAACAGGCAACCCAACAGAGATGCCACGTTAAGAATTTGTTGATTGGAGTGGAGGGGCGTATAAATCCAAATAAAAAATAAAAAACAATTACTAGATTAAGAAGCAGAGGGATGAACTTTTTTGTTAACCCGACATCACATAATATCATGCATATTAAAAGAAGCTAAATTGCTTTAGATAACATTAGTTATGTGACCATGCTTTGCAGCTTGTTGGATATATGTTTTTGGCAAAAAATAAATATATAAGCTCTTTAAATTTATTTTTTTAATTTTAATTATTAATTAAAAAGCCTATGAGAATTATTTGTCTCAATAAATACAAAAAAAATAAATTGTTAACATGTCTATTCAACTCGTCTAACTACAAGTCGAATAATTTTTTTTCCAACGTAAAAAAATTAATATGTAAATATTATTAACGTATTTTTTTAACATCAAGTAAAAAATATAATCATGGATCAAAAGTCGATGTTTACATATAATAAAATATAATAAATATTATATGCATTAATAGAAATATGTAAGATTTCAAGCTAATTTTTAACGTAGCTGAAAAATAAACAATGTTACAATTGCTACAGTTAAACACTATTTTCTTAGTCAGTGTAGAATAAATTTCCAAAAACAAAAAGTGTAAAGAAAAAATTAAAAAACATATTACAAAAGAATAAAAAAATAAAAAAATAATATAAATATGCCAAGTGTAAAGAAAAAAAATCCAAAACAAAGTGTAAAGAAAAAAAACTAAAAAAACATTAAAATCATGAATTTGGCATGTAGGTTATAATTTAAAAAAAAAAAAAAAAACAATACAAGGTATGTAGGTTGCTCCAATGTATTTTTTTACATGAAAAATTAAAAATGCCATTTGAAAAGTCTATACAATCATCTAACTAAATAAATCAATAACCATTTATGTAAAAAAAAAAATTGTTAACAATAATCAAGAAAGAAACTGTAAAGACAAGATATTTACTCAATTATGTTTACTAAATTTTTTTATTTAAATAAATAAAATATAAATTCATCCTAAAAAACTCATGCTTGAACGATAAATACAAAAACAAATCACTGAATAAATCCACACCATAAAAAATATTAAGAAATGCCAAACACATTAGAAAAATATAAGAAATGGATACTTGTCGATATGATAGAAACATATAAAAAAATATTAAAAAAAAACCTTGAGTGAACCCGGCAGCCAACCCAAATGAACAAATCAAACACATGATTCAAGTCATGAAATTGGAATGACCCCATAAATAACAAAGCAAAAAAAAATACCGCAAGAAACAATATTTGAAAAAAAAATGTTGTAAAAAAAGACCAAAATCAACCTCGGGTTAATCTTTTATATTTATGACCGGAGTCAACCAGGGTGACTCCATTAAAAGCAAACCTAAAAAAATAAAGAAGCAAAAATCGTAACTAAACAAATATTGAGGGATGAAATTGAGGAAAACAATCAATAAAAAAACAACGCCAAAGAAAACAAATAGCAATTAAAAGAATTAGGACTAAATTCAGCATAAATACCATCTGAAATTAAGGGTTAAAGCAAAATTTAAATGAAATTAAATGTTTAGGGATGAAATTAAAAAAAAAACAAATCAATTAAAAAACAACAATGAAAAGAATTGGCACCAAACTTCACATAAAAATTCAATGAAAAAAAATGATTAAGGATGGAATTGAAGAAAAACAAATAAATCAAGAAAATAATTGAAAACTAAAAAAATAGCAATTAAAAAAATAAAAGCTAAATTTGATTAAAAAAAAACTAACAAAATCGAACAACCAGGGATTAAATCAAAAATAAAAACCAATTAGAAACAATCAATGTAAATAAAACAATTGTAAGTAAGAGAAGAATGATTGATCAAAAAAATAAATAAATTGAAGGGCTGATATAATTTTTTGCACGGCTAACACGTAATTTGAGGAAGAAAGAGAAGGAAAAGAAAGAAAAGTCAATTGCATCCAAATTAGGCCTCACTACTATACACACACCACCTACGAAGGAAAATGACGTCGAGATACATCAAATGATGTGGCGGAAGCTTGATTTCAACCACCGTCATCAGTTGCAAACACCGCTGGAAAGCGGCAGAGCGGCTAAAGCGTGTCAAGCACGCGTCAACAACCTTTTTCCATATGTGTACAAAATAAAAAATACCCCTATGACTGAACAACAATAACAAAAAAAAAAAAAAACCCTTATGAAATTACAACCAAACCCTTAAGCCAAGGCTAAAAAACTTGAATGGCAAGGGTAATGGAGTAATTCAATTGCTCATAACATTATGAAAAACTTGAATGTCCCTAAGAATAAATAACAATAACAAATCCAATGACACCAAAATCATAATTATTAATATTCTAAATTTGTCCATCTTATTCCTTTCCCTCTTCTTTTTTATTTTGGGACTTTCTCTCTTCTCTAGGTATTAAAGGGTTGAAACACAAAAAAAAAAAATTATGGACCGAAACATAAAAAGCTCAAAAAGAAGGGATCAATTATGAAAAAATAAACTTGAGGGACCAAATTATACATTTCTACACCATTTGAACAACAAACAAGTGAAAAGGTTTAGCTTTTTTTAAATTTCAATTTGGTCCTTAAGCTTTCAATTTTAGTTCGAAGAACAACATAAACTTAATTTTTGTAAATTAGTCTCTTATTCAACGTTGAAATTCAGTGGCAAATAAGTCAAGCAAGAACATGGAATTTGATGAAGATAACAACATATAAAATTATATCAACATAACTTGTAAAGACTTAGTTAAAAATAAATGAAGTTTAATGATCAAAATGAAAAGAGATAAAAATTTAAGGAAAAAAAAAAACTTATCATTTATTGGCGGTCCAAATTTAACCACCAGAAAACTCTCTCTCCTCTTTTTATTGACGTCACTTTCTCTCTCTTCTCTAAACATTGAGGGATTAAAATGAAAAAATAAAATAAAATTATGGACTGAAACATAAAAAGCCTAAAGGGAAGGGACCAAATATGAAAAAAGTAAAACAAATGAAAAGGTTTAGATTCTCTTAAAAGTCAATTTTGGTCCTTGATATTTCAATTTTAGTTTTAAAAATAACATAAGATTAATTATGTAAAATTGGTCTCTAATTCAATGTTAGATTACGGCACGACAAATCAAACACGAGAGAACATGCAATATGATGCCGATAATAACAAATAAAACCATGTCAACATAAGTTTTAAAGATTTAATTAAAAATAAATGAAGTTTAGTGATTAAATAAAAGGAGATAAAAGTTTTGAGGGAAAGAATCGGAAAAAAAACTACTCATCCACAGCATCTGAGCAACATTTTTCTAAAATCTTTCTGTGTTATTTATTAATGCTAATGCTAATAATAAGGCGAGATCAATTAACTGGTCATGCAAGGCATAAAATAGTTTGAGCTACAATTTCAGCCAGCCGGAGACTCAACAAAAGAAAGCCACGGCGAAGAACATCTCACATACGCTGAAGGGAAAATGAGATAAAAGTGGCTTCTTCTTTTTTTTATCATTTTGGAGCTTCACAGTTCACAGGGCAAAGCGCAAGTCCCATCAATGTTTGCTTGAGGCATTGCGCAAGCCAAGAGGGAGAAAGGACAGCCCTCCTTCCCCTACCCAAAATCTAAAAGTAAAGGGCCTCTGAGAGGGTTGTTGGATTGCCAACCCTACATCTTATCGCTACTATTATTGATGATAGTGCCCTTCCTTGTCACCTTTCCATCCCTCAGGAAAGTCCAATCTGCACTCAATGCCCCACAACATGCATCGCAGAAACTCAAACCTGTAATCCCACCATTATTCAGTGTCCCACAAGAAAAAGAAAGGGAAAGGGAAGCCCTTTTTCTCCTCTCCTTTCCCTTTCACTTGTTGAACATCGTCCTATGCAGAAACTGATAAAATTAGGTTATATGGATGAGGAAGTCAGGGATGGCACGTGCTTCCCTAGTCAAATTCTTGCCGACAATTTACTGTGCTTTTCTCAAGTTTAAACACTTCGCCAACAGTTTGATAATCTCAGATAACCTACCCCACTACGTACGCCGGACAGTAAACAGTTCCCTCATGGACCTTCATTATCCGGTGGCTATAACACAGAGCTGAGGTGGGTTTGGCTGAGGCACGTGACGGTATCAGCACCTACAAGATGAGCTGCTAGTCATCTCCCTATCACGACAGAAAAGTCCAAGCTACAACACAGAAAAATCAGTCCATTCTACAGTAAAATTTAGCTCATAATAAATGGACTGCAAGATAACAAAAGCAGACAGCTGAGCTTACAAATATATTTGTCTCCTATTATCAACTGTTGGCATTCAAATTTCAATAGCTTAGAAACGAGGAACATTATCTTCTAGTTACAATAATAGCTTAGAAACGAGGAACATTATCTTCTAGTTACAATAATAGCTTTAGAAACTAGGAGCAGTATCTTCTAATCACATTACAACAATAGCTTACATTAAAACTTAAGCTAGATTAGGCTTTGCCCCTTTCACTTCTGAAACTGAAAGATTTGGAAGGAATGCTAATATTACAGAAGAGATTGTGGTATCTTAACTGCTTAAATTTCTCGGCAGTCCAAAGACCCCACAGAAGTTATAGCATTGCTCAAATTTTGTGAATCCTGCCGGTTTACATAGTCATCACAGCTGCCATTGGAAAGCCTCTGAATTGGGACACTGTTCAGAAGCTCTAAACCTCGTTTGCCCATTTGCTGTACTTCTTGCGGTGAGAGTATTTTGATGCACCACACGCTGTTTACAAATTCCCTGTGATAAGAAAGTAACAAAATTGATCGGAATTTGGCTGGTTAACAGGAAAACGATGGATAGAAATTCCCACATGAAGGGCATATTCAGCATGCGTATGTATTCATTTCATGATGGTCATATACACAGAACAAAATCTGACCTTTCAAAGCTTGTTCACGATGATAGGAGACATTTTCTTCTTGTTCTTCTACTCTTTGAAATATTTCACAATTATCATAGCTAAAACTTTTAGATTAGATGCTTTCAATGATTTTAGTTTTGTTTTGTTTTAGGAAAATTAACAAAGAAATTTTGCATGTATCAGACCACTTAGCCAAAAGTAAAAGTGAGAAACTCACGGCCAGGGGCCATCACCAAGGAGAAGAACATCATTCTCCCGGTCGATGAATACAAGCTGCCAGCCTGATCTCAGGGGGTCCTCCAGTTGGCCTTCAAGGCCAAACATGAATGCAAGCTCACTTCGCAACTCATTGTAGTTGCTGAATTTGGTTATATCCAGTGACCTACCAAAGGACCCTGACTTGTAAACCTGTAAACAATTACACTGTCAACATCCATGATAGCACTTGCTTGAGGCTTCTAGAAGATTGCATTCATAATGGAGAAACAATTGAATCTAAGAACACACCAAAAATATGAAAGCTAAACATACAAGTGTTCCATACATCCCACCACAAAGCATCAGGAAACGAAAATCAACTAAAATCAGAAAATGGGAAGTTACCTTAACAAAGGTTCTAGATGGTGGATTTCCTTGGCCCACATTTTCCATGGACTGGAGGAAACCTGATTCATCAATGCAACTTGAAGGTGCCATTGCTGGATTAAGAGAGAAATTGGTGCCTGCAATACTCATGTAATTAGAAGAGAAAGGTACAGTTGTTGAATCACTATCACTTCCAACTCCCCTGAGGCTTGACAATCCATTCTGCATTAGAAGAGAAGAGGGCTCTATACTGACACCAAATAGAAGATGGCTTTGTGGATCAGTGCCACCATCCTGCTCTGTTGGACATTCTCTGCCAGGAAAGGGCAGCAAGGAAACAGAGCTAGGAGAGATGCTTGTCTGAGGTGGCCCCAGCTGCTCCACTTGGCTCATCATGCATTGAGGAGCTACAGAGGAGATAAGAGGGTCAACAGCAGCTCGCTTCGAGGGCCAGCCAGAGGATGTTGTCAAGGGGTTTGTTCTAGGAAAATTGAACAAATGAGATGTTTCGTCCTGGGGAAATGAGCCCAAAAGACTTTGCAGGGGAGAAACAACAGGGCTTGTCACGAGGTTCCCATTTGAGTCAGAAAAACTGTGTTGCTGACACAGTGAAATTGCTTGCAATGGTGGCGTCAGGGATTGAGTAGCTGAAGCATATTGAGATATTGCAGAGACAACATTTGGGATCTGTTGGTCAGCCAGATGCTGTTGTTGCAGAAGTGGCTGCTGCTGCTCTGGACTGTCAAGTGAGTGCTGATGCTGCAGTTGTTGATGAATAAGGTGTGACCGAGTTGGAGTCTGAGACTGAGGCTGAGACTGATGTTTATTTTCTTGAACACCTTGAAGAAAGGCCTGTTGAGAAGGAGACTGCTGCAACATAAGCGGCTGCATTAAAGCAGCATTCCTGATTGGGAGATTCTGGTGTTGCTGGAATTGCAAAAGGGATGCAGCTGATGATTTAGAAGGATCAAGAGCCCTCATCTCCTGAAACGCAGCAGTAGCCATAGTTTGGTAGACATCATTTTGCAAACCTAGCATGGAAGTATCAACTCTTGGCTGCATCCATGGTGCAACACCCATTCCCTGAAGGTTCAGAGATTGAATTCCACGGTCTCCATCTCCTCTTAGCCACATAAGAGAAGAGTTCATTCCCAGATCATCATCCTTGATGCCTAAATCCAATAGACAAGGCAAAGTAAAGTGAAAGGTTAAAAAATGAAAGAGAAGAAAAATCATAAAGTACTCTAAAATTAGAGTTTATATGATAGAACCATCCATCAAAGCCCTTAAGATGGTGTAGAGAAGCTTGCCGTGGAAAGAGTGTAGTCCTGGTGTCCATGGCCGCTTGAGCCTTAGGGGAAATGGAGATGGATACATTGGGAAAGTTGTTAGTGGTTCAATCTCCCATAGAGAAACTCTTGGTTGCCTCTCCCCAGCTGTAGACTCATCCCAGCCAACCTGCATTCACATTCTCTATCAGTATTAAGATGCAGTCTTGGAGAACACAGCTAGTAAATCTTTGAAAGCAGATTTGGCAAGAGAAAATTTCTTCTTGCACTGTGCTTTTATTTTATTAAAAAATAAATAGTATCAGTGTCACTGATTGTCTGCGCATACCTTGACTGAGCGCCAAAGTGAATTTGGCCATCTAGCAACATCTAAGTCACTTATGCCAGTTATCGTACCCATGTACCTGGATAATAAACAACTGTCAGATGTCTTCATTGAAACAAAAACAAAATGCATCTTCAAAAGAATTCATAGCAATAAGAAAGAAAACAAAACAATAGAAGAAGAGAGCTAGAAATTACAGAGCCTGTTATTGATCAACTGTGATGTGACAAATCATGGTAAGAGAGAGACATATAATGTCTTCTCACTCTAATCAATTGTAATGTGACAATAAATCATCTAATGAAATACCAGGCAAAGATTTGTTATGTTGTGGATCTGCTGTCACACTTAGGCAATAATCAGTTACGAGGACTTTTCTCACTCCAGTGGCCAACAAAATGTCAAGAAAATGAAACCCAATCACACAATAATCATAACTATCATATGTGAATATGCCAAAAAAAGTTTGGAGCCTACCGACGGACACTTGATTCTTCAGTTTCAAACAGCATCCTAAAGCGCATGCCAACAGACACTCGAGTATAATAAACAGCTTTAAGATATTTAGCCAACGGTATGATGAATTCTGATGGACTAGCCCTGAATAAGAGAGGTGACAAAAAATTTAGAGGGCGGATAAGTAATTTAAAATTTCCTTTCACTTGCACAATCATACCTTGGATTGTAAAATATTGTAAAACGGCTATTTGTTGCAGCTGCATGAGCTGCAGCAGCAAGAAGGCCCAAGTGCATGCTATCGCTAGATAAGACTGATGAAGGCATCACAGTTTGAGGTCGAGTAGCACGCTTAATGCCAAGTAGTAGCTGATTCTTTTCATTCCTGATGAATATAAATCCACTTCAATTGAAAACTGACAAGATCCATAGTTTATAGAAAATCATATACATATAATTTAAAGAGCAAGGAAGTTCTTAAAAAAAGCCACATCAAGCACTACATATAATAACATCCAATGTCGACTCTGGTGACCCAAGCTTATTTTACCAGATTGCCTGCGCATTAAGCTCCTTATCTAGACATTGTGTCATGTACATTACTAGGAATTCCAAGAGAGTGCACAAACTATGTAGGCTAAGATGATCAGGATGTGTTTTCTGGCCATGGTGTCACCAAGTTCAGATGCACTACAACAAACCTAAAAATGAACAATATAGAGTCGAACAAGTATAAAAGAAGTGGAACCAGCCAACAGCATACCAGATGAAAAGCACTGAATCCCCAGCAATAAGTCTTTTAGCACTCACAAACACACTCCACCCTGTTGTAAGAAGGTGTCTTTTTGGCTGGCCTGATTAAAGAAAAGTCAGGAACTGTTAAGAAAGCAACTGTAATTCACAAGTAACTCCTTTTTTGGCTTCAATTGTCGAAAAAGCATAGAATCATCTTATATCCTACATTGCATTCAACTAGCATCATTCCAATAAGAAACAAAATTTCAACAAACAATTAATTATGACTATTTATTATGGTTCTTTGATAATCTAAGTCTAAAAGCTCTAAAAATATAGTTTACATCACCAGTTCAGGCAAAGAATAAGTTTTATGGAGAATAATGTAGACATAGAGCAGGTAAATAACATATAGAACAACAGACCCAAAAAAAATTGAGTCAAGGAAGAGAGGAATATAGATTAGCCTGTCAGTTAATGAGTGACAAGCATAAAGAAATAACGAGTTTGAAAGATAATGATTCAAAAAAATAATGCCACTTAGTTTCAGTTCTTTTAGCATCAGATACAAAGTTTATTGGCCTGTTCATCACATGTATTAAACCCAATCAATTAAAACAACTAAATGAAGATGAGACCACACTGGATACACTTAGACTGGCATCAAGAATATCACAGTGCTCGATTAACAAAAGTTGAGCTAAAAAATAACAAGAACTAACCGCGAAAGATGTGTCTGAATTTCCATTCATTATCATGTAGATCCCTAGCAATCAACTCTTGAGCTGGAGGTTGCTGAGAAAAATCCTGCAAGTAAATGGTAGACGGAAATTGATGGTCACATTCCATTGTTGGATTGAATATTTACCATGTCAGAAATTTCACATGTGAGGGACATTGGAGAACTGAAAATTGATGGTCACATTCCATGGTCAGATTGAATATTTACCAGTGGAGGGAAAACTTTCTCAGCTGCCCGCCGAGGGACAGAGAATCCTCCATGAGTACTTGTATCGCTAGCAGTCAAAGTCTTACAAAAATAATTGGTTGGCTGTTTGCTAGGGGTGCCCAAATCTGCTGGAAGGTAGGCATCCTTTTGCTCTTGCTGCAGAACAAGGTCAATTGAGCATGTAATGCTACTCATATAGAGTAATCTAAAAGAACTAATGAAAAATGCAATAAAAACATACTGGACTTAGTGGCTGCAAGGTCAATTGTGCATAAACTTCATCCGTCTCGACATCTGCCTGAAATTGAGAAATCTTTTGAGCCTTCAAGAAAGGAGGGAATATTCAGAACCAGAAACTAACAAAGTAAAGCAAGTCTTACATGCATGGTCACGTTGTGAAGCTGACAGATAAGTTGCGGAGGCAAGCTTGGGTAGTTTGGAATCCGGGCATCCACTTCCTTGTTCGTTGAAGCAGCAACCTACATACAAGGACACTGAGATATAAAAGAAACAAAGCAAGAAGAGTCGCCGACTGTCATAACTCGACATAGAATATGGCTTTGTCTAAACTAAGAAACAGCAGGAAAAGTCATTTCTCAGATGATTATTTGAAGGCTATATTCACCTTCTACCAAAACGTAATTACTAATCAACAATAAAGGAATCTGATCCGTAGGTACAGAGAAGCAGGCTAAAATCAGAGCTCTGCTTACCTGCTCACTATGACCTTGAGCGAAATAAACAACACGGCTTCCAACAGCAGGTAGAGAAACAAGAGGACCCGCACATGCGTGCCATAGTTCAGAATTCAGCACCCGCTTCTCCCCTACAAAATCCATTCCAGAGAAATGTCATAAAATTACATGAAAAACTGCATTTTCGGTGAAGAAAATTTAAAATATGGCCACCAATTAGCTAGAATGAAGTAGCCAAGAATGCTGATCCAGGGCTTTGAAAAAAAAATTCACTTTTCAGAAACCAAGGAAAACATTAAAATAAATAACCAAAAGAAAAGGGAAAAGGAAGTAGTAAATACAACAAGGTGAACCACTGGATATGATATCGAGAAAATTGAGGAAAAGAAAAACACAAAAGGAAAAGGTTCAAAACAGGGATACAAAGTAAGGTCTCTAAACATAGGACAAGAAAAATACAGAATCAAAGAAGAAGAAGAAGAAGAAGAAAAGGTTGAAAAGCTTAATCCAGGCTTGTGTACGGATTATATTGACCAAGCATGCTAAGGTTTTCCAGGATCTCATTTACACAGCCACCAAAACTATACCTGAAGCAAAAAAGAAATGAGGATTCCTCAAATAATAATCAATACACATACCTTCCTGGGTTTGTGGATTAAAAGAAGCCGAAGAGTGCCTCATTAAGGCAGAGAGAGGGAGATTCAATAACACAATCCCAACAAGCTTAGACCCACAACCCAACCCAATTAAAGATCCACAACAAAAACAATCTTCACTAATTTCTTCCTTTCACACAATGACAATACCATGTCTTCTTCTTCTTCTTCTTCTTCTTCTTCACCTTTTCCTTTCCCTCTTCAAAAAAAAATCACGAAAAACTCTTTAGCCATCAAAGACAGGTTCATTTGGAAGATAAGTAAAGCAAAGATTACGGACCCAGTTTTTAAATCCTCAACCGAAGCCGGTTTTGCTAAAAAACACAATCGATTTCAGCCTCATCCGCTTCTTCCAACTCCCAAGTTTGTTATGCCAGAAAATCCCGCTGTTGTGCTTCTTGTTTAAGCTAGTAGATCTTAGTTGAATGCCACTAAATTTGAGTTTGGTAAAAAGAACCCAGATCTTTTACACCAAAATAACTATAACTATAAACTGATAAGTGAGAGCCCAACATTTTCACAGCTAACACACCACTCCACCCTGCTTCAAGCAGCTATATACCACTTGCTATATTGACAACATCCTAACAGAATCGCTCACTGTCCTATTCTATTCTATCTGTATGAATAAATAAGGAGAAGAAGAGGATTTATGGGGAGAGGTCAGTTTTGCCAGTAATAGATGCTACAGGACGTGCTGAGCTGCTGATGCTTCTTCTGGTTTTATCTATAGGGGTGTGTGTTTTTCCCCTTCTTTGGGTGGAGGGGGTCGATCAACGAAGAGGACAGCATACAACCGCCATTAATTTTTATACTTGAGCATGAAAAAAGGCTAGGCAAGCCAGGACCCTCCTCAGCCCTCCGTGCACAGAGAAAGAGGGTGTCTTAGATTTTTTATTAGCTAGAGAAAGAGAGAGTTGGATATCATCATCTAGCGAGTGAATTATACATATTTTGCCTATCAACTCTTGAGGCAGTACCAGACTATTTGGATTGTCCTTACTCCTGACCCATACGTCGACAGATACATGTTCATAATAATAATAATATTAATACGTTGACCAATCCATTAAACTTTTTTATTATTATTATTATTTTCTTCCGAGCATTCGAAAATTTATCTACAAGTGGCTTTGTTAAAATTTATTTATTATTTATTTTATAAAATTCATCCATTGAAGTTTCATAAATTTTAGAACTACTAGAAATTTATATAATTATTAACTTCAAGATATGTAGAATTAGTCAAGATACACGCAAGCTAATTCAAACACCTACATTAATTAAAAAAATTAATATACTTTAGCGTGACTAAAAAAACAATTAGGATTTTTTTATTTATATTAAAATTAAACAAATTAATAAAAGTTAATTGGACATTCAAAAAAACACAATAGACACAAATTTATTTATATTATTCATTAAACAGTGTAATAGCATTTTGCTTCGTATAATAGAAAAAAAAATTAATTATCATGGTACTAAAAATGTTTTAATTTTTTTAAAGAACTCATTAATTATTAAAATATTAACCAAGATATATGAGTGATGGTGAAGGGTATTCATGTTTTTTTTTTTTAGTTTTTAAAACACAATAAAGTAATAAATTTATTCTTCAAATAAAATAAATAAATAAATAAATAAAACATGCGTTTAGGTGTTTTTTGGTCTTTTCACTATATTTTTTTTATTAACAGTTTCATGAAAGGCAATTTGGTTTTTGGCATAGATTAAGACCCCGTTTGTTTCATGGATCCATGCTTTTATGTATTTGTTTGCAATTAGAAAAGTTGGTGAACGAAAAACATTTTTCAGTTAAAAAAAATTTAGTTTGATTTTTAGGAAAGTGGTTTCCATTTATTTTAGGGGAAAAACTCTTTTATTTCATATAATAAAAGAAATAGGTATACCCATTTAAAAATAAAATTTTTATTTCATATAATATCACATATTTATTTATTTTTAGAAAATATTTCTTGGGTTTTAACCTAAAAAAAAGAAAAAAAAATTAAAAAACAAAACTTTTATCAAAGAATAATATATCTTTGATAATATGAGGAAAAAAGTCAAACTCAAAGTAAAATATTTCAAAACTATAAAAATAATTATTCAATCCTCAAGAACCGAAATATGTCAACTTAACTCTTCGACCAAACACTTGCCAGCCAATCTACCCTTCAATTATAACAAAATGACAATTATATTAACTAAAATTAAAAAAAAACGAAGAAAAAGTTTTGAGGTTTCTCAATAAAATCAAGAAGTTTAAGGACTAATTTGTTACTTTGAAATAAAATTCATTTTCTAACTTTTTAAAACACAAAACACGTGTCAACATGCTACGGAGTGAATAATCAGATTTAATGGTGTTAGTACCATCAATTAAGGAAAGGGTATAATAATAATAATAATAATAATAATAATAATAATAATGTAACGTACGAGGTTAATATTATAAAAAAAAATAAACATTTTAAACATGTATATAAAGGTCATATAGACATATAAATACGTTAGCTATAATTAGAAAAAAAAAAAAAAACATCTTGCCATTATGCTTCATGCTACATGTACATTTTTAAAATAGAATTTCAAAAATATATAATATGATAAATAAGTTTAGACTAGTTAAGTTGAATATTAATTCAAATTTATCGAATGACAAGGTTTTTTTATCAAATCAAGCCTTGGATTGGATTTTTTTCGAGCTATAAATTAAGAGTGGGTTGAATTTGGTTAGGTTTGTCTTGGCATCTTTTTTTATATATATCTTTTATCATGATCTTTTTGTTTGTTGATGTTGATGGTGTATTTTTTTAAAATATATAATCCAAAACCTTCTCACCCCTTGCAAAATGCACTTTTCTGTTTTGCAAAGTAGCACAACCGAAAAAAAAAAAGCACTTTTCCATTTTGCAAAGTAGCACAACCGAAAAAAGAGAGAGGAAATAACACAGTTCAAAACTTATCCCTTCTCATCGGGCTTCTTAGCCTTCGACATCCTTTTTATTTTCTTCTTCTTAGCCCTTAGCTTTCGCTATCTTACTAGAAAAACTTTTCTTTGACTCACTATCTTTTTAGTCTTTTCTCTGAATAAATCTCTCAGGATTTCTCTATCCCAAAGGAAAGAACCCATCATATACCCCAATCTCACAATTCAAAATCTTGTTAAGGATTAGCCTTATCATAAAATCAACATATCCCACTTTTATTGGTTTTATTTAGGGTTTCTAAGCATTTTTAACTCTGTTCATTGTCATGAGAAATCAAATTCACATTGCCTTGCTCTTTCAGTTTGAGAAGGAGCTCTTGATTCCACTCCCTAAGTTCTTCCTTCCCATTCTTTTAGGCTCTGAAGTGTCTGCCCATAACAACAAGAGTTAGGTAGGTATATTCATCAACAGAAAAAGAGAGGTTGATTAGTGATGAAGTTCAAAAATCCAGGAACATAAATAAAATGTTATTTGGTGTTTGGAATAGTAGTTAATCAATATATAAAGAATTAAGATTTCTTCTGAGAACTCTCAATTTACTAAGAAGGTCTTGAATACCTATAATAAAACAATCTCACTCAGAGGGACTCAAAGATCTTCCGATGGTGAAGTCAATATCTTTTTGAGAAAGATATTAAATGATTTATAGTAATAACATAACTTCAAAAAGCCTTTAATTCTAAGGACCAAAATCCTTATTCTTGAATTTTAAGTTTTTTTTTTAATATATTATGAAGTCTTAGCCTCTTACCTGAATGGTTTAAAGGGTATTTATACCCTTTGAACTTTGTTGTTTCTATGGAAAAAAAAAAAAAAAGCTATAAAGTCATATGTTTTAGGTGATATTAATAAGAGATGCAAAAACCTCTTACATATCATTAACGAGACAACAAATATGGAGGGTCCCTTAAAAGACCTTGTACACACCTATAAGTATAGGAAAATAATCATCTTATGGCGGTTTATCATGACTTTAACATTTATATCGTAAAGAATCGCTTAGGATTAGACATAAAAACCTAAAAATTGATAAGGTTGTAAGAAAACAAGTCAGGGCCACATCACTTGGACTTGGTTGATTGCTAAGTCCATGTACTTTGGACTTGGTTATTCACCAAGTCTAAGCGTTTTGGGTCTGGCAAACATGTCAAACCCACGTTATGTAGACTTGTTTGACTGCCAAGTCCACACACTTTGGACTTGGTTGTCCACCAAGTCCAGGTGCCTTGGGTTTAACAAACATGCTGGACTCACATTACATGGACTTAGTTGACTGTCAAGTCATGCACTTTAGACTTGGTTATCCACCAAGTCCAGACGTCTTGGGTCTTACGAACATGTCATACCCACGTTACATGGACTTGGCAGTCGGACTTAGCTGACTGCCAAGTCCACGCACTTTGGACTTGGCTGTCCACCAAGTACAGATGTTTTGGGTCTCGTAAACATGCTAGACACACATTATATGGACTTAACTGACTGCTAAGTCTACGCACTTTGGACTTGGCTTTCCGCCAAGTACAGACACTTTGGGTCTGGTAAACATACTCGACCCACATGACATGGACTTAGCTGACTGCCAAGTCCGCGCACTTTAGATTTGGTTGTTTGCCAAGTACAAGCGTCTTGAATCTGGTAAACATGTCAAGCCTACATTACATGGATTTGGCTGATTGCTATGTCCATGCACTTTAAACTTAGTTGTCCGCCAAATTCAGACATCTTAGGTCTGGCAAAAATACCAGACCCATGTTATAAGGACTTAACTGACTGCCAAGTCCAGGCACCTTGGGTCTGGCAAACATGTCAGGCTCATGTTATATGGGCTTAGCAGTCCACCAAGTCTAGGTGTCTTGGATTTGGCAAACATGCCAGACCTATATTATATGGACTTGGCTGTTCGCCAAGTCCAGATGGCTTGGTTTGATAAACATGTCAAACCCGCATGACTTTGCACTTGGCTGACTACCAAGTTCAGGCTTCTTGGATCTGACATGTTTGTCAAATCCATATATTTTAGGAAGATTTCTAAACAAAACAAAAATCTTAATAATAATAAAAATCTTAATAAAAAAGATGACTCATCAATTGACCCCAAGCCTTTAATATGTGATTTTGCATTTAAAAGCTTAAGAGAGGATAAGGTGACAATTGGCCAATAAATGTCTCGTCATCCTTTATGATAAAGACGAAAGGTGTTTACGTACCTAGCTGACGTTGTATTATAATATTATATAATTCTACATGTCATGAC
>Ga0307510_10002287_pt1 | contig 21621 bp, 19 predicted proteins | sample 12_EM_MG_FD_207224 | JGI IMG/M metagenome (GOLD analysis project Ga0307510, IMG submission 207224) | Populus trichocarpa ectomycorrhiza microbial communities from riparian zone in the Pacific Northwest, United States - 12_EM | ecosystem: Host-associated > Plants > Roots > Unclassified | place... | reverse complement strand
CAGGAGTGGGTGGAGTGGTGGGAGTCCATGAACGAGATTCTGCGCGGTCGAAAGACAGCAAAAGCCGCCGAACTAGGGGGTGATTTCGGACTTCCGCGCGTCAGTTGTGACGTATTGCCGAGCCCACGCGAGTTCGCCATTTTTTACGCGATGAACGCGTCAGCCCATCTCGATGCGGCTGTACTTTGTGATAGCGCCGACGCGCTCGTCGACACCGCTGTAGCCGATCACCGCGCCGGGGGGAATCGCCGCGTCGGCGTCGTACAGCTCGGTCGTCGAGGCGCACACCGCATCGAGCGCGGGATCGTCGCGAAACGCTTCGAGCGCGGCCAGCTCGGCGCCGCTCGCACCGCCGATGCGCCACGATTGCTCGAGCACGCCCGACACCTGCTGGCCGGTCTCGTCCAGACCCTGCGCGATGTCGTAGTTGCAGCGCGACGCGAACATCCCGGTGAAGCACTCGAACGCGGCGCGGTGGTAGTCGCGCGCCTGTTCGATCGCGAGGCGCACGTCGGGGTCGAGATCGCGCTGCAGCAGCACCTCGAAGCCACCGCGCACGAGCTGCAGGCGCGAGCCGCCGTAGACCTCGTGCCCATGATGGTTGCGCGTCAGCTGCTGAAACCCGCAATACGTGACCTGCACGTCGCCCAGCGTGACCTGACCGACGCTGTGCGTCACCACCTCGGCGAGATTGCGCTCCAGCACCACGCCGTGCTGCCATGCGCCCTCCGCGCCGAAGGTCTCCAGCGTGTCCTTGAGCTGTCGCGGGTCCGACGCCACCGCCTGCCCGCCGCCGCCGATGCCGGCCGCCTTCTTGACGCGCACCGCGCCATCGCGCAGCAACGCCGTGCCCGCCCGCAAGGCATCGTCCATCGCGAACGCAGAGTAGCCGGGCAGCACGACGCCACGCACGCGCTCGCCGAACTCGGTCGACCAGCCTTCGGGTACGGCGCTCGCAGCCGGTGGCAGCGAATGGCTGATGGTCTTGGTCGCGACATATGGGAAAGGCACGACGCCGCCGAACAGCTGCGATGCGGCCGTGATGCCGAGCGCACGCGCCGATGCGAGCGACACCAGCGTGTCGTCCGGCACGAAGTAGCAGGCGTGAGCGCCATCGGACGCCGCATCGAACTCGCCGCTGAAAGGCAGGCGCAGCAAGCGCGCGATGCGCTCCGCCAGCTGCATGTGGGTCGCATGTTCATGGCCGTGCGGCCGTTGTGGCGGCTTCACCGGAAGGACGCACACCCGCGTCGCGACGCTGCGCTCTGCTTCGGCGGGGAGGCTTTGGGTCGAAGCGGTGTCAGCGTCTTGGCGCATGGCGATCTCCGGCAAATCACATATCCGTGCAAACACTGATGAGCGTGGCGCGGCAATTGCCGATGCATGCTCGCGGCGGTCGTTCAGCCTAGACGTCGAGCCGCTTGCGCGGCAATCTGGGCGATGAATGAAGGATCAACACGTAAAAGTTGCCGCAAGATGCCTGTCTGCAGAGACGGGCGGCACTTGCAAAAAAAACATGAAATTCGAGATTGGGAGCAGCGAATGGCGATGAATGCACACTTCGAAGCGGTCGAACCATCGCGACGCGAGATCGATGCCTTGCCCGGTGCCACCGTGGTCGAGTTCGGCACACCATGGTGCCGGCACTGCAAGGCGCTGCAGCCTTCATTGAGCGCCGCCCTGCAAGCGAGGCCCGAGGTGCGTCATCTGAAGATCGAAGACGGCCCCGGCTGCCCGCTGGGCCGCTCGTTCATGGTGACGCTGTGGCCCACGCTGATTTTCATGCGCGACGGCCGCGAAGTGACGCGGCTGGTGCGCCCAGAAGGCGCTGCGGCGATCGAGCAGGCACTGCAGCGGCAGCACCGCAGCGAGGCGATGGATGGTGCGCATGCAGAGACCTCAGCGCGTTCCGTCAGGTTCTCGCCCTGACACGGTCTGCGCGTCCAGCCCGCGATCGGGCGACTCGCTCACCTGCTTCTCGTCGGAGCCCACGTCGATCAGTTCCTCGATGATGAAGCGGCCATAGCGTTGCGCACGCGTGGCATGGAAGCGCCGCGCCACCTCGGCCACGCTCTCCACGTTGTCGCCGCGGGCCGCCACCACGAAGAAGCTGTGCCCGCTGGCCGCCAGCTCGCGGTGCGTGCGGACGAGGTTGAGTTCCTGGCCCACCGCGGCGATCGGGCTCGCGGTGGCCAGATCGTGATCGGCCTGCGCGATCATCTGCTCGGAACTCATACGCACGATGGCATCGGCCGGGCGGCCAGCCTCCATCAACGCTCTTTGCGCCGCATCGAGATCCACATCCTGCGGGAACGCGATGACGACATGGCCCACGGGTTTGAAAGCACCGAGCGTCGAGGGGTGCTCGCCTGATTGCATGGTGTGCACGGCGTCTCCTGCATGAATGCCGACGAGCGCCTGCGGTGATGCACACGCGCCCCGACGACGGCATCGTGACTGCGCCGCAGCGGCTTGTCCGCCAGCCAACACCGCGCTGCGGCGTGGTCCCCGGCCTACTTCGTCGGCACGCTCGCGGGCACATCGAACGGGCACGCCGATTGCCGCTCAGCGCACTCAGCCGCCGCCGGCGGCGTGAACGAAAGGACTTCATGACCATCCGGTCCAGAGGCGTGCAGGACCGACGCCGCGAGACGGCCAGCGTGCTCGCATTCGTGATGGCCGGCGGCGAAGGCAGCCGGCTCTTCCCGCTGACCGCCCAGCGCTGCAAGCCAGCCGTGCCGTTCAACGGCCGGCACCGCATCGTCGACTTCGTGCTCAGCAACCTCGTGAACTCGGCGGTGTCGTCGATCTACCTGCTGGTGCAGTACAAGTCGCAGGCGCTGATCGAGCACACGCGCCGCACCTGGTCGGGCACTGGCTTCGGCGCGAATCAGTTCGTCACGGTGGTGCCGCCGCAGATGAGTTGCGGGCCCGAGTGGTTCCAGGGCACGGCCGACGCGGTCTACCAGAACCTCAACCTGATCGACGACTACGGCCCCGATCTGGTCGCAGTGTTCAGCGCCGACCATGTCTACCGCATGGATGTGCGCCAGATGATCCGCGCCCACATCGAGGCGCAGGCCGACGTGACCGTCGCGGCGGTGCCGGTGCCGCTCACGTCAGCCTCGTCGTTCGGCATCATCGAAACGGACGACGCGAACCGCATCACGCGCTTCTCGGAGAAGCCCGCCACTGCCAGCGCGATGCACGGCCGCGCCGGCCACGCGCTCGCGTCGATGGGCAACTACATCTTCTCGACCGACGTGCTGCGCCGCGAACTCCGCAGCGCGCGCGAGCGTGGCGACAGCGACTTCGGCAAGCACATCCTGCCGCGCATGCTGAGCTCGCACCGCCTGGTCGCCTACGACTTCGCCGACAACCACATCGCCGGCATCGCCGACTACGAGACGCCGGCCTACTGGCGCGACGTCGGCACCATCGATGCCTACTTCGCGGCGCACCTCGACGCGCTCGGTCCGCGGCCCTCGTTTCGCATGGAGAACCCGCACTGGCCGATCCGCGCGCACCCGGACACGCTGGAGCCCACGCGCATCGAGAGCGGTTCGATCCAGCGCTCGGTGATCGCATCGGGTTGCGAGATCAACCACGCCACGCTCGACCACTCGATGCTGCGCAGTGCGATCCAGGTCAACGACGACGCGCGCCTGGACCATTGCATCGTGATGGACCGCTGCCGGATCGGCCGCGGCGCGCGGCTGCGGCGCGTGATCCTCGATCAGGACAACTTTGTGCCGCCGTTCGAATCGATTGGCTTCGACCGTGATGCCGACCGCCGCCGCTTTCACGTCAGCGAAGGGGGTATCGTCGTGATCCCCCGCGGCTATTTCCCTCGTCAGGAGACCACCATGCAGAACCTCGACACCTCTTCCAACGGAGCCGCACGATGAGCGCCCCGGCACGCCGCATCGCCGTGCTCGTCGGCAGCCTGCGCAGCGCCTCCATCAATCGGCAGCTCGCCCTCGCGCTGGCCAAGCTGGCGCCACCCAAGGTGACCTTCGAGCACATCGACATCGCCGACCTGCCGCCCTACAACCAGGACCACGACGCCAACATGCCGGCGCCTGCCGTGCGCCTCAAGCAGGAGATCAGCGCGGCCGACGCCGTTCTCTTCGTCACGCCTGAATACAACCGCTCCATCCCCGGCGTGCTGAAGAACGCGATCGACACCGCCTCGCGGCCGTACGGCAAGAGCGCTTTCGCCGGCAAGCCCGCAGGCGTGATCGGCGCCTCGGGTGGCGCGATCGGGACGGCGCTCGCGCAGCAGCATCTGCGCAACGTGCTGGCCTACCTGGACATGCCCACGCTCAATCAGCCCGAGGCCTTCGTCAAGTTCCCGACCGGGCTGGTGGCGGACAACGGCGACATCACGGATGCGTCGACCGCAAAATTCCTGAAGAGCTGGGTCGACGCGTATCTGGCGTTCGTCGAGCACACGCTGTCTGCCGCAAAGCGCTGATGCGGTCCAGCACGAGCAGCAGCGGCGCGGCCAGCGCGAGCGGGCCGAGGTAATACACCGCGCGGTAGACGAGCAGCCCGCCCAGAAGTTCAGCCTGCGGCATGCGGTGCGACAGCAGCGCGACGAACACCGCCTCGATCACGCCCAGCCCGGCCGGCACGTGCGCGATCAACCCGGCCACCGCCGCGATGAGCAGCACGCTCAGCACCTCGGCATAAGCGATGCGTTGCTGCAGCAGCACGTAGACCACGCTGGCGATCAGCATCCAGTTGGTCGACGCCACCGCCACCTGCACCGCCGCCATGCGTGCCGACGGCAACGCGAGTTCGCGGCCACGCAACCGCCAGACGCGACGGCTCGCGAAGCGGCACAGCAGCAGATAGGCAGCCACGACGCACAGCAGCAAGACGCCGACGAGGCGCAGCCCTGTGCTGTCGATGCGCCAGTCGGGCGGCAGCGCGAGCGGATGCCACACGAACACGACACCGGCCACGCCCATGTAGCCCATCCAGTTCGTCAGCATGCTGATGCCCACGATGTCGGTGACGGTGGCCGCATCCAGCCCGAAGCGTGTGTAGAGCCGATAGCGCAACGCGATGCCGCCCACCAGCGACCCGAGGTTGATGTTGAACGCATACGATGTGAAGCCGATGGCCGCCGTCAACCAGGCCGGCAACGCGTGGCCGCTGTGCCAGCGGCCGATGAGGTCGTAGCCGCTGCACACCGCATGCGCAGCAAGCGCCACGGCGATGCCCGCGGCCAGCGTGGGCAACGGATAGTCGCGCAGCGACTGCCACACCGCGGGCCAGTCGATCGCACGGGCGTGGTCGAAGAGCAGCCACAGCACTGCGAGAAAGAAGACGATGACGGCCACGCGCTTGAGCAGCGCGCCGCGCGGCGAGGCCAGGAACTCGAAGAGCGCGGAGCGCTCGTTGACCCGATCAGCGCGCATCGCTCTGGGGCTGGTGCTGGTGCTGGTGCCCGCAGGCCGATTCGGCTGTCGCGAGATGCAGCTTGGGCATGTGCGTCGGGAGCCGGCTCGCCCACACCGGGAAGCGGCGCAGCACGTGGAACAGCACCGTGCTGGTGAGCTCCTCCCACCATGCCCAGCGCGACGTGGGCAGCGGCGCGACGCGCCTGCATTCGTTCGCGATCAGGTGCTCCAGGCGTGTCCGCAGCGTCGCCGCGAAGGCCGCGTCGCGCAGCACCACGTTGGCCTCCAGATTCAGCGAGAGGCTGAGCGGATCGAGGTTGCTGGAGCCGATCGTCGACCAGTCGTCGTCGACCACGGCCACCTTGCCGTGCAGCGGCCGCTTGCAGTATTCGTGGATCTCGACACCCGCGCGCTGCAGGTGTCCGTACAGCAGCGACGCAGCCGCCTTCGCGATCGGCATGTCCGGCTCGCCCTGCAGGATCAGCCGCACCTGCACACCACGGCGCGCGGCGCGGCGCAATTGCCGCAGCAACAGATAGCCGGGAAAGAAATACGCGTTGGCGATCAGCACGCTCTTGCGCGCACTGCGGATCGCAGCGCGGTAGTGGCGCTCGATGTCGTTGCGGTGCTCGAGGTTGTCGCGTGTGACGAAGAGCGCGGCCACATCGCCGGCCGCTGCCGAAGGCCGCTCCACATCGCCCTGGCCCGGGCGACCGTCGTCGCCGTCCTGCGCGCGGATCGCCGAGATTGCGAAACGGTGGATGTCGGCCACCACCGGCCCCTGCAGCTCGACCGCGTAGTCCTGCTTCGCGAGCGGCCCGAAGTCGGCCAGGTGATCGGCCGAATAGTTGATGCCGCCCACGAAGGCCCGCACGCCGTCGACGATCACCAGCTTGCGGTGCATGCGGCGCAGCACGTTGAAGCGCATGCCGAGGATGCGCGAGGCCGGGTCGAAGCTGCGCAGGCGCACACCGGCGGCGGCGAGCTCGGCGATGTAGTCGGCGCTCAGGTCCGAGGAGCCGAAGCCGTCGACCATCAGGTCCACCCGCACACCGCGGCGCGCGGCCTGCACCAGGGCATCGCGCAACTGCAGACCTACCTTGTCCTCGAACAGGATGAAGGTCTCCACGATGACCTCGCGCTCGGCCGCGCCGATCGCGGCGAAGACGGCCGGGAAGAACTCCTCGCCGTTCTCGAGCAGCCGCGCCTGGTTGCCGGCGATCCAGCGCGTGCTCACAGCACGATCTCCGCGGCCAGCGGCGCGTGGTCGGACAGCTGCGACCATGGCCGGCGCGGCAGCGACAGCGGCAGCTGCGAGCGGGTGTTGCGCACGTAGATGCGGTCCAGCCGCAGCATCGGGAAACGCGCCGGAAAGGTCTTGGCCGCGCGGCCCTGCGACTCGACGAACACCTCGCGCAGACCACAGCCCGCGAGCACGCGGTGCGCGCGATCGCGCCAGTCGTTGAAATCGCCGGCCACGAGCATCGGCGCATCGGCGGGGACCTCGTTGTGCACCGTCTCGCACAGCAGCGCGAGCTGGCGCGTGCGGTGCGCTTCCTTCAAGCCGAGGTGGACGCAGATCGCGTGCACTCGTGCCTGATGCCCCGGCACCAGCAGCTCGCAATGCAGCAGGCCGCGCGCCTCGTGGCCGTCGATCGAGACATCTCGGTTGCGGTGCGCGACGATCGGGTACTTCGAGAGCACCGCGTTGCCATGGTGGCCACTCGGGTACACGGCGTTGCGGCCGTACGCGAACTCGGGCCACAACGCATCGGCCATAAACTCGTAGTGCGGCGCGTCGGGCCAGGCCGACACGCTGGCCGAATGGCCGCTGTGTTCGCCCTGCACTTCCTGAAGAAACACGACGTCCGCGCCGACCGCGCGCACCGCCTCTCGCAATTCGTGCAGCACGAATCGGCTGCTCATGAACGCGAAGCCCTTGTGCGTGTTGACGGTCAGCACGGTGAGCTGCGTGTGCTTCGCCGCGCTCACCGCGCGCGGCGGGCTGGTCAGCAGGATCTCGGTCATGGGAACGCGTCGTGCAGTGTCGTTCGACGCAGTGTTTCCGACATCACGCGCGCACGGAATCGGACGCGACCGCGACCGCCGCGAGGCCGCTTCCTACACCCTCTTGCCGCGCGGGGGCATGCCGATTGCTACCCTGGGGCATGAGCACCATCGACGAAAGCATCGACATCAACGTCGACAGCGGCACGATTGCCGGCACCTTCATCACACCCGGCACGCTGGTGCCCGGAGTGCTCTTCGTGCACGGTTGGGGCGGCAGCCAGGAGCAGTACCACTCGCGCGCGCGCCAGATCGCCGCGCTGGGTTGCGTCTGCCTCACCTTCGACCTGCGCGGCCATGCAGGCACGCGGCCGCAGTACGAGACCGTGACACGCGAGAACAATCTGCACGACGTGCTCGCGGCGTACGACGCGCTCACCGCGCGGCGCCATGTCGATCCGTCGGCGATCGCTGTGGTGGGCAGCAGCTACGGCGGCTACCTCGCGTCCATCCTGACGACGATGCGCGCGGTGAAGTGGCTGGCGCTGCGCGCACCGGCGCTCTACATCGACAGCGGCTGGGAGATTCCCAAGCTGCAGCTGCACCGTGACCAGGACCTCAAGGCGTATCGCGACAGCATCGTGCGCGCCGAAGACAACCGCGCGCTGCGCGCCTGCCAGGAGTTCGAAGGCGACGTGATGCTGATCGAATCGGAGCGCGACAACATCATCCCGCGGCCGGTGCTCACCAGCTACCGCGAGGCTTGCAAACACGCGCGCTCGCTGACCTACCGCTGCATCGCCGACGCCGACCACGGCCTCACACAAGAGCGCGACCAGCGCGCGTACAACACGCTGCTGACCAACTGGCTCACCGAGATGATCTTCGGCGCGCGCGCCGGCAACACCGTGGCGCCGCATGCGCCGCCCGCGGCGCCGTCACGGCCCGAAGCGCCGCCGCAACTGGGTTAGGCCTGCGCGAGCCGCTCGCCCTCTGCCGGGCGCGGGCGGTCCTGACCCTGGCGCGATCCGGAGGTGTGCGCATAGACCCAGGTGAACTCCGCACCGAGCAGGAATATCTGCGCCGAGTAGTAGACCCACAGCAGCATCGCGGCCAGCGACCCCGCGGCGCCGAAGGTCGACATCACCCCGCTGCGCCCGATGTACAGCCCGATGAAATACTTGCCCACGGTGAACAGCAGCGAGGTGACCGCCGCACCTGTCCACACATCCGACCAGGCCACGTGCGCGCGCGGGATGAGCTTGTAGATCAGCCCGAACATCACCGTGACGAAGCCGAAGCTCACCGCCGCATTCGCGAACGCCGCGAGCGCATGCCATTCGCCGAACACCGGATCCCACCAGCGGCCGAGGATCTCGAACGCGGCGCTCAGCAACAGCGACACCATCAGCATGAAGCCGATGCCCAGCACCATGCCGAACGACAGCAACCGCGCCCGGACCACCGCGACCCAGCCGGCCGACTGCGGCCGCGCCGGCGCGCGCCAGATGCGGTCGAGTGCGTTCTGCAATTCACCGAACACGCTGGTCGCGCCGATGAACAGCGCGACGACGCCGATCACGGCGGCAAGCGAGCCCGCGGCCGGCCGGTTCGCGCTGGCCAGCAATTCCTCCACCGCCTTCGCGCCGCCCTCGCCCATCAGCCCGGTGAGCTGCGTCTGGATCTCGCCGCGCGCGGCATCCTGGCCGAAGATCAGCCCCGCCACCGCGATCGCGATGACGAGCAGCGGCGCGATCGAGAACATCGTGTAGTACGCGAGCGCGGCGCCCATGCTGGGCGCATAGTCGTCCAGCCACGACTGGACCGATTGCTTGACGATGAGCCACGGGTGCACACGCATCCCGCGAGCTTGCCGCATCCATCGCCGCGAGGCTGTAGGACGACACCGCCGCGAGTCGGCGGGTCAGACCGCGATCGCCAGCACGTGGCGCAACTCTTCCGGGTCGACCGGCTTCACGAGGTGGGCATCGAAACCCGCGGCCAGCGAGGTCGCGAGGTCGCGGTCCTGCCCGTAACCGGTGAGTGCGACCAGCGCGCCGGTGTAGCCGCCGGCACGCGCGCGCTGCGCCACCTCGTAGCCGCTGAAGCCGGGCAGGCCGATGTCGACCACCGCAACATCAGGGCGGTCGTTCAGCAGCAGGTCGAGGCCGGCCTTGCCGTCGCTGGCGGTGCAGACCGCGTGGCCGTCGAGTTCGAGCAGCGAGCGCAGGCCGGACAGCGCATCGGCGTTGTCGTCGACCACCGCCACACGCCGGCGCTTCAGCTCGGGCCGCGGCGCCATCGCCTCGTCGACCGGCGCGTCGGCGCGCGCCGGCAGGCTCACCGTGAAGCAGCTGCCTTGCGGCGAGCTCTGCACCTCGACCGTGCCGTCGTGCAGCTCGACGAGCCGCTTCACCACCGTCAGGCCCACGCCCAGGCCGCCGGCCGCGCGATCGAGCGGGCGCTCGCCCTGCACGAACAGATCGAACACGCGCGGCAGCAGCTCGGGCGCGATGCCCGGGCCGGTGTCGCGCACCGCAAGCACCGCGCGTTCGCCGTCGCGGTGCACGTCTATCGTCACCTTGCCGCCGGCGGGCGTGTAGCGTGCGGCGTTGCCGAGCAGGTTGCCGATGACCTGGTCGATGCGCGTCGAATCCACCTGCACCCAGACGTCGTCGAGGTTCAGCACGACCTCGAGCGGACGCAGCTCGCCGGTCATCTCGGCGGTCGACAGCACCTGGCGCACCAGCACCGCGAGGTTGACCGGCCGGCGCGCGAGCTGCACCTTGCCGGAGAGCACGCGGCCCACGTCGAGCAGGTCGTCCATCATGTGCGCGAGGTGCCGCGTCTGGCGCGCGATGATGTTGCGCGCGCTCAGAGCCAGCGGCGTCGCGCCATCGACGCGGTTCAGCACCTCGGAGGCCGAGGCGATCGCGCTCAGCGGGTTGCGCAGCTCGTGTCCCAGCATCGCGAGGAACTCGTCCTTCGCGCGATTGGAGGCCTCGGCCGCGAGGCGCGCTGCCTGCTCGCGTTCGATCAGTTCGGTGCGCTCGCGCTCGCCTTCCTTCGCGTCGCTCATGTCCACCGTCACGCCCACCATCTGCATCGGCCGGCCTTGTTCGTCGTAGTCGATCAGCACGCGGCTGGACAGCCAGCGCGAGCGGCCATCGGGCAGCGTGACGCGGTACTCGATGGTGCCGGTGCGCTCGCCTTCGTTCAGCAGGCGCAGCAGCGCGGTCTCTGCGCGCACCCGGTCGTCCGCCTCGACGCGCTGCGTCCAGACGGCCCTGGCGTCTTCGGCCGAGGGCATCGGCACGTCCAGCAGCCGCGCCTGCCCGGGCGACCACGACAACTGGCGGCTCGCCCACTGGTAGCGGAAGAAGCCGACGCCACCGGCCGCCTGCGCGAGATCGACGAGATCCTGGCTCTCGTGCAGCTTGCGGTCGGCAGCGACGAGCAGGGTCTCGGCCAGCTTGCGGTCGGTGATGTCGATCACCGCGCCGATCGCGCCGCGCGTGTTGCCCTGGGCATCCAGCAGCGGCACGGCCCGGGCCAGCACGAAGCGCGGCGGTGCGCCGGGGTGATGCACTTCGAGCTCGATCGCTTCGATGGTTTCGCCGTGCACGGCCGCGCGGTACAGCGGCCGCTTGCGCAAGGGCAGCAGCACGCCATCGCGAAACACGCGCACGTCGGGGCCACCATCGCCGGGCCAGGGCAGCAGTTCCTGCATCGCGGCGTTCTGCAGCACGACGCGGCAGTCGGCATCCTGTGCGAACGACAGTCCCAGCGGGCTGTCGTGGAACAGGGTCTCGAACTCCTCGGCCTTGTGCTGCAGCCGGTCGGTCGCGGTCTTGCGCTGCGCCGCGGCAAGGCGCAACGCCTGGTTCAGCAGCGCGAGCTCGATCACCGGAATGGGTTCGCCATCGTCGGCCGCGCCACGCTTGGCAAGGTCGGACAGCGGCTCCGTCACGCGCCGAGCGACCAGCAGCGCGAGCGTCACGCCGAGCAGCATGCACACCGCGGCGGTGACCAGCGTGGCCACCACGCTGTTCTGGAAATTCATGTCGATCGCCGCAGCGGGCAGTCCGACCGCCACGCCCCAGCGGCCGGCACCGGCCGTGTCGCGGGCCAGGTAGACGTCGGTGGCGGCCGGGGCACTGGCGCCGCCCGTGCCGGCCATCGCGGCAGGCGTCGCCAGGCTGCTCGCGATCACGCGCTGCCGGCGATCGGTCAGCCTGGCGAAGCCGCCCTCCGGCGTGTCGCTGCTCTCGATCAGCTGCTGCCAGGTGCTGGCCTCGATGAACGCGCCGAGCACATAGCGGGCCTGGTTGTCGACCAGCACCGGCACCTCGACCAGCGTGAAGCGGCGCGTCCCGCCCGCCTCGCTCAACAGGTCCGACACGACCGGCCGGCGGTCGGCCAGCATGCGCGTGATCGCCGCGGGGTCGTGCACGAAGCGCGGTGCCGCGATCCCGGCACCGCCGGACACATCGAACAGCAGGCCGCCGTCGGGCCGCAACAGGAAGGCGCCGGACCAGTTGGCGCGCAGCATCGGCGAGTTGCGCAGCGCGCGCTCGAATTCGGCCGGTTCGCCGTGCTGCAGCGCGTCCGCATGCGACAGCATCGTCAGCACCTCGATCGATGCACCCAGCTCGCGCTCGACACTGCGCGACAAGGAACCGGCAGCCCGCTGCAGATTGCTTTCGAGCTGCGCGCGCTGGCCCTGGATGCCGCGGAAGGTCTGCCACGAACTCAACGCTGCGAGCGGCACCGTGGCCAGCAACGCGATCGCGACCAGATACGAGCCGAGCGACGCGCGCGGCCAACGCCATGGCCAGCGACGGCGGCCCGCGGCGCTCACGGCGTGGTGTCCTCCGCGCTGCTGGCGATCACCAGATGAATGAACTGCAGCTTGGCGACCGCAGGAGCCGAGAGCACGAAGGGATAGAAGTCGGCCAGACCCATGCTGCGCGACAACTCGTTGAGCACGCCGGTGAGTTCGACCCAGCGGTTGATGAAGTCGAGAAAGCGCGGCGCGTCTACCGCATTGGGGTCGTACAGCCGGCCGGCATCGAAGCGCTCGTACTGCAGGTCCGACACGTGCGCATCCAGCCCGAAGCTGCCCGCGGTGTCCAGCGTGTCGACCATGTGCATGTAGTGCGCCCAGGTCTCGGCCCAGTCTTCCCACGGGTGCGAGCTGGCGTATGCGCTGACGTGGGTCTGGCGCCAGTTCGGCACGGGGCCGTTGTCGTAGTGGTTCTTCAGCGCCGCGGCGTAGTCCTGGCGCTCGTCGCCGAAGAGTTCGCGGTACGGCGCCAGCCATTGGCCCCCATCGACCAGCCGCTGCCAGTAGTAGTGCCCGACCTCGTGGCGCAGATGTCCGAGCAGCGTGCGGTAGGACTCGTGCATCGCGACGCGCGTGAACTCGCGCTTGGCATCGTCGGCCTCGTCGAGGTTGAGCGTGATGATGCCCTTGTCGTGCCCGGTGAGCGGCGCCGGGCCGCCGGGCTGCGGGCTGAGCACATCGAAGGCCAGACCGCGCTGCGGGTCTTCGGTGAGCGAGCGCACCGGCAGCTGCAGCCCGATGAGCGTGGACACCAGCCGCCGCTTTGCCGTCTCGACGCGGCCCCAGAGCGCGGCGTTCTCGGGCAGCGCCAGGTCGGGGATGGTGCGGTTGAGCCGGCAGCTGCGGCACAGCATCTGGCCCTGCGCGTCGACGCCGTCGACCGTGAGCAGCCAGTTGCATGCGCCACCGTTGTCGGCATTCGCGCAGCGGCGGTAGAGCGGCGGCTCGTTCGGGTGGCCGAAGCAGCGCCACAGCGCGTCGCCTTCCGGCTGCAGCGGCAACAGCGTGCCGACCTGCGGGTCGTAGCCGAGCGCGGTACCGCACACCACGCAGCGGCTGTTGCGAAAGAAAACCGGTCGCCCGCACTGGCAGGTGAATACTCTGGAGGCTGCCAGCACGGGCATCACCGCATCAACATCGACACGGGGTTGGAGCTGGCCTTGCGTGTCTTCCAAGAGCGACCTCGTCGAAGTTGTTGAGAATGGTGGAACCAAAGGGCGTGAGCAAACGCCGGACCCGAGAGCCCAGCATAAGCGCGGGAACGGCGATTGCATTGCCCGATTGCATTGCCTGATTGCCTTGCCTCATTGCACACCACTCGACAGGACCCACCGATCGACGCGACCCACTTCTTCGGCAATCCCGGCGCCTTCCAGGCGCTCGACCTCGCGCTCGCCTCGACCGCCGCCTCGCTGAGCGGCCCCGAGCACAAGCTGCGCGCCTGGGTGGCCGGCTGCACCACCGGCGAGGAGGCCTACTCGGTCGCGATCCTGCTGAGCGAACGCGTGGCGATGCTGTCCCCGCCCCCGGCGCTGCAGGTGTTTGCGACCGACGTCGACGAGCGCGCCATCGCCACCGCACGCGCGGGCGTCTATCCGGCCGACATCGCCGGCGACATGGATGCGGGCCGCCTGCAGCGCTTCTTCCAGAAGCAGGACAGCCGGTGGGGCGTGCGCAAGTCTTTGCGCGAGAGCCTGCTGTTCGCCGTGCACGACCTGGTGCGCGACCCGCCGTTCTCGCACCTGGCGCTGATCTGCTGCCGGCATCTGCTGCCCGGCCTGGCGCACGGCGAGCAGCGTCAGGTGCTGCAGATGTTCCACACCGCGCTGCAACCCGGCGGTCTGCTGTTTCTCGGCAGTGCGGCATTGACCGACACCGCCGACGAGCTCTTCGCGCCGGTGGATGCCGAGCAGGGCATCCATCGCGCCAGGCCCGTGCGGCGCCGGCCACGAACGCTGGCCGATCCGGGGGCCGGGTCGCCTGGCGACGCCGGTGCCCCAGAAGACACCGAATGCACGCTGCTCGAGCAGAAGCTGCGGTCGTTGAAGGAGGAGCTGATCACGGTCAACCAGGCGCTCAAGCTCAAGGCCGACGAGACCCACCAGATCCACGACGACCTGCGCAACCTCATCGCCTCGACCGACATCGGCTCGGTCTTCGTCGACCGCAGCGCGCGCATCAAGCGCTTCACGCCACCGGCGGCCCAGTTGCTCAACCTGAACGCCGCGCACATCGGCCGCTCGCTGTTCGACATCCCGCACCGGCTCGACTATCCGGAGCTCGCCGAGGACGTCGGCGATGCCTTCTTCTCGCTGCGCGTCGTCGAGCGCGAGATCAAGGGACCGCGCGGCGCCACCTACCTCGTGCGCGCCCTGCCCTACCGCACTCATGAAGATGTGATCGACGGCGCGGTGCTGACCTTCGTCGACATCAGCGCCGCGCGCCGCGCCGAGGAGAAGCTGCGCGAAGGCGAGGCGCGCATGCGCATGATCGTCGAGAGCACCAAGGACTACGCGATCATCGCCACCAGCCCGCAGGGCATCGTGACGAGCTGGAACGTCGGCGCCGAGCGCATGTTTGGCTACACCGAGACCGAGATGAAAGGCGAGCTGCTGGCGCGCATCTACACCGACGAGGACCGCGCCGCGGGCGTGCCGGCGCTGGAGATGCGGCGCGCCCGCGAAGACGGCCGCGCCACCGACGAGCGCTGGGCCCGCCGAAAGGACGGCAGCGTGTTCTATTGCAGCGGCATCATGACGCCGATGGTCGAAGCCGGCCTCGTCGGCTACGCCAAGATCGCTCGCGACCTGAGCGACAGCAAGCGCACCGAGGCGCAGCTCGAAGCGCTGCTGATCAAGGAGAAGGAGATGCGCGCCGAGCTGCAGGCGGCGAGCGCGATGAAGGATGATTTTCTGGCCGTGATGTCGCACGAGCTCAAGCACCCGCTGAACCTGATCCATGTGAACGCCGAGCTGCTCTCGCGCCTGCCCGAAGTGCGCGGCGTGGCCGCGGCCACGCGCGCGGCCGATGTGATCCGGCGCACCGTGATGAACCAGGCCAAGATCATCGACGACCTGCTGGACCTGTCGCGCATGCAGACCGGCAAGATGTCGCTCGACATCCGGCCGATCGACTGGAGCGCGATCGTCGCGCGCGTGATGGAGGCTGTCACCAACGACGCGCAGCACCTCAGCCTGGACCTCGGCAGCGAGCTCGATCCGGCCGCGGCGTATGTGCACGCCGACCCGGTGCGCGTCGAGCAGATGGTGTGGAACCTCGTCAGCAACGCGCTCAAGTTCACGCCGCGCAATGGCGCGATCCAGGCCCGCATCAGCGTCGAAGGCGGCGAGGCTCGCCTCGATGTCATCGACACCGGTCAAGGCATTGGCGCCGAACTGTTGCCGCATGTGTTCGACCTTTTCTGGCAGGCCGAGCGCGGCACGACACGCAGCCGCGGCGGCATGGGCATCGGCCTGGCGCTGGTCAAGCACCTGGCCGAGGAGCACCACGGGCGCGTCGCAGTGGCCTCCGAGGGCGCGGGCCTGGGCACCAAGTTCAGCGTGTGGCTGCCGCGGGCGCATGTGCCGCAGCAGACGCGCGTCGATGCGCGCCACGCGTCGCCGCTGAGCGGGCTGCGGCTGCTGCTCGTCGACGACACCGTCGACGCGCTGGAGTCGTTCGCGGCCCTGTTGCAGCTCGAAGGTGCCGAGGTGACGGCCGCGTCCAGCGCGCAGCAGGCACTGGACGCGGCCGAGCACACCGCGTTCGACGCCGTGGTGTCCGACGTCGCCATGCCAGTCATGGACGGTTACCAGTTGATCGCGCGGCTGCGCAGCCAGCCCGCATACTCGACGCTGCCAGCCATCGCCCTCACCGGCTTCGGCCGGCCACAGGACGAACGCCGCGCCATCGAAGCAGGTTTCGATGCGCACCTCACCAAGCCGGCGAGCATCGAAACCCTCGTCGATCTGGTGCATCGTTTGCGCCGCGACGCCGACCCGGCGCGTTGAACGCGGTCCGAGGCGCGTGCAACCGCCTGTGCGATTCAACCAGTGGTGTGAGCCGATGTATCGGAGGCATGTTGTCCTACAACGAACTTCCGGTATTCGGGCATATTTCCCTTTCGGTTTTGGTTTTGGTTTTGAGTGCAGTTCTGGCAACGAAGGAATAGAAGATGGCGCATGTGCTGGTGGTCGACGACGAGGCGGATGCGGCCGAGATGATGGCTGCGCTGATCGCGTCCGAGGGCTACACCGTGGCCACCGCCGGCTCGCTGGCGGATGCGCGTCGGCAGATGGTGTTGCAGGCGCCCGATCTGGTGCTGCTCGATCTGATGCTGCCCGACGGCAGCGGCATGAGCCTGATGACCGAGTTGAAGGCGACCAACGCCTGCGAGGTCGTTCTCGTGACGGGGTACGCCAGCCTGGAGACCTCGGTGGAGGCGCTGCGCCTTGGCGCGGCCGACTACCTCGTCAAGCCTCCGAACATGGCGCTGTTGCGCGGCATCCTGTCGCGCCTGGTGAAGCCCTCGACCCTGCAGGCCGACGAGCGCGTGCTGCTCGCGCAGCTCGAGAGCGACGGCCATTTCGGCCAGCTCTGGGGGCGCTCGACGCCGATGCGCGGCGTGTACGAACAGATCGTGCGCGTCTCCAGCACCGGTGTCACGGTGTTCCTGACCGGCGAGAGCGGCACCGGCAAGGAGATCGTCGCGCGCACCGTGCACGATTTGAGCCGGCGCCGCGGACGGCCGTTCCTCGGCGTGAACTGCGGCGCGATCTCGCCCAACCTGATCGAGAGCGAGATCTTCGGGCACGAGAAAGGCAGCTTCACGGGCGCCGATCGCCAGCACCAGGGCTTCTTCGAGCGCGCGAGCGGCGGAACTTTGTTTCTGGATGAAATCACCGAGATGCCGATGGACCTGCAGGTCAAGCTGCTGCGCGTCCTTGAAACCGGCACCTTCATGCGCGTCGGCTCGACCCAGACCATGGAGACCGACGTGCGCATGATCGCCGCGACCAACCGCCAGCCGATGCAGGCGGTGGCCTCGGGCAAGCTGCGCGAAGACCTGCTCTATCGCCTGAACGTGTTCCCGATCCACCTGCCGCCGCTGCGCGAGCGCTCTGACGACGTGGCGCTGATCGCGCAGCACTTTCTCGACGAGATTTCGCGTCGCGAGGGGCAGGTCAAGCGCTTCTCGCCGTCCGCGCTCGGCAAGCTCACGGCCTACCGCTGGCCGGGCAACGTGCGCGAGCTGCGCAACATCGTGCACCGCGCCTACGTGATGGCGGCCGACTCGACGATCTTCAACGACTGCCTGCCGACGGCCGACGCGCCGGTGGCGGCAATGGTGGGCGCACCGGTGCTCAACATCGAGGTCGGCACCTCGCTGGCCGAGATCGAACGCCAGGTCACGCTGGCCACGCTGGAATACTTCGGCCGCCACAAGGAGAGGACCGCCGCGACGCTCGGCGTGAGCCTGAAGACGCTCTACAACCGGCTCAAGGAATATTCCACCGTGCCGCCGCGTGCGGATGGCGAGCTCTCGAACGAACCCTCGGTCTTCGGCGCGTTGAGATAAGCCGGCGACGAACGCGCTGCCTGCGCGTTGGCCAGAGAGAACGCGCTACGCGCGTTCGTCGCTCGCTCGCCGTCAAGCGTGGCGCCGGCGCAGTTCCGCCGCCGGCAGCTTCAGCAGCTGCCGATACTTCGTGATCGTGCGACGCGCCACCGTCAGGCCTTGCCTGGCGAGCTGGCGCGCGATGTCCACATCCGACAGCGGCGCGGTCGGGCTTTCTGCCGCAATCAAGTCCTTGATGACGCCGCGGATCGCGGTGGGCGAGCAGGTTCCGCCATTGGCCGTGGGCATCGCGCGCGAGAAGAAGTACTTCAGCTCGAACACGCCCACCGGCGTCGACATGAACTTGTTGTTGGTGACGCGGCACACCGTGGACTCGTGCAGCCCGACCTCGTCGGCGATCTCGCGCAAGCCCATCGGCTTCATCGCGAGCGGGCCGTATTCCAGGAAGTGATGCTGCCGCTTCAGGATCGCCTCGGCCACCGTCACGATGGTCGAGAAGCGCTGCTGAACATTGCGCATCGTCCAGCGCGCTTCCTGCAGATGCGTGGCGAGTTCGGCATGCTTGGCATCGCGGTGACGCTGGAACAGATCGGCGTACATGCGGTTGAGCCGCACCTTGGGCACGATCGCCTGGTTCAGCTGCACGCCCCATGCGCCGCGCACCTTGCGCACGATCACGTCGGGCGTCACGAAATGCACGTCGTCATTGCCGAAGCGCCAGCCCGGTCGTGGATCGAGCTGGCGGATGCGCTGGAACACGGTGTCGATGTCGGCGGGACTGCGGTCGAGCAGCCTGGCGAGGCCGGGCACGTCGCGCTGCGCCAGCTTGTCGAGGTGATTGGTCAGCACCAGGCGCGCGAGCTGCTCATCGATGCCGTGCGCGTTGACGAGTTGCAGCAACAGGCACTCGGCGATGTCGCGCGCGCCCACGCCGCAAGGCTCCAGCGACTGCACCAGCTTCAGTGCGGTGTTCATCTCGCATGCGTCGACCTCGGGGTCGAGTTCGGCCAGCTCGGCGAGTTCATCCAGCCCCAGCCGCAGATAGCCATCGTCGTCCAGCGACTCGATCACGGCGCAGACCAGCACGTGGTCGCGCGCCGACAGCGGCAGCATGTTGGCCTGGCTGCGCAGATGCTCGCGCAGCGACGATGATGCCGCCATCATCTCCATCGCGCTGGTGTCCGACTCGCCACCGCCGTTCGCGCGCACGCTGGTCGAGGTCTGCTGCCACGACTCGCGTTCCCAGGTGTCGTCCGACGCCGCGCCGTGCTCGGACGCGATCGATGCCTCCGTGAATTTCGGTTCGGCGCTCAGCGTCGCATCGTCGTGCGTGATCGGCTGCGCGGTGTCGCCAGGCTGGGTGCCGCCATCGGCGGCGTCGGCATCCTCCGAATCGGTTTCGTCGGGCTCCAGGAACGGATTGCGGCCCATCGCGTTGTGGACCTCCTGCGCGAAGTCGAGCGACGACAACTGCAACAGCCGCACCGCGTGTTGCAGGCGTGGCGTGAGCGACTGGCTCTGCCGATGTTCAAAGCGAATGGCTGGTGCGTTCATGGACCTCCCCTGGGACTGGAAATTGCCGCTGCCGAACGCAGGCCGCGGTGCGCACACAGTGCTGTTGCGCGCAGGGTCCATCGCAACCTCCATGCCGGTTCGCAACGGCTTTTCACATCGCGCGCGCGGCGTCGCGGACATGAGTGGAAACCCGCGCCAATGCTCGCTTTCCCGAGTTCGCGTTGGATGTGACCGGATGTGACGACACGCGCGTTGCGAAGCGCTCGCGCGCGACGCGTAGCGCTTTTGCGGTAAACCTTGCTGATGCCGGCGCGGGCTACCGACCCGCTGCAACACTTCGCGCGGGTCTGTAGCTTGCCGATACACGGGGCATGAGCGACTGGTCTCTTCTGCGTCTCTTCAAGCGCCTCTTGCAACGCCGGCCTTCCGACGCCGATGAGCACGACCCTGTCGCGCCGCTGTCGCCGCACGGTCCGGTCGATCTCGATCTGCGCGAGTTCGAAAAAGACGACGCCTGGGACGACGCCCGCCACAACACGCGAGACGACACGCAGGACGACACCGCGCCAGCGGCCTTCAACGGGACGCCCGAACTGCGGCGCCACGAGCGCAACGGCCGTTGATCGGATCGCACGGAACACGCGCATGACCGATCGCCGCAACGCCTCCTCGGTCATCGCATCGCTGCAATCGCTGCTGCATGATTTACCTCAGGTGGTCAGCGAGCGCGTCACGCTGCTCTCGCTCGAACTGCGCCGCGCGATGCGCGCGCTGGCGCTGCTGGTCGCGCTCGTGATCGGCGCGGCGGTGCTGCTCGCCACGGCCTGGATCGCCCTCTGGATGGGCGTGGCCGCGGCACTGCTCGATGCCGGCATGGCGCGGCACTGGGTCGCATTGCTGGTTCTCGTCTTGAACGCCGGCGCGGCGCTCGGGCTGCTGCTGATGGCGAGTTCGAAGACGCGCCTGCTTGCGCTGCCGGCCACGGTGCGCAGCCTGACGGTGCCGACGCACGCCGCGTCCCGGCGTGCCGGCGAGGCCTCGGCGACGCCACCATCCGATCGCAACCCACCCCCGGAGAACCGCCCATGAAGCCGCGCAGCGCGCCCGATCTGGACACGCAGATCCTGCATGCGGAGCACGCCGTGATGCGGCGCGACCAGCACCTGCGCAACGAGGTCGATGCGTTGACACGCGATCTGCGCGAACACGCGGCCCGCCTCGCGCTCATCGGCATCGTCGGCGTGTCGACGCTGGCCGTCGGCGCGTGGCTGCTGACGCGCCCGCGCGCCCTGCCCGGGCCGGGCGCGGCACCTGCGCGAACCACGGCGAGCGTTGCGCCGCCGACCGCCGCGCCGCCGACCGCATCGGGGAGCTTCGCGCAATCGGCGCTGGGCTCGCCCGGCCGCCCCGGCTGGGTCTCGCCGCTGCTGAGCCTCGCACTGCCGCTGCTGTCGCGGTGGTGGCGGGAACGCCCGCCGCCAGCGCACTGAACCAGGCGTTGCGCCGCCTCGACCCGTGGGCCACGAAGCGGAGGTATGTCGATTGCCCGAAGCCTGATACCGGTCACACGAACCACACCAGCACGGAGACACCCATGACTCATTCCACCCGCCAGGCAGTACGACGATGGGACGCGCAGTGACCCCGCGCGGGATGAGCCTGCACCCGGTCGCGTCCACATCGCCGACCGTCGACATCCCGCCCGATCCGCGCCACGATCCGCGCTCGCGTCTGGAGCGCCGGCTGAATCACCTGAAGGAATTCGCGGTCGACCGCCACGAGCGGCTGCTGGTGCAATCCGCGCGCAGCCGCACGCCGGAGGTCAGGGCGGCGCTGGATCTGCGTGCGTCCGAGTGGGCCGCCCACTGCGACGAGTTGCACGGGCTGCTGATCGAGTTGCGCGGCGCGCCGGAAGAAGGCAGCGGCGCCGGCGCGGCCGTGCCCCGCACGGCGCTGCACGAGCCGCCGCCATCCGGTGCCAGCGATGCCTGGCTGCTCGACGAGAGCGTGGCCGAGGAAGACCGCGCGGTGCAGGACTACCGCGAGGTACTGGCCGACGCGAGCCTGCCGTTCGCGATGCGCGCCACGCTCGCGCGCCAGCGGCGCACCGCGATCGACAGCGCGCTGCGCTTCTCGACGATGCGGCGCCGGCTCACCGGCGCGGACTAGGGCCTGTTAGCACTATGAAAGGCAGATGCGTTGTGACCAGAATGGCCGCGAGCAAGGCGCAAACCGCAGCCGGGGTAGGCCCCCGGCGAGGATTT
>Ga0307510_10002285_pt1 | contig 21625 bp, 14 predicted proteins | sample 12_EM_MG_FD_207224 | JGI IMG/M metagenome (GOLD analysis project Ga0307510, IMG submission 207224) | Populus trichocarpa ectomycorrhiza microbial communities from riparian zone in the Pacific Northwest, United States - 12_EM | ecosystem: Host-associated > Plants > Roots > Unclassified | place... | reverse complement strand
AAAGATATCAATTTAAAAAATTTATCAAAGTAAAAAAAAAAATAGCAATCAAAAGAATGGTGATCAAATATGATAGTAAAAAAAATCTGAAGGATGAAATCATAAAAAAAAAGTCAATTCTATAAACTATTTGAAATAAAAATAAATAGCAATCTAAAGAATATGAATCAATCTGATAAATGAAAAAAAATGAAAGATGAAATCGAAAAAAATATATTAATTTAAAAAATTTATCAAAGTAAAAACAAATAGCAATCAAAAGAATGATGATCAAATATGATGGTAAAAAAAGCTGATGGAGGATGAAATCGTAAAAAAAAAAAAATTCTAAAAACTATCTCAATTAAAACAAATAACAATCAAAAGAACATGAATCAAATCTGACAGATGAAAAAATCTGGAGAATGAAATTGAAAAAAAATTCCAATTCTATATATTAATTCAAATAAAACAAATAATAAAAAAATAAGGATGAAATATGAAGGAAAAATAAATTGAAGGGTTGATTTGAAAATTTAAAGAGCTAAACGTGAAAATCTAGAAGAAAAGAGAAAAGAGTAAAAAAAAAAAAGATTGTTGACACCAAACCGAAGGTCCGTTGGCCATCCCCACCGCTCAAGGATGGAGGGACCATGAAGATGATTCGAACGTTGCCTCGAAGGTCATTGTTTGGCCTTTGTAATACCATACACACTCTGCCTGAATAGAGGAAGCAACCTTTACACTGATGTATGCAACACACACATCAATTACTTTTTTAAAATTATATTTTTATTTATTAAATTATTAATTTGTCTCTAATCAACTTGATTATAATAAAATAAAACGATAATAAAAAGTTTTTTAAAAAAAATATTATAGGCAACAATTAATTTGATAATTTGATAATGACCAATAAATTTAAGAAAAAAAAATCATACTGCCTCAATAGTACGTTTAAAGGTTTTATAATGGAAGGAAAAATCCATTATTATAATGTTCTAATTAATGGTAATTTCTGTATGTGTACAGTAATTTCGCTAAGAGATTTAATTCTTTACCTATTTTAAATATTTGTAAACATCATAGCACAGCATCAAACAGCACAACAATACTTAAAAATGGCCTTAATCAATTTGTCATTGAAACACAACTAGCTCTACCTTCCATGATCAGCGGTCCAAAATCCACGATCACCTACTTCCTTGTAAATATATTCCTCAACTCCTTTCATTCCTCATAAGCAATCATCAAATGTCAAATCAATTTTTACTTTCTGCCAATGAGTTCTGTTGGATTTCTATTTTTGTGGCATGGCCAGAATGGTTCCTTGGTGAGTCATGCCGAAATTCCTACAGAGTTTGAATTTTGGTGCTCAAGTAAAACTAGATTCTCAATTTTAAAATTTGATTTTAATTGAGAAACTACGAGTATTTTAGGAAGCCTAGATCGACATGAAATTTTCTTGTCTTGGAGAATTTTTCTCATGTGGTGGAGAAAAGCGAAAGCTATGCAGACGGTGATGCTACAATAAAGATGGACCTGAAAGGGTTTCCTTTTGTCACTCTAACTATCTTATCTGGTTTAACACCGGGTTTTGGTTTCTTTGCAACTTCTTTTAGGAGGAGACATGGGGAGCCTATGCCGAATCGTCAATCTTGTACAGCAGGACAGACCTTCAATCAACAGTGTTCAGGATATAATCATGGTGGGTGGATAGGACATTTTCCAGTCAAGGTCTGCCAGGAATCATACACAATTAAAGAACATTTTTCCGCTGACATTATATAGTTTATGCAGATACCTCGCTCTTGTAGGATAGCTTTGGTGAAATTAGCTAAAAAGAAATAACAGACGCTGTTGGGCACCAAGAGCAATGTGGTTTTATTAACCAAAGCCCCATCCACCTACATTTTTGGCTGCAGGTTTAGTAAAGTATAAGGATAATGGATTCAAGTCATCGAAATTCTGTTGAAAAACCAATCCTCATGTCGTTTGTCAAGCATTTAACTTCTCCTATGCAAATAAGAAACAGTGTTGAAAAACCAATATGTACAAACAAGAAGCAGTGTATGTGCCGGTGTGTATGTGCTGGTGGTGGGGGATCCTACGAGCAAAACTGCCGGAAATGTCTTAATGTGAAATGTTTGATGATGTAACATGAGCAGGGGATGGTGATTTCCGGCAAACTGGACAGGTACCGTTCATCCGTAGCCATTCATCAACGCAGTCTGCATGGAAGCAGTGCTTGCATTCTGGTATTATTCTCAGTGTTTCTTTGCTGTTATATTCCGATAAGCATATAGCACAGGTGCTACCATTGGGACCAGGTAGCCGCTTACTTTCCCCAAGGACCAGCTTGTCAAATGATTCAATGGTGGACTCATCAAGACCCATCACCAGGATGGTAGGTCGCGGTGATACTGTTGCTGTTGCGGTGTTCCTCTGCGTGTTAGATACCGCATTGCATCGAGCATGCCAGATCATAAGGTATGCAGAAATAGCCATCCCACATGCACTTAAAAGAACGGGTATTCCAATCGACACGAAAAGGATCCCAACTTGGCGACTATTGCCTGAAACGACATGCTGTCAATATTTGATCCAGATCATTGATGTTCTCAATTTAGAATTTTTTTTTGACGATCCTAGAGTCTCGTTTTGTCCAGTAAAATAACTTCCTGGCATACGTTACTCTCCTCAAATGACTGGCCGGAAATCACCAAACAACAAATATGTCTGTTGAACCAGGTCTGGTCGTCGTACCTTCTACCAATAAAAGCAAAAGGGGAAACTGAATGGAAGGTTTATAGTGATGATACATTATCGTGGCCTGTTTGACTGAGCATAGGTTGGTGAATTAGAAATGATGGGGACTGAAGAGCTGAAACAAGTTCATGCTTAGAATTCGACTTTTGGCTGCTGCGAATGGTAATGCTTAGAAAACTGAATGATGCCAAGGTGGGTGAGAACCATATTATAACTGGAAATGATTATCCCACCTGACATATTCTTCTTCATATTTTTTATAGCTTAGCTAATGATGCTAGTTTAATATTTAATTATCTAGTCAAGTCAATTCCTCTACCCCTCTACTATACGATTCCTATGTCATGCATTACTTTACAAAGTCCACCGACCCACACATACCAAATTAATAATTCCTGATATCTTTTGTTCCTCAATTACCATTAGCTACCCAAATAATATTTTGATCCAGTCAGACAGTTTCTATGAGCTCCTTTCCCCCCTTTTCTTTTTCTAATTTACAAGTAAAGATGGTGATGAAGATGACAAATAGAAAAAAAAAGAGAGAGGGAAGAAATATCACCTCTATGAGAATTGTTAGAGCAAAGAATTTCTTGACTAGCATTTCCATGGAAACCACACGTGCCGCCATGTGTTTCGCATTGGTGACAATCAGGAGAAAACCAAGTTAATAGAAGATCCTCGCTGAGCTTAGATGAGAACCCTTCATAGTGTTGAACTGGCCATGAAGCTGGAATTAGCAGTGTACTGATAACATCACATGATGAGGACAATAATGTCACAAGGAAGGTGGAAGAGGTAGCTAAAACTGAAATTGTTGAGTTGCTAAGGCAATCGATGATAGGGAAGCGAGACATTACGAACTGAGTCGGACAGCTTAGAAAGGTGTAGTTCTGATGAAAAACAGCAGCGAAAGGAGAACCTGAGAGATTGAGCTGTAGAAGGCGTTTAGGAAGGCAATTATCCTTGTCGTAAAGCTGTATCTGTTGAGTGCGATAATCGATGTCACGCACGAGAAAGTCCCCAGAATGAGGAAGTTTTAGAACTGTCGTCCTCCGATTATTGCAACTTAGATCGAAACCAGGGTAACCACAGTTTCGGGGTTGATTGCCTTGTAGTCGGAAAGGGAATCTAACGGGGACGTCGTCGATGCCGCACGCGGAGATCGAGCAATCTGCCGCTGCATTCATAAAACGAAGGAGCTTGATCAGAAAGAGAACTTCTAAGATGCCCATGGTGTTGAAAGCACCTGATTCAAGAAAAGGTAGGCCTTCTTATAATACTATACTAGGATTTTTCTTCATTCAAGTCGACACTAAAATAAACATTTCTAAAGTCAATCTTCATAACAAGGAGCACAGGCATGCGTGAGGGCAATTTTCAAGTATATACTCTAGCTTTAGCCTATAAGTCAACTGTTTATGGCCAGTGTTAACGAAGGAGCCTTTAGTTTCCATATAAAAATCTTGACCGTATGGGGCTATGCGCACCCCATCCATCGTCTCTTAATTAAGTCAAGAGTTGAAACTGTTTAGGAAAAACATTAAGACGTGCCTTTCTGAATTAGGCTTACAAACCCATCCACCGCTTAACTAACTAACACTGGGTGGTCAGAAAATGAAAGGGAGTTTTATGCGTTGACTTTACATGCGTGTATAAATTAAAGTTGAATTTAGCTTGTAACCTGAGCGTTCCACCCAAATATATAGATTTCTTTATTATTTTTTATTACTTTTATGAACATTCGGTCATTGCAAAACTTCAGAATATTAACAATCAAGATTACAAGGCAGCCGAAAGGCCGTTATCTAGTAGATTGTCCCATTGAAGCAGCAACCGAGTGTAAATGAAAAACCAACGAATCTACACCAAATCCATTTCGCTTGGTCAACTATGTATTTGAATGACAGCATTTAAAATGCATTGCTGTTGCTGTGGAGAAGAATGCAAGATTTTGGCGTATAAGATATGCGTGACTGGAACTGGACTAAGCAAGCTGCTGAGAGATTCTAATTGAAACTACTTCTCCTTCAGGTCCAGCTCTCATCGTGTAGTACTTTGTAAGAAGCCCTGCTTCCCCAGAGAAACAGGGATCGATAGACCCAAGGAAATAGCAAGAAATTAGCAGTTCTGTTTGTGTGAATCCTCAAAATCAGAAAGAACAGACGCAGGGATGTAATTGAAGTGATTGCGATTGTCATGGATGACAACAACATGTACAAGGGCAAGATTATGGAAGTTCTAATTATATACAGCTTGGGAGGCCTCACCTTGATTTTCTTGTAAATTGGTGCGGATTGCAACTGAATGGAAAGTGATCATGGCCTTTGGCTGCATATCACTGGGTTTTCCTGCCCATGACTTGAGATTAAACACACCTGCCAATTCCAATTTAGTATATGTACATCATATCAGGAACCATGAACCTCTAGGCTGATAATGCTCAAGTTGGAACCCACATTGCAAATAAGAAGCCAGAACAAGTGGTATGGCCAATCCTATATTTAAAAAATCAAGAGAACATGCAAGCACCAGTTAACCTCTACTTGATAAGATTTCACAAAAAACAGAACCCAAATGGATAGCAAGTGTTGACAAGGGAAAGCTCCAAGAAAGATTTCCATTTTATTACAATTGAAGTATTACCAGCCATTGCGCGGTCCTTGATGTGTTTGAGATCAAAAATGCCACCAGAAGCTGCATCAACAGACTTGTTGATTTTATAGGATCCAATCAGCTCATAGTCCCAGCTCGCATTCTGGTATCCGTCACACAGAAACAGCTCCATATTCCTTACTTCTAGTGTCTGCATTGTTCCTGTATAGAAGAGCACTTTTTCTTCAAGTATTGAATACCCTCTTTGGTGAATAAATGCAACAGACAGTTATCTGCAGGGCACTTTTTTAGTCCAAAATTCAGTCATTTTGTTAATGGTTCTGCACAGTAGGCCTGTGATTCAAGTAGAGTAGATGAACATCTACACCAAATAATATGCTACATTTACCGAATGATTCTTAAAGGAAACTCATAATTTGGAACTCTTGTAGCTAGCCAGTAAAGTAATTTGAACTCACCCTCACATGTATCAAGTTCACAAACAGGGCATCGAACAAGCTGGAGATCTGGAGACATCGGCAATTTTGTCATGTAAAGTTAGTTGGCTTGTCATCCAGAATTTGTTCTATCTTTCCTGACAAAAATGTGTTCAGAACGAACACTGGTAGGGTGAAAGAATCGAATTAAAATTACCTGCTATCCAGATCCCTTTTTTGATGTTACTTAGCAGACAAGCTCCACTGGATTCCAGAGCCTTCTCCACATTGTCTTTGTTAATTATTTTCAATGGCAGGCTGAGCCTCTCGGACAAGAGTGCTACTTGGGAGTCGAAGAAAAATGCGCCAATCCTCATCCAATCTGATTGTCCCATAAAAGAACAGCATACCGTGAATATGGTTTTAATAAGTCTACTGATGCAATTATAATGTACTTTTTTTATATTCAATTGCATCCCTATTAAAAAGAACTCTAATATATTATGTACATTACAAAGTTGACAACAGATACGATGAGCCGGAGTTTATACTCTGAGCTCATGTCCCAATGCTCGAAATTAGGCCCACATAAAACCTAAGTCTAAAACTATGATGGATCTTGAAGTTCACCTAGGTGCTTAAGGCCCAAATAGAGCTCTGGCATATCAAGTGCCCACTGCTCCACTATTATCAAATTAGACCGGAGTGTCTACAAGATAAGACACCACCGCTAGATAAGGAGCTTTTAAACCAAATCCCAAACGAGGTTGATCCACAAGGATTCGATTACTGTACCCATATGCACAAATCCAGAACTAGGATAGCTTTTGCCGAGGGTCATTTTCACTCTGGGTCTTTGTCCCCAAGTTATTTAAAACTGTAGATGTTAGGTAAATTTAACATCCTACCCTTACATGGACACATCCAACCTTAAACCCAAAGTAAGTCATCTTCTTCTTCATAAAATAACTTTATATTTGTATCTTTTAAATTTTGCTTTGCAAATACACACAACGCAGTCTGTTAAGACTATTTTTCTCCATCATTCATGCTAACTTAAGTATTGTACGGTCTCCTAACCTAGAAAACAACTTGTTTTGCAGGTCTCAATCCCTTGCATCTTCCATCTTATTGCATCCTTGAGAATACCATAATCTTTAGAAAGTATTCGGCAGCCTCATCAAAATATAAGCACACTACTCTGAGAGGGTTGAATAGAACAGTTCATACAATGAATTACAATGGCCCATAAGTTGATAAAAAAGCGAAAGAGTGGTATACTTCCTTGTTTGACTAACAAATTAGGAGCTCATACTGAACTAAGCATTAGCTTTTAAATTTAAACCATTACAGGAAAGAAAGTCAAGTGAACTCGAAATCAAAAAGCTCATAATCTTCACCACGCATTTTGAGCTCAAAGAGACTATTTAATCTTTTAAAAAAACAGTCCTACAAGTGATTGGAAATACCCCCCATGAACAGCTAAAAGACCAACCAAAGAAAGAGAGAGAAAATTTACCAATGTGCTTCTCATTATCACGGAACTTGTACGAGTGACTCCCATCTGCAAAACCAGTCCATCACCAATCAAATGTTATCACATAGTTCAATAATTCTAATCAAATAAAAAATGCTCAACAACTAAGGGGTCTGATAATTACCAGCTAGTGAACCATAGAGCTTGATCCACTTGAATGCCACATGGCATGGGGCTGGGACTTGAAGATCACGCAAACAAGCAAACTTCCATACGCTGTCATGCATGATGACGCTGTGGAACCATCGGCAAGTCGCAGCCAGCTTCACCAGAGACTTCCCGTCCAAAAACTTAGCTACCTCTGTCCATAGATCCACTTCATACCTTTCTCAATTGAAGATCAAAACAAAATAAGTGATTGCCATAAATATTTTTTCACGAAAACTTAAATCTGGTCTTTAATTTCGAAACCTAAAAACAAATTCAAACTCGGTCCGGATCTGTTTGGCGGCTGAGAAAGTGTGATCAGCAAATGATTGAAACTGTAATTTTCGTACACAAATCTCAAAATCTGAGAAAATGAAAATATTCAAATTCTTGAGTTACGTGTTAGACTTTTATTTCCTTAACAACTAGAAAGGAAAAACGAAATTCAAACTTCATTTTCATTATCTTCATTTTCATTTTCTCAGCTGCCAAACAGTGGTTAAGATCGCAAATAAACAGCACTTAGCTTAGAAAGACCAAGAAAGCAATGTAAAACAGAAATATAGTTCGATTTAAAGAAGAAAATGCAGTTCAGATTCTACAATTTCTACAACTTTTGATTTTCGTTCTTAAAACAGAATCAGCAAATTCTGCGATCTAGCAAACAAGAAGTAGCTCAAATTTACAATATCATACACTTGATTTTAAGCATAATTACACTTTAATTAGTTCATAAAAATAAAAAATAAAAGGAAGCAAAGTCACTTACTACTTCAAACTCAAATTTCAAAGCTGCTTCAAAAAATCAAACGCAGCTCAAATCGGCTATAAATCAGTATCACAGTAAAATTCGAAAAATAACTTCAAAATAAAAATAAAATCAAGATTTCATTAGCATTGACCTAATTTCTCAGAGTTAATACAGTAGGAAGCAAACAAATCCGTGTTCGAAAATGAAGCTGAAATTTGAACTGAGTGAGAGAGAGAGAGAGAGAGTACCAATTGAAAGAGCAACGAGAGTTTTGGTTTTGTAGACTAGGAGATTTGCAACTGCAAATCGTAGATTCTCTTCTCAATCGCTTTCTCATTTTCATTTTCTCAATATTTCTCGGTGAACTCTCTTCTTCCATTGAAATGGTTTAGTAGAAATGGCTCTTACTGTTTGGTCTATTTATTGTTGACGCGCGAACTTCTCACTACTTGAAATTGAGTAACCAACCATTCTTTCCATTTTAAAAATAAATTTGAACTTTGAAGTGTTTGCTGATGGGCCCTTACTAGTTTGGCCCATTTAAATGTGGGTCTATTTTAAGCCCATGGATTGCAAACACCACCTTTCTTTGTTCTTTCTTTTTTTTACGGTTTCTTCCGTAGAATTAATTTTATATAATTATTTTACAGAATTCACTTACAAAAAAAAATCATTGAATTTTTTATATTATTTTTAAAAATTATATATAAGATTAATGTCCTATTTCTTATTTCGTTGTTACTCGAAAACGTTCGGTCAATGTCATGGGCTGGGGAGCCTCTTTCTTCTTGTAAGAGAAATTTCGGCAACAGAACCTTATGTATATTTGTTTGTATTTCAATCGAGGGCGTGGGCATTAGATTTTTTGGGCACCACCTGGGTTCTTAGAAGCCGATGTAATTTGCTAGACATACAGAATCCGTTAGGCTTCATCCTCCATTTCCAGTAAACTTGCATGCTGACTGCCGTCATGGACAGCACCCATTCCATAAGCATTTCTCATCCAGTATAGCAGCAGTGACACCGCCATTGATTCTATAGAATGGCAATGAGCTATTGGGGTTATCGTTACAACCCTAAATTGCAATCATCAGATTTCTTTAGATTTGGTTCACCACCACACTTCAATTAAAATACGCCTCATTTCCAGCTAATAGCTAGTAGCTTACCCTTCTTTTCATTTTGTTCCATCATTTGGCCTCTTTCAAACGGGAAAAAAAAAATACTGAATGAATTACTAATGGACTCGTACCATGCTTGCTCATTAGACGAGTAGGAATCAGATTCAAATCTAACCCTTGCAGGAGAGCGAAATGAAGTTGAAACTTGAAACCAGATAATGAAGGTAAGGTTCTAATGTTGCAATGCGGGAAATTTAACAGCAACTGTTGAGAGAAATAAAAAAAAAAAAAGGCCACAAGCCAAACTGCCTGTGAATTTACATTTTATAGCTACAAAAGATTGGATGGTTGTCAGAGTAAATAAATGAATCAAATTACAGGTTCATTGCAGGTTAGAATATGAGTCTGATGCATCCATGCAGTACATCGGAAAGTGAAAATGGCTAGCCTTAATTCATGAACTTCCGACAATTGGGAGCTTTACAGAGGCAAGGAACTTTCAGCTCATCATGCTCATCTGGATCAAACAAGTAATCATACCTGTCCATGCACAAATTAAACACATGTTAATTACCCGAATTAAATATCCCAGGACCAGTGACGAGAGAGAGAAAGAGAGAGATTCTTTAAAGCATACGTTAGCTCGTCACCGGCAGAGACATTTGTCTTGGCAATGAGAACGATCCGATTCTCCACATCACCCACACTCATAATCCTTGCATAACAATTGGGCATACACTGCAATAGGAGTAGTTGAGCACTTCATATTAAGGTAAAAGAAGAGATGTAGTATGAAGAGCTAAAACAAATACCTCTACTTTTTACAAATAATTGTATAACACACAAGGTTAAAAATAGAAATTGTTTTTAACCATGAACAGAAAGCACAGTCAGGACACTAAATTGCACAACTTGACCAAGGTAAACCTAGTTGAACTTCTGAATTCAGGTTCTACGATCAATATCATATATACTAGGTTTTAAAGAACAAGTAAACCAAAGACCAATTTTTAACTTGGCAAGTGTCACAATGGTCATCAAATCTGACAGCTAAGATCCATTTTCCTTTTCCAAGTCAAAGGGTATAGTAGACGACACCATGGGAGTTAAAAATAAGTGTGCTTCCAACTTCCCAGGTACTTGGCAGACTACCTGGATTGTGCAAGCATGTCACTATGAACTGTTCTATAAACATGGGCTTACATATGTCTTGATAAACAGAAACATGAAAGTCACCAATACACAAGCTAAAAAAAAGTAGGTATTTTTAGATCCAGTTTCAGGTGAAATATAGGTTCTGCACTTACCGAATGATTGATTAATCGTGCTATATTCCCCTTATTTGTTGCATCAATTACAACTTCCTCACTGATTTTGAACAGCTGCAAGAAATAGTTGGTTGAACCATAAGAAAAACCAACAATAGAGTTCTTTCCCTTTTACAATATGTTCAGCTGTGTACTAGGCCAAAGAGAAAGAAAAGGAAAATGATGGAAAAGGAAACTGTGGCATCTTCTGCCAGTGCTAAACACACCAAAACTATGTTAAATATTATTATTCCATAATTTGTTCGAAATAGTTCAGAGAAGTTCAATTTGCCCATAGCTCTCCTTTGATACCAGATATGCAACTCTTGGCTTTCATTTCCCTTGTGATGGACCTGGAAGAGATGGGACATGTTGATTCAGACTACATCCCCATCATCAACCACTTGGTCATCTGCCTATCAACAGCTCGGCAGGGTCTAAGATTAAAGTTTTTCAGGATACAAGAAGAAATTCATGGCAAATTGGCAATTACACTTTCTAAGTAAAATAACAAAAACTCTGCCAAGAAATATGAGCAGTCATGTGCATACAGACCAAATAAAATCAAGAAACTCACATAGCAATCCTTGCCTTCTAAACGGTACCGTGCCTCTCTCAGATCAGCAACACTCCGCCTTACCTTCTCTCCACAATACTCAATGACCTGGAGAAAGGTGTTTTGTTAAACAAGAAAAGAAGCAAACCTAATATTGAGAAAGCATTACTTCCAGGGAAGTTAAACACAAGAGAGATACTTTAAAGTCCAGCCATACAAAACAATTGATGCTTTAAAAACACAACAAACAGACCAAACATATAAATTAAGTACCATTTCTCCTTCTTGAATATTTCTGCGGGCGAAGAGGCCCCATCCATGTATACCAGATTTACCAAAACACACCCGATGATTTTCAGTTTTCTGAAAGCATAAATAGATGTTAATTGAATTTGACAATCATATCCAGTACAAAAAAACTATATCATGTGAAGGATGGTGGGACCTGTAAATGGTAAAGGCGTTCTTTAAATGAAGAGAAAACTGTAGAATCTTCAGTTTCCTGCTAGAAGACAAAGCAAATACTGAAAAGTTAGCCAACCAAAACAACAAAAAGGATGGATCATGAAGTTCCAAAATCTTTTTTTTTCCTCTTGGTTTTCTGTCAAACTATTTAAAAGAAATAAAACCTTCCAACCAAGACAAGATCATTACTTTATAGGTGCTCAAGTTAATAATTGAACATAAAGGATGATGTCTTGGTCCCATCAATCGATGGAATATTGGATCTCCTTCAGACCACTGCCAAACAGGAGAAAATATCTGTGAGATAAAAAGGACAGATAAACTTGGCCTGAATGAAAAACAAACTATCTTGATGAAAAATCCAGAGGAGAGGTGGAAAGGAAAGCAAAACAAAAGCAGCAAAGGTTCCTAGATAAATCACCTTATGGTTTGTTCTTTTAAAAGCACGGCACTTTGCAGCAGAGAGAGGTTCAAATTCATTACTCCCTGTGGTTGAGGGTTCTGGAAGTTCCACTCTCTTAGATGAAACCAACCTTGAACCCCTCAAGCACCCATTCTGATTCTGAAGCAAACTTCTGCCAGAGAAAACTCCTGAAGGTGTACGCACGACTACAGCATAATCTGGGTTTGGCTTCCTGCAACAGAACCAAAGTAAGATGACACAACATCCAAATTAAACAAAGATGGACAAGATTCTCTATTCCAATTAGGAGAAAAAAGAATATGATAAAATGAAGATGCAAATGATAGATGGGGGCAAAAGCTCTAACCTGTGAACAGCACAATATATTAACTTTTCTGTGACTTGCACACCATTCCTCTCTGTGCAGTTCAACTGAAAGTCCAAGGCGCAAGATGAAAGAAAGTAATTGGTACAGTCTATTCTCATAAATTTCAATTTAAAAACTACATAAGGAATATTTACTAAATAATATAGAAACATATAAGCACCAGGAAAGATATAGCACAGTACAAAATATGAAATCCAGACACTAAAACAGAAAATAAAAGGAACTAGTTTTATTCACGAGTATTAAAAACAGTTTCAGAAAAACCTACTTCCAAGAAATATCCTGCTCTTGAGGCACACGTTGCATGAAAATAGGTGGCGCACTTGCAACACTGGGCACATGGACCATGGGTCTGCTTACAGACAACACACCTCTGGCATGCAAATAAAATAGATTTAGACCATAAGCACTCTTATTTGTATAACAACATAGCAAGTAAATGAGAATCAATCTGGAGAAAAACAACTTGAAAAACAATTTAATCACCATATCATACAAAAGCCTTGGTCTTCAATGACTAAAGAAATAACACCCCCTTTACCAAAATTAGAATCCTCTTAAATTCTAGACAAGTGAAAATATATGCTATAGAATTAAGGGAGACAATTCCCGTTCCTAAGCATGTGAGAAAAGTTTGTTTTAAAAAGCCAGAGCAGGAAACTTCTAACTGATTGTTCAGATCATAACATACCTTCATAAACGACATTGATGGAATTCTAAGAATTCCAGTGGCAGGTTCCATTTTTTCATGGTTCAAGAAACCAACTTCAGGTCGAAACCAAGCACATATGATGTGAACCCACAGTGTTTCAATATCACTTGGCTTGAGAGCACCACCTACAGAAGTACGTTTCAAATATAAGAACAAACCAGCATTGAATTACAGTGAGCTTTACAGCATGAAAGCAGAAAAAGGTCACTAAATAATATTGTTTTAGATGAATGGCTTTGGTAGTTTGGTGCAGCAGTGCAAAAAACTTGATTCAAATAATCAATAATCAGATTCATTTTTTGTTCTGTACTGGAATCAACCTGCCAAATTCCAGGGTACAAAATTCAGACAGTAAATTATTTTTCGGCGGCAGAATAGTATTTATTTCCTTTCTTTGTCAAGAAAAGGAAAGAAGCTAACCAAATCAGAACTTCAGTCATTCAATGACTTTCGCAAACCACAGGCAAATTACTAAGATCTATCAAAACATAATGCAAGAGAACATGCCTTTTACAGGGCAAAGGCAGCACTCCTTCTCAACATCAGGAGTTTCACAAGCTCTGCACACCCATGAAGCAAAATCCTGAACATTCCTTACCCCATAGCATTCTTGGTGGACAGCTATTTGACACCTGAAAATAAAATTTAAAAAAGGAAAAATAGGTCTCGGGCAATGGTAATTGAGTACACAATTCATTTTTTAACTTAAAGCAACACTTAATTTCATTGACCGCCCAAATAATACTGAACAGACACAAAGAAATCGATGAGTGAGGGCATTACCTGTTACAGATCATAATTTTGTTATCATCCCAATCTTCAACCCATCTACAAACAGCACATCTTTCTGATATCCATTTTGCATATATAGGTTCATACTTCTCTGTTCAAAGGAAATAAAAAATTCATGTTGTTCACAATTAACCCAGAAAAGCACCCACTTCTTCCCACTAAACCAAAAGAAAAGGTAGTAAGTTATATGTACCTTCCAACAAAGCAAGTAGCATCTGCTTATCTAACTTTAGAGGATCTATACTTGCATTATATTCAGCAATCTGCACAATAGATATTGTTCATGGAAAATTTAATAATAAGGACGTGTAAGATTCATTCACCCCAACAAAGAGGATAAAAAGGAAAGAAAATAAAAGAAAATCCTACAACAATCGAGATTATATTTGCAGTACAAGCTTGGAACTGGTTTTTCCTAGTCAGTTCAAGAAACTGGTTTGTTGTAGAATCACAAAACTGGGCCCGGGAAAGGATCCTAAGGTAGTTACCAATATGATACTAACTATGGGGCTAAATTACTTTACTGTCATCGTATATCATTTATAAGATAACTAGCATTTCAGATGTTGCACCGTAATCAACAAAAATCACAAAAGGTTCTCAAGGTTAGTCTTTGACAAGGTATTTAATAAACAAATTAATTTCTACCACCATTAGTCAAAATTTTAGGCTATGTAATGAAGGATATACTCAATTCTCCATTATTCCTCTTCTTCTTTTTTTCTTTGTTCTTTATATGCTCCTCTTTTTGAGCAATTTCTTTAAATGCTTTCAAGAAAAAGCACAGCATTAGATAAAGTAAACAATGTATTGGCACCAGAATTAGAGAAATGTGAGCAGAATTGAGCACGCTAACATATATATAAATGGCATAGCCTGTACTATGTTGTTAAAAAATAGCAACTTTAGAAATTAGGATGCCAATTAAGAAAAATGACAAGTTCCAGTACAAACCCATTGTGCCAGTGGTAACATTGTGTCTTTGATTTTCACACTGTGCTTCCACTTTTTAGCTCTACACCCAGTGTGCTTTTCCCATTCACTTGGTGCTTGTTTCCGTGACCCACATGAACCACAGTTGCACTCAATTCTAGAAATAGAGGGAAAGGAAAAAAGTTGATGAGATTGTTATATTAGATAAGGATTAAAAAAACAAAATCCACCAAATATATGTTTACCACAAAATTAACCAGCATTGCCTTATTAACACAACTAAATCAGATTAATTTAACAATACCAATATTTGAACTTCAAACTAACTGTTACAGTCACAATTTGCAACATCCCTTTAACATATATATAGCAACCCAAAAATGAAAGAGAGAGAAGAGAGGCTACAATCCATAATTTTTGCAAAGTTTACAGGGCTTACAAATGAAGTTTTGGAATGTATGTTCCTTCCATCCCATTGCAGATAACTGTTACCTTGTCTAGTGGTACAGCCTGTCCACTGTTTCCTATTGACCTGATTCAAATGACATCATTGGGATTAAAATTTCCCAGGGAAAAATTCATGATAAATTCGTGGTGTCAAATTTAAAAATCACATATGAATTAGGAAAAACAAAGTGAGCAGCATACTTGACTGGAGGCTTTCTTCTCTCTAAATCTGGTTGTGCAAATTTAAACTTTACTTTGCAGTCAGGGCAGTAATAATCAATATCCTCCAAATCCTTCAAACCATAACAAATCAATTAGCCTCCACCTTTGAATGAACACAAACTAACATAAGAGATAACAGAATGTATTAGACTATAATATGGTAGACACACCTTGAAAAGTTTGCTGGAAATGTTGTCACACTCAGCATGCACCCAAACATTACAGCCATCACAGCATACCTAATACATGAAATTTTAATTCCAACATATACCAAAAATTTATTTGATTGTTTTACAAAAAGAACAGTATAAACCTAATTCAAATACTATTAATAATCTTACCCAGTTCCCGCCATCTGAATGATGCCAGGTCTTCTTGCATATGCCACAATATTGCTTTGATTTTCTTAACTGTAAAAAACAGGCATGCAATTAGCACTTTAAAAAGGATATAATTATACAAACAAAAAATAATCAAAAGGAGGTATTTCTCATGAACCTTGGCACAATGTTTGCATAAAATTTCACTTTGAAATGTTGATCTTTTCCTTTTCTTCAAAGTTTTGCATGGCAAGATTAGATTGCAGCCATCACAGCATCTCATGTCCTTGTAACATGCATCCTGAACAATTGATTCACAAGATGAAATTAGAAGTCAAAATCCAAAGGCAGTAAGAGAGTTTCCAGGACAAAAAAATATCTAGAGAGCAAATTCAAAGTTCCATTATATATACCAGAAATAGCATTTTAGCATAGAATGTACACAAAAAAAAAAAAAAACAATATAATTTTTGTCAGTCATGCAGATTGATTCAGACAAGTTTGCAGCACCTGGCATGACAGGATTAACTCATATGATAATTAAAATGTGCAAACAAAATCCACTAATCAGAGGAGCATTTTATTTCTAAAACATTTAAACACCTAAGTCGTTCAATAAAATTCCCAGAACTACATTTCTAATCACACCAGAAAAGAGTGTACATGACCCACCACTTTGCATAGCACCAGTAGATGTGTGAGGACAGATTGTCAATAGACAGCTCAAAGGAAAAATTGAATGTGTTTTCTTATGCTAACAGAAACCCACTGCCAACAAATAGAACCAAGAAACTTCAGACTTTCATTGCATTAAAACAGAACCATTATTATTTGGTTTTGGGAAGAGAGGAAAAGAATTCCTTAACACTGGAGGTTGTATATCTTACAGCATATGCAAGGTAGAAGAAGAAATGAACACAAAATAAACTATCAAGACATGTGCAAAGTCTATGGTCTCAGCATTTTAGAAGAGAATAATTAGATGATGAAATTAGTAGAAGACAGAGCTCGTATTTCTGCACCATAATATGACAGAGTTCACTTATTTGCAATTCCAGTTTAATGGTTTTCACAGCTGTTAAAACATTGGTCCCAGTCCTTTCCATCTTCATCAGTATTTTCTCAGTCTTGATTTTTAGCTACAATTGATGCAATATTTATGCAATAAAAAAGCTGCAGCTTCAACAATATTTTTCATCCAAATATTTATTCATTCTGGATGCTTCCAGTTAAGATTATAGTAAGACGTATGTGGTTATTATAGCAAGGAAAATTCATGACAGAAACTTCTCTAAACAATGAGTCTGATCTCCCAATGTTCATAAGCGTTCAGAAATAATAAATTCCATCACGAACAGACAATGAAACAAGAAGCTAGAACAAACAACAAACTAACCAAACAAATGACCTTCTATATCAGAAAGCTCAACCATGGCAGACCAAGTAGGGGATATAAGATTATATTTGTCTCATGCTACATAATTTCCCAGAGCTGCATGAAATCCTTCAAGACCATCGACAAGAATTAGGAAGAAAGGACAGAGAAGAGAAAAAGGAAACTTGCCTGTTGTTGAGTGTAGAAGTCCAGATCCTGACTTGAACAGCTAGCTTCCTGGAGTCGGGTGGGATAAGCTTCAGGATATGGTATTTCCGCACTGATGCTGCCCATGCCTGCACTTTCTGCTAAAATTGCCTCTTCTAGTGCCGCCTGAAAATCACTCAGCTTGCACTTGAACATTTGAGTCTGCACCTGAAATCTGAAGAAACAGAGAATTAACAAAAAGTGCCCTGAGAGCTTATAATAACACCAATTGAGTATGATCATCTACATACCTGTCCATGAATTCTGCAAAAGGGAATATCATCCCCTGTTTCACCCATGCATAGTCCTGCTCATTACCATTAAGCATTAACTTAAAATGCACCAAACGAACTAAGCAATAGAAACTCCTGTGAGAGAAACGTGAAAAAAGGCAAGAGAAATATACCCTTTGCGTTCCATTTTTAGAGTATCCATAAAACATAACACAAAGAGCACCAGGAACACAACAACTGAGTACCGCATCAGGAGCTTTCAGGATGGGATCAATCACAACTGCTGGCCACCATGGGTATCTCTTCCCGCATTTAGCCCAAACTATATCACCCAAAGCAAAATCCTCTGGTCTGTAAACATCCTTCTTCTTTTTAGCTCTTTCTCTTCTCAATTTATCCAAACCTGTATACCCATATCTTGGCACAACTCCATCTTCTATCAATGGATTACCCGAACTCAAAAACTTTTTATTGCTACCTTTTCTATAGTGAAAATTGTTACACCCGAACTGACCCACTTGTCCATGCCCTTCAATGCCATAAAATGGATAGGAATGAGAGCTTCCGAAACCAAATTTACTATTATATCTATATTTCTCACTATAAAAATCCTCGCTGTCTACAAATTCATCATCCCCTATTTCCAAATCAGTGTCATCAATTCTACATTCTTCGTTTTTCCACATATCCACAACCGAATCGTTAAACCTCGAAGGAAGTATTTGCACTCGCCCTCGATAAGATCTTGATATCGGCTTTCGAGAGCTCGCCAAGCTCTGGTTCTTCAATCTCTTCTTCGAGTAAGACTGAGCCTCATTAGCCCAGTACGATCCTACGCTGCAAAAAGAACCTGGACCACTGCTAAAATCATCAAATTCACTATACATACCCATTGGATTTGAATTGTATCCATTCAACTTTCGCTTCTTAGGAATCAATTCATATTCAAAATTCTCCTCCTCGTCGAGTTCGTTAAGTGTGACGTCTCCTATGTTGCGCCGCCGCATTTCGCCTTTCATGAATTGTTTTATTATCATCGTCTGAAAACTCGATTCGAAACCCTAATTTCACGTCAGACACGAAAAAAAAAATTGAATCTAATGCATATGAATTGAACTGTATACACTTCAATTTTGAATGAGTGAATAATCGTTCAATTCGATTTTACTGGTTTGAGTGAAACTGTAAACCCTAAAATTTGAATTGAAGTAATGAAGAGGCAGATACCGAGAAAGCAGACGTTCGTTATCGCTTTTTTTGTTGTTGGAAAGGGCACAAGAAGAAGAAAAGGCGAGGAGAGTATTCGAAACAAAATTTTGAAATTCGAGTATTCGAATTTTATATATGAGACAGAGAATATTGAATTTCTCAGGGAAAACGGAATTGAATTAGAAGCCAGTGGAGATTGCAGAGAGAAACCGGAGCTGCGTGGAGGACACGAGAGATACGCTGGGGTAATTGTTCAGGAGGATAGAAGGAATTAGAGGTACATGATTATAAGGATTATTAAAATTAAAGTTTTTTTTTTTTTATAGTAGTAGGAGTGATGTTTATTTTTTTTTTAATTTTGAAAGAGAAGTGGCGGTGGGACCAGCTGGTTGGTAACGTGATTTTGCTCCAAAGATTGGGGTGCGAATTGGAAAGGAGGGAGACTTTGCAATTTTTTCGTGGCGAGCGCGAAATTGAAAATTTGAGAGGGTGGAAACGAGATATGCTGTTGCTGTTGCGTTCTTTCGTAGGAATGGTTATTTTTTTTATGAATTACATGGCTTTACTTCCTGGAGATTGCAAATGAAATTTAGATAGTGTTTTGTGGTTTGGTAAAAGTGCAAAAAGAATTATTTTAATATACAGGACTAAAATGATATTATCTTATATTTTGGGTTTTGGACCGAGCTTCGTGGGGTCGATTGAATGGAGAATAAACTTGGTTTTCTAAAGAAATATACAAGGTCAATTATTCCTTTTATTTTTTTAAAAAAAATTATTTGACTTGGGTTTTAGATTAACCGGGTTATGCGTTAACCTGATAAATTAGATCGGATTTTGTAATTATAATAATCTCAACCTTTTAAACTCGAAAAAAATATTGTTTCATTTTATATATATATATATATATTTTTTAAATTCTTTTTTTTAATTATGCATAAGAAAGGTATCTTCTTTATCCAACTTTTTAAAAAATAAGCTTGGATTTTATTTTAGTCTCACTAGTTACCCCTTTTTTTATTTTTTGAAAAAATATTGTTTTTTTTTATTATTGTTTTGTGTGTATATTAAAAAAAAACCCTATAAATTATTTTTAAAACAAAAGGATATCAGATGCAGTCAAGTGCACAAAATAAATAGTGGATTTGACACTGAATTTGTTAGCATTATTTAATTTTGATGGATGTATATCAGCTAGTCAGGTATTCAATTTGCTTTATAGATATTACCAATTCGAGTCTCACAAATCTCAGGGCTACTAGAAATTTCTATGATCGTTAATTTCATGACACATGAGGTTAGTCGAGATATACATAAATTGACCCGAACATCCACGTTAATCTAAAAAAAATAAAGTAATCATTTTTAAAGCAGGCTAGGCAATAACATTCTTTATATTTTTTTTCTACTTTTTTAATTGATACCTTTATTGTATTTATTTTTAAATGATCTCTTAATTTATATTTAAATTAATATTCATTTTTTATTTTTAAATTGTTTATTTAGTATTTTTTTAAATAAATATTGTTTTTTATTTTATATATTGTACGTGTTTTATATTTCGAATATATTACTCTAATTTATCTATAAATTTTTTATGTTCTATATAAATAAAACTTATTTTTTAAAAATAAAAATTATTTATTATTGGTTAGAAAAATTATCCTTTAAATTTTTTTAAAAAAAGTGTGCGTTAAAGGGAAGAGTTGATATTGAATATTATGTTTATCTATCTTTTACTTCTATAAGATTAGTTATCCTTTTATTTTAGAATTTGAATGGCAATAGCATGTTTTTTTCTCTCATTTCACATATCTTAAATTTTATTTTATTTAGTGTAGATAATGTCTTTATATTTTTTGGTTTAGAGAATTATAATACGGTGAAACTCACTTGTGACATTATCCTATTTTTTACCATGTTAAAAATTAATTTCATTCTATGCACATCATTGAGTTAACAATTTTTTTTAAGCTTGCTTTATTTTATTATATATAAATATTGACTTTTCAATCTACAGTTTTTTTTTTCAATGTCAAAAAAATATATTAACAATATCTACATATTTATTCTTTTATATTTGACGAAAAACATTACTTGACCCAAAGCGAAACAAGTTGAATAAACATGTTAATATTGACCCAAAGCGAAACAAGTTGAATAAACATGTTAATATTTTATTTTTTTTATATTTATTGTTACAAATAATTCTCGATTATTTAATTAAATACATGTAAAAACTTTTTAAATTTATAATTATGATTTTTTTATTAAAAATACATTAAAAAACATTCTATATTTCATTTTTTTTTACTGAGAAAAAAAAATTAACCCATAGCAAAACACAGATTAAATAACCAGTACATCAGTAAGGTTGATCGAGCAGTGCAGTAAAAGCTTTCCTTTATTTGATTTTTTTCGTTCGTGATAGAGTAATGCGTTTTCAGAAAATATATGTAGGGGTCGTGGTGGTTGAAAGTTAAATCTGAAAGAGCGAAGAGATGACAACATAATCCTGTTCTCTCAAATTTTAACTGTTACAAATTACATAACATTATCTTAACCGCTTAAGCTTTTAAAATGATGAGTTAAGTGTTATTTATTTTTGTGTTTTAAAAATATTTTTAAAATATTTTATTTTTTTATTGTCAATTAATATCTTTTTTGTATTTTTATATTATTTTGAAATGCTGATATTAAAAATAATTTTTAAAAAATAA
>Ga0307510_10002284_pt1 | contig 21625 bp, 23 predicted proteins | sample 12_EM_MG_FD_207224 | JGI IMG/M metagenome (GOLD analysis project Ga0307510, IMG submission 207224) | Populus trichocarpa ectomycorrhiza microbial communities from riparian zone in the Pacific Northwest, United States - 12_EM | ecosystem: Host-associated > Plants > Roots > Unclassified | place... | reverse complement strand
ATCATCGGGGACTTTACTCTTATACTGCGTAGCCAACCGGTACCGCGCTACTCACGTGATCCATTGCCTCAGGAGGAGACCCCACTGAGCAATCCCAGTCGTCGCCAAACCAATTCACGCACGTCGCATCTTTAAGGCCCTTGGACCTTAACAGACGATGATGGTTGCATGGTAATTGGATTGTCATTCAGGAAATTTTGCATGGCTGGGGAGTACATGGACAACCTATCCCGGTATGGTTTATGGCAGAAATATGTTGCCCTAGAAATGTATCGCCTGCCTTTGCATTTTATTTCACAATCGCAGTAATATATTTGCTTTTCCTGGTCTTCCATTGTATTGAATAGTGTAATATGTGAAGTATTTGTAGAGATGGAAAGGTCATTGGGTGGAGAAGGATGCAAGGAGCAAAGTGACGACTTAGAAAAAATAGCATACAACTGGAGCATACAACCGGAGCCGGGTGTGGTCCCATATGCGATCTAATCTTCCCGGATCTGCCGCCTGGGCCTCTATAGTAGTTGTGTGGCGCGTGTGGCACTGGATGATATGCACGATGCACATTCTGGAATTAGTCCAGGACATGATTCCATAAATTTTAGTTTGATGGCATTAAATTTCCTTCGATAGCTTTCTAATCGGATCAAATAAATGTATATTTATTATATGGCATTCAACCCCATTCAATTTTATTTGATCCGATTAGACGCATTTCTGGCTGGGTCTCATGAATTGGTCACGGTCCAGTGTCCCACGGTGGTGTCATGCCCCGAAACGAGCCAAGTTTGAACGTGGCTCGAGCTAGAGCTTCAAGTTGGAGAAGGCGCGCTTTGACTGGACTTTGCCACTCTCTAGATGGAGGCTTGCCATGAGCTGAGCCATGCGAGCGCACCAAAAACGAAGGACATTCGTCTTTGTACAGATGGAAGGTGCAGACTCGGAGGTAGAAGCGCAAAGGAAAGACTCGGAAGTCCGACTCTTGTATGCGGAGAGTGACTCGGAATCGTCACTCGATCTGAATAACTGTTTTCCTCTGATTTGCTCACGCGGCGACCTTTCCGATACATGACGGCCATTTCTTGGCCTCGGCAACGATGCCTTTACTGTAGTTGGCTATTGGATGGATGCCCAAACACATTTGACATGCCTTCCCCTCGCGATTTTTTTTTGGAGTTCTTGAAGGACCTCGTCACCTCGCGCCTCCAAAATGTGCATATATGCATCACGAGCCGACCTGAGGTTGACATCACAATGGCCCTCAATCCTTTACCTTTCCACACGATCTCCTTACATGCCGAGATTGAGCAAAAGCAGGACATTGTCAACTATCTCAACTCGATCGTCCACACAGATCCGAAGATGAAAAAATGGAGAGCGGAGGACAAGGACCTTGTCATTGATGTGCTCAAGAGAAAGGCCGACGGAATGTGAGACTCCAATAGAGGGTGTCCCACTAAGCTCGCTCATATTTGTAATGCAGGTTTAGATTGGTCTTTTGCCAGTTGCAATTCCTCCGGCGTTGCCTGCCTGCGCGAATCCGACAAGCTTTGGAAGAATTACCCGAAAGCCTTGATGGGACGTACGAACGTTCGTTACAAGACATCGACACGGAAAATTGGAAATTTGCACATCGCATCTTCCAATGTGTCGCCGTCACATCTCGTCCTCTTCGAGTCGAGTCGCTCGCAGAATTCCTCGCGTTTAATTTCGACGCTGGACCAACTCCAACATATCAAGCAGGTTGGCGCCCTGAAGATCCAGTTGACGCCATACTATCCACATGCTCCAGTTTACTTACCGTTGTCAAAGTTGGGGGTTCCGAAGTAGTACAATTTTCGCACTTTTCGGTGAAAGAATTCCTAACATCTACACGCCTTGCCGAAGCAACGGTCGCTATTTCGCGCTATCATGTTTCTATGACGTCCGCCCATACCGTTGTCGCACAAGCTTGCCTAGGTCTTCTACTGCATCTCGACGGGTCCATCTCGAGAAGTAGTCTGAAGAACTTCCCTCTCGCTGAATACGCTGCCGAGCAGTGGATGGATCACGCGCAATTCAAGAATGTGTCAACAAAGACGCAAGATGGAATGAAGCGTCTCTTTGACCCGAGAATGCGACATCTTGCGGTCTGGGTTTGGATATATGGCCCAGATTCCCCCTGGCGTCGACACCACCGATCCACACACCCACCACAGCCCAGAGAAAGTAGCTTACACTATGCTGCTCTCTTTGGCTTCCATAACTTGATTGCGTTCCTTGTAATCGAACGCGCAGAGGACGTTAATGCCACGAGTTTGGACGACGGCCAAACACCATTACATACGACATCGGGAGGTGGCCACGTGGAATTTGCCCGGCGACTCGTCGAGCATGGCGCGGATGTGAATGCTCGTAACGATCACCAGCAGACTCCGTTGCATCTCACATCGGAGAGTGGACATGTGGAGGTCACTCGGGTACTCGTCAAGCATGGGGCAAATGTGAATGCTCACGACCATAACAAGTCGACTCCGTACATCTCGCATGGAGGGGCAGACATGGGGAACTCGCTCTGGTGCTCGTCGAGAATGGCGCGGAAGTGAATGCACACGACCATAAGTTGACCCTGTTGCATCTCGCGTCCGACGTCGGACGTGTGGATTTTGCTCAGCTGCTCCTTGAGCACGGTGCTGATGTGAATTGCCGGGACTACTGTAATTCAACACCGTTGCATCTCGCGTTGAAGCGCGGAAACTTGGATTTCGCTCTGGCGCTCCTCGAGCACGGCGCACAGGTGAATGTCAAGGACAATATCAACTCGACTCCGCTCAGCCTGCATCTTGTGTCTATTTGTGGAGACGCAGAATTCGCTCGGCTGCTCCTCGAGCACGGCGCAGACGTTGAGGGGAAAGACGGTCACAAATCGACTCCACTTCATTTGGCAGTGAAAGGTGGACATTTGGAAGTCGCTCGGGTCCTTCTCGAGCACGGCGCCAACACGAATACCCGAGACATGTTTTGGTTGACTCCGCTCCAGCGAGCATGCATGGGAAAATTTGATGGGATAGTAGATTTACTTTTGGAGCACGGAATCGTGAATCATGGCATATTGTAATGATGGGGCTGATATAATGGCACTGTCACTGGCATAGCGAGGCGATACGCAAGCTACCACAACCGTGTGTTGAAACCTTTTGCATCCGCAGAATGTAGGTACTCGGATCGGCAAACGTCGAGGGTCCCATCACTACAACTGTCATCGCTACACGAATCATGCCGAAGGGAAAGGTACGTCGGAAGGGTCCCATGTGCTGCGGGAACAGTAATAACTGATGTAAGAGGCGACTGGGCTGTTGGAAGATCCGCAAGAACCGAAAACGGTCGAAGTTGGGAGGTGTATCAGTGGGAGTTGTCTGCAAAACCAATTTCAATAGCTGCAACGTTGGGACCGACGAGTTTTTGAAAGGAGAGGCTTAGACATACAGACACGATAGATCGGAGGTAAGGGTCGTCACCCCCCCACCGTCGCCAAGTCACCGAGTGACCCGGTGGTCAACTGCATATACCATGCCGTTTGACGTTCCTCCGAATGACTTGGTCAACGATGCCTAACAGCGAATCATTAATCCGCATATCGAATAACCGTCCCAACTTCATCCTCCCGCTTTGCACTGATTTCAGGCCTTACAACGTCGATCGTGGAGAAATACTGGTTGATGCATCGCTGAGACGCGGCGGACAGCAAGCACAAATCTGCCGCAGATTCAATCGTGGAGAACAAATGTATGATATTTCTAGGGGAATTTCCGGACGAGCGCGCGGTGTGAGATCGTACGAGTGGGGGCCTGGCTCCGGTGCGAGTTCAAGCATCGAGTCGGAGACGGTGACGGTCTGAACGGCGAAGTAAAATGGCTTGTTACCCGCTTCCCGGACTGAGGCTCGTGCCAGACCGTGGGCGCATACTACAAACGAAGGATAAATGCGCGGTTGAAATATGTAGCAGAAGCGAAGAGGAAAGAAGAAGGCCTAGAAGAACACAACTCGCCCACATTGGCAACGGGTCCTATTGGGCCCCAATTATTCTTATAATAATAATTTTGGTCAGACACGTGGGAAATTGAGAATGACTCAGAGCCCGAGCCACAGCCCGGAGGCCCCGGACCCAAACAGCCGATTCAACTCAGCTCAACCTCAATTAGACACCCTTCCTCAGGGCTATCACTTTATCATCATCATGATATGTACGGCATGGGTTGTGCGCGCTTTCGTTCGCCCATTGGTCGACCTTCTCCACCACATCCGCTGTTCACACACTCCCACACGACCCAGATACACCATATCTTCTCCTATTCACGTTTCATCCACCCATAAGATGAACTCTTCCGGCACCACCAAGCTTCAGTTGCTCTTCGATGCTGCCCTGCAGAGCTATGAGAAGCAGACTGGGATGAAATTAATCGATCACCCTCTCACGAGGCAACTCGAAAATTGCCATTCTGTCAACTCTGTTATGGACATTCTCCAGCAGCAAGCTCGTGCCTTGACCGAATTTCGAGGGGATGACGGCAAAGCCATGAAATCGCTCAAACGGGCAGTTCATGTCCTTCACGCGCTTTCAGCAAGTACAATTCTTGGCGAGGGTATTGGTCTGGTACGTTGGATGCCGTTCATACGGATTGTCAGTCCCTCACGCTTGTTCTATAGCCATTCCCTCCTGCAAAATCAATATTCGCAGCATTCGGCATCCTCCTCGCTGTCAGTGATGCCCATTCCCGAATCGCGTATCTCTCTGACGTTGATATTTATTAGGCAATCAAGGATATCAGGGGAGGCTACGATGCGCTTGTCGACCTGCTTGAGACTATCGAACACTTCCTGAGCCGTCTCGGGGTCTATACCGAACTACCCCCTACGGCGGCCATGGGAAAAATCATCGTAAACATAATGGTAGAAATACTTTCTACGATCGCCCTCGTTACCAAGCAGATCAAACAGAGGCGACCATGTGAGTGCGTCCCTACCCATTCGTCGCTCGACTGACCGCGGCGCAGTGAAATTGGTAAAGAAGATTCTGGGAGAGAATGAGGTCAAGTCTGTCCTACAGAGACTCGATCGACTTACCCTGGATGAGGCTCGTACCACTGCAACACAAACCCTTGACGTTGTACACGGGCTCGTTCGGAATATGAGGACGGTCATGGATGGTGAGGCAACTCTATCCAGCCTGACACCTATTTTCTGTTGAACATCCTGCTTGCTAGACGGCAAGGAATCTGCAGACAGTATCTGGGATGCTCTAAGTACGTTTATTTGGCGGGGATAGGTTACCAGCCCGCTTGACGACATGATAGAAATTATGCAGGACATCTTGAACAAAATGAACGGATCACAACGTGGGCTATTTCTTTTTAACCCCGTCGTTAATCGGTAACATCGAGATTGTGTATGGAAGGCACAAAATTGCAGGGTCAGGCTCGAAAGTGGCTTTCACCCCCAGACCCCTGGAAGAATCATGACTCTGCCCGCGAATCGCACTACAGAGGAACGTCGAGATGGTTCATCCAAGGTGAAACTTGTGCAAAATGGAAGGCATCCGCTCCAAATTCGCATTTATGGATTCAAGGAATACGTGGGTGTCTAAGTCTCATCGCCTTCCATTTTTGCTGAGAGCGGCCACGTAGCAGGTGCAGGGAAGAGCGTCATTTGGTACCTTCATTTATCTGCGTTTCTGCTACGAGATCTAACACCGCTGACCAGCTCCACGATCATTGACCACATCGATGACATGCGCAAATGTGGACTGGCCTCGTTGGGCCTTTTCTATTGTGACTTCCGAGATGATGACAAAAAGAACCTTCGTGGATTGGTGTCATCCTTGCTAGTCCAGCTTTGTTATCAATCCGACTCTTACTTCACCATTCTTTCCGATTTCTATTCGACATACGATGGCGGTTCACGACACCCTAGTGACCGCGCAGTTATCGGATGTCTGAAGAGCATACTGAAATACCCGGGGCAAGCACCGATATACTTGATTATCGATGGACTGGACGAATGTCCAAACACATGTGGTATACCCTCTCCCCGCGAAAAGGTGCTTGTGTTCATCGAGGAGCTCGTTGATTTACACCTTCCAAATCTTCACATCTGTGTTTCAAGCCGATCCGAGGCCGACATCACAGCTACCCTTAATTGTTTGCCCTTCCGTCAAGTTTCCCTACACGACGAGAGTGGGCAAAGGCAGGACATCGTCAACTATGTCAACTCTGTCGTCTATACAGATCCGAAGATGAAAAAATGGAGGGCAGCGGACAAGGAACTGGTCATTGAATTTCTGACGAGAAAAGCCGACGGAATGTAAGATATTAATACCAGCATATCCCACCTCGCTTACTCACATCTGTACTGCAGGTTTCGTTGGGTTTTCTGTCAGTTGGAATTCCTCCGGCTTTGCCTGCCCGCTTGTATCCGACAAGCCCTAGAAGAACTACCAGAGAGCCTCGATGGGACCTACGCACGCATCTTACAAGACATCGATAAAACCAACTGGAAATATGCGCACCGTATCTTCCAATGTGTCGCAGTCGCATCTCGTCCGCTTTGTGTCAAGGAGCTTGGAGAGTTCCTCGCTTTTGATTTCGATGCAGGACCAACTCCGGCATTCCGCGCAGATTGGCGCCCAGAAGATCCACTGAACGCAATACTGTCAACATGCTCCAGTCTGCTTGCCGTTGTCAAACTCGCGGATTTGGAAGTCATACAATTCTCTCACTTTTCTGTGAAAGAATTCCTCGTATCGACTCGCCTTGCCGAAACGAAAGACCCTATTTCGCACTATCATGTTTCCACGACACCCGCTCATACCCTTGTCGCACAAGCGTGTCTCGGCACATTGCTTCATCTAGATGAGAACATCACCAGCGACAGCCTGGAGGACTTTCCTCTCACTGACTATGCTGCCGAGTACTGGGTGGATCACGCGCGATTCGAGAAGGTATCGGCAAACACGCAAGTTGGCATGAAGCATCTATTTGATCCAAGAAAGCGACATATTTCAGTTTGGCTTTGGATATTCGACCCCGATGCCCCCTGGTGTCGACATCAGCGATCTACCCACCCACCGCAACCCAGAGAAAGTTGCTTGTATTATGCTGCTCTTTTTGGCTTCCACCAATTGATAGCGTTCCTTGTGGTCGAATGTTCACAGGACGTGGATGCCATGGACTCGAACCACCAGTGGACTCCGTTACATGTGGCATCAAGAGCTGGACATGTGGAATTCGCTCGGGTGCTTGTCGGACATGGCGCGGACGTGAATGCCCAGGGTCAGTACAAGTCAACTCCGTTGCATCTCGCATCTCAAAGAGGACACGTGGATTTTGCTTGGCTGCTCGTTGAGCATGGCGCGGATGTGGATAGTCAAGACGATATCCAGTGTACTCCGTTGCATCTCGCTCTGAAGTGCGGGCACGTGGACCTCGCTCGGGTACTCGTCGAGCTTGGTGCCGATGTGAATGCAAAGGACAGCTACGAGTGGGCTCCGTTGCATCAAGCGTTGAAGGGCAGACATGTGGAATTCGCGCTGGTGCTCGTCGAACGCGGTGCGGATGTAACTGCTCAGAACGATTTCAAGTCGACTCCGTTGCACATCGCGTTGGATGGCGGACATGTAGAATTTGCTCGGATGCTCATCGAGCGTGGCGCGGATGTGAATGTCCAGGACTATAACAAGTCGACTCCGTTGCATTTCGCGTTGGAGGGTGGGCATGTGGAATTCGCTCAGGTACTCATCGAGCATGACGCATTTGTGAACGCCCAGGACGGACGCCGGTCGACTCCGTTGCATCTTGCGCTGGATGGCGGACATGTGGGATTTTCCCAGGTTCTCATCGAGCATGGCGCGGATGTGAACGCCAAGGACCATTACAAGTCGACGCCGTTACATCTCGCATCTCAGGGCGGACACCTGGAGTTGGCCCGGGTGCTTGTTGAGCATGGCGCCGATGTGAATTCCCAGAACGATTACAGGTCGACTCCGTTGCACCTCGCATCGAGGGGCGGACATGTGGAAATCGCTCGGGTGCTCGTTGAGCACGGTGCGAATGTGAATGCCCAGGACTTTTTGGGGTTCACCCCGTCGCAGCGAGCATCAAGGAGAGAATACCATCGTATTATGAAGTTATTTTTGGCTCATGGAGCTGAAGAAAATAGCACATAGTAACTATGACACTGATGCGACTGAAGCAACGCTAGTAGCGTTCGGGTGTAATATTACAGTAATTATCAGTAGTAAAGTGCTTAGGACTTTCAGTTCGAGCTACGGGCCGGCTTTCTGAATGAAGAACGATACGGTCTTTTTGATATCGATGGATGACCTTAGACTTGAACAACACTCAGTATCAATGCTTTCCAGGAATCATCAAAGAATCAGAGAAGTGGGATGGAGCTGGAAGGTTGACATTGAATGACGATGGAATCCTACATGATGATTGACAACGACAGAGGGGCGCACTGATGGCCTACGAGCTAAATGGTCACTGGTGGTTGTGCTCGTCACAATCTAAGGCTGATAGATCGATGAGCTCGAGTGAGTGCGCTGAGTTGTTGTCTACAGCAGACGACACAATGGAGTGCACTCAGTAAGAGCGCGCGCAGGTAGCACGAGAACTGAGGCGGACGTCTCCATCCACTGGAGTTTATTTAGAACTGAGCGCACCTTGAGCGGGCATCGGACGTATCAATATTGATAAAGCAAGAGAAATAGGAGGGACAAATTAGAGATTGGGAAACTACAGTAGTAGCGCAAAGTGAAGTATGGCGGCGTAGGGCGGCGTTTGGAGCGTCCACCGATGTTTGGGCGTTTGGGCATGCGTATGAGGCGTGTATGATCGAGCCGCCCTACTCTCCCTCAGCCGTTTGCACATCCCGGCATTCCCGGCATTTACAGCACGTGGATCGTTGTTTTGGTGGGAATCATTGTCGTTTCGTTCTTGGAAGTTACCGCAAAGGACTCGTCATTCACGCGCATACAGACCTCCGTTACTCATGCACCCATGCCGAGAATATGTCCTTCCTCATTCCGCGGAGTGGTGTGAATTGTCTGCCCTCGTGTTTTCCGTGCGGCCACTATAACCTTCGCGATATGTCGGTCCAGCTCGTGCCTGTCGCGGACGGTGCTAGCTTGGGCCTCGTGCCACAAGGAATGTACATAATACATTTACACATAATACAGACACTTTACCCAAACATGGACTAATACGACAGCTCCATACCACCCCTCGTTTTGCTTTTGTCCAGTACCCTCTTCCCTCGCATATTTTTCGATTCCCGCTCGTTCATTTATACACCCGTAGTTTACCACTCGTGGCTCCCCTTAGTTCGTGCTTCTCTCGCGCGTGAAACTGAGTACTTGGTGTTTGCGTCCTCTGCACAGGCCACAGTTCCACGCGCATTCTCACACACTCACACATTTCCAACCTTCCGTTTGCATCAGTGTCAACATCTATCTCTACACCACTCTAGTATCCCGCAACACCTCATCAATGTCTCAAGTTGGTCACCAAGATATCGAGGGTGGACATACAGGTATCTTATCCGCTTTTTGTTATTTTCCTCACGAAATTCACCGGCGTGTATTATGGTATATAGCGATAGGAAGTCACGGTAGTCACCGCAGTCAGCCTGAGGTACTAGCACAGGCACAGTTATTGCAGCCACGTCAGGAAGAACCCCACAACGTCTGTGATAGCTCATGGCCGCTCTATTCCATGTACTCCAAGTTTGCGCAGGAAGAAGACGACAAGATCACCGAACGCTGTCAAAGAAACGGCGATATGACCATGATTTTCGTGAGTCCTCATTTGTATTTCGTGTAGCTGCGCACAACAACTTGAGAAACATAGGCCGGTCTATTCCTAGCGGCCACCGCCACAATAATTAGCATCTCGTTCCAAGATCTGAAACCAGATCCGCAGGTTGTCGCTGTGTTCTATCTCGAGAATATTTATCAACTTCTCGCCACTCAATATTCTAATTCTCCTACATTCAATCCACCCACTTTGATTAAACCGCCAGCGTTCCCCCCATCACGATATGTCATCTGCGCAAACTCGCTCCTCCTCATAGGTCTTACTTTGAGTATAATGGCCGCAATAATTGCATTGTTCGATCAGGATTGGGCAACACGATACATCATGGCCACTCAAAACCCATCTCATACACCACATCAGCGAGCGCGGATCCGTACAATATTTTTCGCTGATACTCGAAGAGCTCTACCGGGAAGTAGCATTACGGCCTTCGTCTTACAACCTTCCCTCCTCTTCTTCGGCATGGGTGGCCTCGTTTATATTTTATCCGTCAATCGATTTGTCTTTATTGGTGTGAGTTGGTTGTCCGCGTTGGGCACGATATATTACACAGTACGTACGGTGAAACCGATTTTCAAGCCTAATACGGTGGACTATGGACCATTTTCTTTCTTGGCGTTCCGTCTTTATCTCGGCACATTATACTCTGTGTTCAAGGTTTGCTCCTGCATAGCACCCCTTCGTGGCCTTTGCGTTAACATGAGGGAGCGCTATCACTACCTGAGCGACCTCTATCGTGAAGGATTCTTCAGCGGTAGACAAAAGGAAGTCGAAGACTCAATTCCAAAGCGGGCGACGGAGCTTGATACCGATATTCTGGAGTCGACGCTTCACTCATGTCTGGGTAAAGACAATGATCTAGAAGAGTTCTTTGGAGCCATCCCTGGCTTCTTCGATTCGAAGCTGGCCAAGAATCTCAAAGAAGAATTACCAGATGCGTTTCAGACCAAGTTCTGTCACGCGTTGCATGGGTCCTTGGACCGCGCTTTCTCATCCGATTCTATCCCTGAATCAGTGAGAAGCCGTCGAGTTGTCATCTGTCTCAATGCCGCCCGAGCAGCACTGGGTTTGGATCAAGTTTCGAGGGTCTTGGACAATATCTTCAGCGCGCGCTGGCATGGGCCGCCGCGTGGCCCGCTGCAATCCGTCGATAACGTCCGCGAAGATTACGATGGAGACAGCGCGTCACTTGCCATCTTGATTCACATCACTCACCGGCTCTGTCGCTCCGATTTTCCATTCTGGGGCTTAGAGGTCCTCCGGCAACTTCCGTCTTTTGACATCCGCAGATCCCTTCCTGGACTACAGCAAGCCTTCTGCGCCTTGAGGGATGACATCGTTCAAGAATCGCGGAAGCGCGGGGATGGGAGTAATCCCAGTTTGATCCTCAAGGAGATTGACCATTTCTATGCCGCTTTGCGTCAAGGCACCGATGCTGCCCCGGCGTGTTCTGATCCCATCACCAATATTAATGATGACAACATTCCTTTCGTGCCGTCGTGTGGCTCTGTGGACCGTGGACCCGACTCGAACTCTTCGTTTCCCACTGTCAATCCAGGCCCGAGTCGTGCTTACATACTCCCAGCAGCCGAGCTGACATCCAGTGGTACCCCCATGTCTGCTTCATCCCATCGTGCTCTTCTCGAAGTTCAAGGTCGTGTCACATCACCAGGGGTCGTAGCTTCCGCTGGTGCACCTCAAAACAACGTCGACACCTCCGCCGTCTCAGGCCCGGCCAACCCCATCCCGTCTTCACCCTCTAGCAGCGTCCCCACTCTTCAGGGAGTCAACAGAGCAGAAACAATCTCCCCTTTTATGGTGCTTGACTCCCCATCGACACCCGTTCCAATGTCGGCCGTCAGTAAAGACATGGTTTCCGCATCACCGCATCATCTTTCTATTGATTCCATAGTATCGCGGATTGCTCACATACAACACACGCTCGGGCCCACACCTACGTCGGCCTCGGTCCCGGCCGCTGTCCTCCTCCCCATGTCCTCTGAGGTTTTGGATCAACATACGACTCGAACTATCGGAATCGCCAGTACACATGACGATTCCCATCACCAGAATCCACCCATTCACTTGGACGACTTCCGTCACACGATGGCAATACAGTCAGCGGGATCAGTCACTGACGTGGTACAAATACATTACGACGCGAGGACTACAAACGTGTCCTAAGGTCCGTTTCCATGAGGTTTTAGCATTGTCATGCCGATTTTAACTTCACATACAGGGAGCCATCACTAGCATGTGGTAGAGTTATCAACCACATCCGCCATCTGGGGCGAAAATTTAGTCAAGAGGACGAGGGGTATTTTGCGTTCACACTTTTTCAGGATATTTGATTTGGCCAGAAAGAATGGTGTTTCTGCTGCCGGACCAGCCTTACATAAATTTCTACTTTGTGGCACGTGATCCTGTTGTGGACCCGTGGTTTAGCCAGTGGTATATCGATCTATATAAGTTATATGAAAGAAGGTTTTATTAAACCCCCTACGATAGCAGTGTGCTTGCCCATTGCCAGAACAAGTCGATCGATAAGTAAGGTGGCACGGAACAAGGGTTGTCGAGTTGGTACAAGCTACGAAACTAGCCTGCGAAACGGCGTGCAGGAGTCACCTCCCAAAGTGCGTAACAAAAACGGCGAGGGCCCCTGATCTTCTCGGGGCGATGTTGGTCAGGAACCGCGATGGCCATAGATACGGTGTATGTTCATGGTCCTACAAGCCGTAGTGGAGGGGCTTATCACTATGAGTGCCACGGCTATAATCACACCGCAAAGGACAAGATGCTGGGGCGTTTTGAATCTCCGTCTGAGCGACAGCGAAGACACCGTCGATGAGCAGCACCGTTTGAGCCCTGCCATGCAAATTGTATAATTAGGCGGGGAAGGTCGGGTACGTCCGAAAGAATGTACGACATCGTCGAGCGGTAATCGCTTCGTAGCAGCGGGTAGGGCAGGAAAGGAACGACTAGAAAGGGAAGCGACGGAGGACATCCTCAAGAAGCGGGAGTTGTCTAAGGAATCAACAGCCACAATGTTGAATCGACAGCTTCTCAAAATGAAGACTCACGTATAGAGTTACAGACCATCACATTTTCAGTACCAAAGCAATGACAAGCCACGAACTCCGGGCTACTTCCCATTGACGACCACCATCGCGCTCCTCCATGTGTGCCCTGCTTGTAGACTCCGTAGCGCAGGCCGTCGCGCAATACCGGTGAATTTATCGGATAGAAGCGCAGAACAATCACGATGTCGTCCTAGGTGCAATTATGAAAATGACATTGGGGATGTTTCTAGGGAGCTTGTAGGACGAAGGGGGGAGGAAAGAGGATACGGTTAGCTCCAGCCTCCGGTGCGAGCTCGGAGATGAACTGACGGGAGCAGTGACAGCTTGCTATGAATGGCGCATTGTGTTTGGTCGTTGGCACATACAGGAAACGAGGGTGAATATTCTCGCGCCTATGAAACTGTGCAGAGGTTTCTAAGAAGCAAAGAGGGAAAAACGCAGCGCGAGCGGGTGCTGCCAATACTGGTCAGTGCCACGTGGCGTCGAGCCACCACAAAATTGCCGCAGGCGATTCAGTTGCACTGCCTGCTTGAGCATCACCGCCATGCACCGTCTGTGCACCTCACTCTCTCCTCGACCTTCAAGAGTCCTTCAAAACTACAACGTCCACTAGCGATCCCGTCCTTACACGGCACATATTTTTGTACTTCTAGACACTCTTTTTACCCCCGCACAATGAGCGACCCTTCAAATTCTAGCCTCCAGGCGCTCTTCGACGCCGCCTTGCAGGACTATGAGAAACAGACAAGGCTGAAACTTGTCGATCATCCTCTCTCCAAGGAGCTCGAAAATTGTCATTCTGTCGACACTGTCATGAATGTTCTCCAACAGCAAGGTCGGAGCCTGACAAAATTTCGAGGGGCTGATGGCAAAATCACGAGATCCCTCTGGCGAGTAGTCCACGTTCTCCACGCGCTTTCCACGAGCACAGCTCTCGGGGAGGGTATTGGACTGGTACGTCGGATGGTGTTTTGAGGTATTCCCAGTTCCTGACGCTCGATCGACAGGCGTTCCCTCCCGCAAAACCAATCTTCGCGGCCGTTGGCATCCTACTCACTGTTCGTCTTTCCGGTTCCTAATTCCGCATTCTTCTGACGTCCAATGTGTCAGGCGGCCAAGGACGTTAAATCCAGCTATGACGCGCTTATCGATCTACTAGAGACCATCGAACACTTTATGGGCCGACTCGAGATCTATATTGGTCTACCCCTCACGGCGGCGATGCGACAAATCCTCGTTAAAATAATGGTGGAATTACTTTCCACCCTCGCAATCGCGACCAAGCAGATAAAGCAGAGCCGACCAGGTGAGTGTATCCCTGTCTATTAGTCCCTTGACTGAACACGACACAGTAAAATTGGTGAAGAAGATTCTGGGAGAAAATGAAGTCGAGTCGGTGCTACAGAGACTCGATCGGTTGACCCTGGATGAGTCTCGTGCGACTGCAACACAAACCTTCGATGTTGTCCACGGTCTCGTCCAGAATATGAGGGTGGTCATGGATGGTGAGCCAACTCGATCTGGTTTGACTCACGTTCACTGTTGACCGTCGTTGCCTATAGACGGCAAAACATCGGGAGATGCTATCTCAGATGCTTTGAGTATGTTTGGTGGATAAGAAGATCCTGTCTATGTTTCTGATGGTTTACTAGAAATAATGCAAGAAGTCTTGGACAACATGAACGAATCACGACGTGAGCCATTCCTTTTACCCATGTCGATAGAGAACATTGAGGCGGTCTCATAGGTAAAGATTTACAGAGAGAGACTCGAAAGTGGCTTTTCCCTCCTGACCCGTGGAGAAATCACAACACTGCCCTGGAATCGCGCTACGCAGGGACATCGACATGGTTCGTCAAGGGTGATACATTCGCGAAATGGAAATCGTCTGGTCCGGATTCGCTACTATGTATTTATGGAAAATGTGCGTGTCTGAGTCTCCCATGCCTCCATTTTTGTCGAAATTGACGATCTCGCATTCGTAGCCGGTGCGGGGAAGAGTGTCATTTGGTATGTTCATCTTGCATTTCCATTTCCGCAGCGAAGATTTATGGAGTTGGCTAGCTCCACCATCGTCGAAGACGTTGATGGCATGCGGAAACGGGGACTCGCCTCATTGGGGTTCTTCTACTGCGACTCCGAGGATGACGACAAGAAGAGCCTTCGCGGATTGGTGTCGTCTCTGCTAGTACAACTTTGCGACCACTCGGACTCCTACTCCACAATTCTTTCCGACTTCCATTCTGCCAACTGTGATGGATCGCGACAACCTAGTGACGACGAACTCATAGGATGTCTCAGTCACATGCTGAAACAACCAGGTCAAGCGCCAGTATACATCATTATCGATGGATTGGACGCGTGTCCAGACACGTTCGGCATACCTTCCCCTCGCGAAAAGGTTTTGAAGTTCTTGGAGGGACTCGTCGACTTACATCTCCAAAATCTCCGCATTTGCATCACGAGCCGAGCCGACGATGACATCAGAATCCCTCTTAACCATTTACCCTTTCGTACTGTCTCCCTTGAAGACGAGAGCGGACAACTGCAGGACATAGTTGACTACGTCCGGTCCGTTGTCACCACGGACGCGAAGATGAGAAAATGGAGAACTGAGGACCAGGAACTGGTTATTGACGTACTCACGAGAAACGTTGACGGAATGTGAGGGTTAAATGACAGAATTTCCGGTATGCTTGCTAATATCTGTAATACAGGTTCGGTTGGGCTTCGTATCAATTGAAATTCCTCAGGCATTGCCTGCCCGCGGGTATATGGCAAGCTTTGGAGGAATTATCAGGTAACGTCGATGGGACGTAAGAACCCATATAGTGAGATATCGCTATCGACAAGGCAAAGTGAAAATTCGCTCGCCGCATCGTCCAATGTGTCATGGTGTCACATCACCCACTTCGTGTCAAGGAGCTCTGCGAGCGCCTCGCACCTGATTCGGATGCCGGTCCACCCCGACATACCAAGCGGGTTATGCCCTTTACGTGAAAAGTGGCGGGTATGATGTATATATCCCACTGAACGTTTTATTTGTATCATCACTGCCATAGAATCGGAGTCGTACCACTGGTTGTCACACCAGCGGTTGCTCACACTTTTGCGCATGAGCTTTGTCGAATTGAGCAGACGCGGGTCAATTGAAGATCACGTGAAAATCTGAACTTGGCCGGTGCGCCGGTTTCCTCGAGCGGGTTCCCATCAGCCATGGATCTCATACCATACTCTACTCTCGCTCACCCACAGCATCTGCCTGCGCAAACAAGCTCAATTTGCTTCCGCGACCTATCTGAGATATTTTGATCTAGGCCTTTAAGCCCAATCCAGACGACTCTTTGCGCAAATCATCCCACCATACTTTGTAGTGAACGTAGGAAAGTTGAGACGGACAACCGCTCCAACCAACGTCCTACCCACCGTACTGCCGCGTCCCACTACCTATCATTCTCATATCCCTATACTATATGCGTTCTTCTATCCATGGTCATTCCACCCGCACCCGGGAAATGAGCGACTCTTTGGATACCAGCGGACTCAATCGTGATGCCTACCTTAAACCGGATTTGTCGTCTTGCTTGGTATGGCCAAGTGGATGAGGTGACGGTCGTGTTCACATCAGACCGCTATTCGAGAACGGAGGATCAATGAATCTTGTTTCTTTCCATAAGACTGCACTTGCTTTCACGCCATCCCCAATCCCGTATCATTATTATCCTCTGGCTTTTTATTTTGGCTTAGCGAAGGGTTCGTAGAGCCTAATATATGACAGAAATTTATCGTATCACGAATTCCCGATAATGGCTGGGTGACTACTGAGCGGAGAAGTCTGGTAATCGTGACTAGTCATCAGACCCGGAGCACCAGGGCACAGCCATCACGATTTTGGCGTTTAGCACCCTGCTCTTCCACTGCAGAGAAAATCGATCAATAGCCACAGATAGCGGGAAAAAAAAAACAAGGTCCTGTCAAATTGCCGCAACTACGGAGCTGCCCTGTGAAGCAGTGGGCATAGGTAACCAACGCTTCCCACATCGCGTAGTGGAGATATGATCTACTGGGAAGACGTTGGTCGGGCTGCGTGATGGATGCGAATAGTCTTGCAAAGTTCCTGGAGCGTCCCATCACAACCGCGAATGGTGACAGAATCGTACGGCTCGCACCGGAGAGGATGGAAAGGCAGGGGTGCGGGATATCACTGGCATGTCTGTGTAGTAGCCAAGACTTCAAATTCGTCGATTCGCAGTAGCTTCTGAGTCCTGCCATGTAATGCGGTACGAAGAGTGGGAAAAGAAGGGAGGCATCGTCCCGGCGGTGATAACTGGCGCCGCGGTGGCTGGCCTGGGAACATAACTACGAGAAGGAAAAAACTCAAGGGATTGAAGAAACCGACGAGGTGCATTATGGAAGTGGGAGCTGTCGACAAGTTTAGGTTCAACGGCTGCAAGGTTGGGATCAAGGCTTCTTGGAAATGGCGCAACGTAGGGGTAGGGTGCACTCACTTGATCAACGATCCGACAATCTGAGACGACGCATCAATTTCCGCAGCTCGCCGCCCTACGGGATCCCAGGCAGTATGTCCAACAACATTGACTAGTGAAACCATCGCTTCGAATCGGCGAACAGCGACCACGACGACGTCACACAATTGAGGCAATATACAGTTGAGACTTGGTTGCAGCACTGCACTGACATATGCTACTACGATGGTCCTCCGGGGGAGAGTCAGTTACTCGGCTTGTAGTAGCCCTTGGGCACGTACCGAAAATGACAAAAGGACTCCCTTGCGCCGATGGAACGCGCAGACGTAGAACCAAGAGGGAAAGGATGGGAATGAGCCGTGCGCCAACCCTAACCCTTACTGGGCCTTATTCCTTACTGTCTGTTTCACCCGATCCGCGCGTGAAATTTGGCAAAACAAAAGTATACAACCTCAATCGACCGTATCTCCTCAACAAATGGCCGGAATTCCAAGACGTTAAACCAAATGACTCACTGTAAGCTACAGAATACAGTATGGTTACACTATACATCAGGAAAACGTCCAATTTGCTTTTTGTACTTTTTCATGCTTTTATTGCTTTTTTCAAGTAAAAAAAGTAAATTTTGAGAAAGTACAGACTACTTGGGAAAAGCCCAGTCCCACACTTTTCACATACTTTTCAATACTTTTTTCACTTTTTTTTTACAACTACTCCATTTCACTCATAATTGACATTTGTTGGCTGTGCTTTTTTGTACTTTTTTGTACTTTTTTGTACTTTTTGCATCACAGTACTTTTGGAAGATGATTTACTTTTTTGAGCAACTCAAAAAGCACAAAAAAAAGTGTGGGACTGGGCTTTTTCATACTTTTTCTACTTTTTCTGTAAAAAGTATGAAAAAGCACAAAAAAAGCACAAAAAGTAAATTAGATGTTTTCCTGATGTACTTGGCCGAAGGGCAAATAGTGAGGTTTCGGGATCGGGATCTCAAATCCCGGGTACCCAAAAGCACTTGGCGTTTATCGTTGGACGGACCTGTGGGGGCTGTGCTATGTGTATTTGCGCCACTCGTATGCACCGTTGTTCCTCGACTCCACACCTCCATCGTCTGCCCTATCCTCACACATCCCATATTTTCTACTTCTAGACACACTTCTTCCATTTGTGTGATACGATGGGCGATTCTTCTGGTACTAGGCTTCAGTTGCTCTTCGACGCTGCCCTGCAGAGCTATGAGAAACAGACAGGATTCAAATTGATCGACCATCCCTTCGCTAGGCAACTCGAGAGTTGCCATACTGCCGAGTCTGTCATGAACATCCTCCAACATCAAGCTTGGTCCATTACCGGATTTCGAGAGGATGACGGCAAATCCATGAGGTCCCTCAAGCGAGTGGTCCATGTCCTCCACGCGCTTTCCACAAGTACAACTCTTGGCGAGGGTATTAGTCTGGTACGTCTGACGCAGCTTTTGTTTTCCCAATTTCTGATGCTCGTTCTATAGGCATTCCCTTCTGCAAAGCCAATCTTCGCAGCCTTCGGCATCCTACTCGTTGTCTGTTTTTCCCACTTCCAACTCGCATATCCTTCTGACGACGACTCACGTCCATGTGTATCAGGCAACCAAAGATAGTAACTCGAGCTATGACACGCTTATCAACCTACTGGAAACCATCGAGCACTTCCTGGGCCGACTCGATGTTTATATCGGGTTACCCCTTACGGGGGACATGGGAAAGATTCTTGTGAAAATAATGGTCGAACTGCTTTCCACAATCGCCCTAGTGACCAAGCAGATCAAACGGAGTAGACCATGTGAGTGCGTCTATGCTGCCTATTATCTGTCACTTGACTGATCACGATGCAGTGAAATTGGTGAAAAATATTCTGAGGGAGAACGAAGTCGAGTCTGTGCTACAGAGACTTGATCGATTGACCCTCGATGAAGCTCGTACCACTGCAACTCAGACACTTGATGTCGTGCATGGTCTCGTTCAGAATATGAGGGCAGTCATGAATAGTGAGGCAGCTCTACGCAGCATGATGCGTGTTTGGTGTTGAACATCTTGCCCTCTAGACGGTAAACCATCGGCGAACGCTATCTGGAATTCTCTTGGTATGTTTGGTCCGTGAAATCAAGCTACTATGTCCCTGACTGCATGATAGAAATCATGCAAGAAATCTTAGACAAAATGAACGAAGCACGACGTAAGCACATTATTTTTACCTATGTCACTAATTGGGGAAGTTGAGGCGGTCGAATAGGTAAAGATTTGCAAAGAGATACTCGAAAGTGGATTTCTCCTCCGGACCCATGGAAAAACCACATCACTGCTCGCGAATCTCACTATGAAGGGACGTCGAGATGGTTCATCGATGGTAACACTTTCGCAAAATGGAAATCGTCCGGCCCAGATTCGCTACTGTGGATTCATGGGAAACGTGAGTGTCCGAGTCTCAAATGCTCCCATTTTCGCTGAAATGCCGATTTCGAATTCGCAGCTGGTGCGGGGAAAAGCGTTATTTGGTATGTTCATATTCTTGCAGCTCCGCAAAAAGAACTTATGTGATTGGTCTAGTTCCACTATCGTCGAGGACATCTTTGAAATGCGGAAACGAGGGCTGGCCTCGTTGGCGTTTTTCTACTGTGACTTCCGGGATGTCAACAAGAAGAACCTTCGCGGCTTGCTTTCATCAGTACTACTTCAGCTTTGTGATCACTCCAATTCCTACTCCAACATCCTTTCCAAGTTCTATTCGTCACACGGTGATGGATCGCGAGAACCTCGTGACGATGAACTCGTCGGATGTCTTGAAGACATACTGAGGCTCCCCGGTCAAGCACCCGCCTACATAATTGTTGATGGTTTAGACGAGTGTCCAGACACATTTGGCATGCCTTCCCCTCGCGAAAAGATTTTAGTGTTCCTGAAGGGGCTTGTCAACTACCGCCTGCAAAATTTGCACGTTTGCATCACGAGCCGACCCGAGGTCGACATTCAAACCACCATTAATTGTTTGCCTTTCCGCTCTGTATCCCTACACGACGAGAGCGGGCAAAGGCAAGATATTGTCAACTACGTCAGGTCTATTGTCTTTACGGACGCGAAGATGGAAAGATGGAGACCAGAAGACAAGGAACTGGTCATTGATGTGCTGACAAATAAAGCAGACGGAATGTGAGAAATAAATGGAATGACATCCCAGGATGCTTGCTGATATGTTTGATACAGGTTCCGTTGGGTATATTGCCAATTGGAGTTCCTCCGGCGTTCCCTGCCCTCGCGTATCCGGCAATCTTTGGAGGAATTACCAGAGAGCTTGGATGGGACCTACGAACGGACATTAGAAGACATCAATGAGGCGAACGGTGAATTTGCACATCGAATATTCCAATGTGTCACAGTCGCATCACGCCCTCTTCGTGTCGAAGAGCTTTCAGAGTTCCTTGCATTCGATTTCAAGGCAGGAGAAACCCCGACATTTCGTCCCGGTTGGCGGCCAGTCGACCCACTAGACGCTCTGTTGTCCACCTGCTCCAGTTTGCTTGCCATTGTAAAAGTCAAGGGTTCGGAAGTTATACAATTCTCTCACTTTTCAGTGAAAGAATTTCTCACATCGACACGCCTCGCCGAAGCCAGGAACCCTATTACCCGTTACTATGTTTCAATGACCCCTGCTCACACACTTGTCGCACAAGCTTGCCTGGGCATTCTCCTACACCTGGATGAGGACATCACCGACGACGGCCTGAACGACTTCCATCTTGCCAAATATGCAGCAGAGCACTGGGTGGACCACGCGCGATTTGAGACCATGTCAGAAAAGGTGCAGGATGGTGTGGAGCGTCTGTTTGACCCAAGGATACGACATCTTGCCGTCTTGGTTCGGATATTTGACCCACGTCCCTCCCGGACTCGACGCCGGAAATCCACGAACCCATCTCAGCTCAGAGGCAGTTCGTTGCATTATGCTGCTTGCTTTGGGATTCACGAGCTGATAAGGTTCCTTGTGATCGGATGCTCACAAGACGTGAATGCTCAGGATGACGAGAAGTGGACACCATTGCATCTCGCGTCCCGAGGTGGACATGTGGCGTTTGCTCGGGTGCTTGTCGAGCATGGCGCGAAGGTGGATGTGGGGGACACATACAATTGGACTCCGCTGCAGCTTGCGTCGAAGGGCGGACATTTGGACACTACTCGGG
>Ga0307510_10002283_pt1 | contig 21628 bp, 22 predicted proteins | sample 12_EM_MG_FD_207224 | JGI IMG/M metagenome (GOLD analysis project Ga0307510, IMG submission 207224) | Populus trichocarpa ectomycorrhiza microbial communities from riparian zone in the Pacific Northwest, United States - 12_EM | ecosystem: Host-associated > Plants > Roots > Unclassified | place... | reverse complement strand
CTCGCGGCGCAGGGCTACGCGCTGAGCGGCGGCCGGCTCGACGTGATCGCCGGCCGATCCGTCGCGGCGCTGGTCTACCGCGACCACGACCACGTCATCAACCTGTTCGTCTGGCCCGCGCAAAGCGGCCATGCGATGACGACGCAGACCCAGACGCGCCAGGGCTACAACATCACCGGCTGGGCGCAGAACGGCATGCAGTTCTGGGCCGTGTCGGATGCGAGCGCGCCGGAACTCCAGGGCTTCTCGCGCACGCTGCAGGCGCGCATCGCCTCGGGCGCGCCGTGAACGCTTGATCCTCAAAGCCTCGCGGCCGTGACCGCGACGCGGCGCTGTGTTCCTGGCGTCGCAGTGCAAACCAACGCCCTGCTGTCGCGAAGCGAACCCACGTCCCTGCTACCCTTCACGGATGCCCGTTGCCGACCCCGACCGCACGACGATGACGCCCGCCGTGGTGGTCATGACCCTCACGCTGCTGCTGGGCATCCAGCCGATCTCCACCGACCTCTACCTGCCCGCGCTGCCCACGCTGCAGCGCGAACTCGGCGCCAGCATCGGCGCGACGCAGATGACGCTGTCGGCGCTCATCATCTGCTTCGGCCTGGGCCAGCTGGTGTGCGGCCCGCTGTCCGACCGCTACGGCCGCCGGCCGGTGCTGCTGGCAGGGCTGTCGCTGTACACCGTCGCGAGCGTGTTAGGCGCCGGCGCGCAGAGCATCGAGGCCCTCGTCGTCTGGCGCGCGCTGCAGGGCGCGGCGATGGCCGCGGCCGTGACCTGCGGGCGCTCCATCGTGCGCGATCTGTTCCTGCCGCACGAGGGTGCGCGCGTGATGTCGCGTGCGCTCGGCGGCCTTGGCGTGATCGCGATGCTGAGCCCCGTGGTCGGCGGCCTGCTGGTGCAATGGATCAGCTGGCATGCGGCGTTGCTGACGACCGCAGTGTTCGGTGCCGGCACGCTCGCCTTCATCGCGTTGCGCTTCGAGGAGTCGCTGCCGCAGCGCAATCCGCAGGCCACGCGGCCGTCGCGGCTGTGGCGCAACTGGGGCGAGCTGCTGCGCCATCCCACCTTCCGCGCCTACACCGCGTTGCTGTGCTCGACCTGGGGCGGCCTGTTCGTGATGCTCGCGGGCTCGTCGTTCGTGTTCATCAACGTGCTCGGCAGCTCGCGCGTGGTCTACGGGCTGATCCTCGCGAGCAGCTCGCTCGCCTACATCGCCGGCACGCTGCTGTGCCGGCGCCTGCTGCTGCGGCATGGACTGACGGGTGCGGTGAAGCGCGGCGCGGCGGTCTCGCTCGCCGGCGGGCTGAGCATGGCGGCGTTGAGCCTGGCCGGCGTGCAATCGGTCTGGGCCATCATGATCCCGCAGCTGCTGTTCGCGCTCGGCCACGGCATCCATCAACCCTGCGGCCAGGCGGGCGTGGTCGGGCCGTTCCCCGAGAAGGCCGGCACCGCGGCGTCGCTGTCGGGCTTCGCGATGATGCTCACTGCGTTCGTCATTGGCCTCGCGCTCGGCCGCGTGCAGACGCACAGCGTCTTCCCGGTCACGCTCGGCGTCGGCCTGTTCAGCATCGTGCTCGCGGGTGTGGCGTGGACACTGGTGCAGCGCCACGGCGATCCGCGCAGCGCGCACGCGGCGGCCGCTCCGGCATGACGACCGCGCTGCGCTGCCTGTGCATCGCCGGGCCGACCGCCTCGGGCAAGACCGCCGCCGCGCTCGCGATCGCCGCAGCATGGCGCGGCCACACGCCGGTCGAGATCGTCAGCGTCGACTCGGCGCTGGTCTACCGTGGCATGGACATCGGCACCGCCAAGCCGAGTGCTGCGGAACGCGCCGCGGTGCCGCACCACCTGATCGACCTGATCGAGCCGACGCAGTCCTACTCGGCCGCGCAGTTCGTGCACGACGCATTGGCTCGGGTGGAGGAGATCAACGCGCGCGGCCATCTGCCGCTGCTGGTGGGCGGCACGATGCTGTACTTCAAGGCCTTGTTCGAAGGCCTGGACGACATGCCGGTGGCCGACCCCGCGCTGCGCGCCGAGCTCGATGCGCAGGCCGCGCGCGACGGCTGGCCCGCGCTGCACGCCGAGCTCGCGCGCGTGGATGCCGTCACCGCACAGCGCCTCGCGCCAGGCGATTCGCAGCGCATCCAGCGCGCGCTCGAGGTCTATCGGCTGAGCGGCCGGCCGCTCTCGTCGTTCCACAGCACGCGCGCCGCGCCGCGCACCTCGGCGCCACTGATCTCGCTGGAGCCGAGCGACCGCAGCTGGCTGCACGCCCGCATCGCCGAGCGCTTCGACGCGATGCTCGCCGCCGGCTTCATCGACGAGGTGAAGCAGCTGCGCGCGCGCGGCGACCTGCATCCCGATCTGCCGGCGATGCGCTGCGTTGGTTACCGCCAGGCGTGGCAGGCACTGGACCGCGACGACCTGAGCGATCTCGCCACCACCGGCAGCGCCGCGACACGCCAGCTCGCCAAGCGCCAGCTCACTTGGCTGCGCAGCATGCCGCAACGCCACCGCGTCGCGTGCGACGACGCGCGCGCCACCGAGCAGGTCGTCGCGCTCGCGACGCAGCTCGTCACGAGCTTGGACACATGAGCGCAGCGCTGCTCGAAGTCGAATCCCTCGCCAAGCGCTATGGCGACACGCTTGTCTTCAACGATGTGGACCTGGTCGTCGCGCGCGGCGAGTTCGTCGCGGTACTCGGCGAATCGGGCGTCGGCAAGTCGACCTTCCTGAACTGCATCGCCGGGCTCGACGAGGTCGCCGCCGGTCGCGTGCGCATCGCCGGCACCGAGATCACCACGCTGCCCGAGCCGCAGCAGGCGCTGTTCCGGCGCGCGCACCTGGGCTTCGTGTTCCAGGCCTTCCATGTGCTGCCGCACCTCAGCGTCGCGCACAACGTCGGCCTGCCGCTGCTGCTGCAAGGCCGGCCCGACGACGCGCGTGTGCGCGAGGTACTCGCCGCCGTCGGCCTCGCCGAGCTCGGCGCGCGGCTGCCGCAGACGCTGTCGGGCGGACAGCTGCAGCGCGTCGCGATCGCGCGCGCGCTGGTGCACCGGCCGCAGCTCATCCTTGCCGACGAGCCCACCGGCAACCTCGACCCCGCCACCGCCGAGCGCGTGATGGACCTGCTCTCGGCGCAGGTGCGCGCCGAAGGCGCGGCCTGCGTGCTGGTGACGCACTCGCGCGCCGCCGCCGCGCGCGCGGACCGCGTGCTCACGCTCACGGCCACCGGCATGCGCGACGGCCTGCCCACCTAGGGCCTGTCAGCACCATGCTCCAGTTGCTGCGCCAGCTCTCGTGGCCCGAGCTGCGCCACCACCCGTGGCGCAACGGCGCCGCGCTGCTCGCGGTGATGCTGGGCGTGGCGCTGGCGTTCTCGGTGCAGCTGATCAACCAGTCGGCGTTGAGCGAGTTCAGCTCGGCGGTGCGCGCGGTCAACGGCGTGCCCGACTTCGAACTGCGCGCACAGCGCGACGGCTTCGACGAGGCGCTCTATGCCCGCGTGGCCACACACCCGCAGGTCGCGATCGCGAGCCCGGTGATCGAGATCGACACGCTCGCGTTCGACGAGCGGCCCGATCACGGCGGCGAGCGCTTCGCGCTGAAGATCGTCGGGCTCGATGCGCTCGTCGCCGCGCCGCTCTCGCCGGCGCTGATGCCGCGCCCCGCCGACGGCGCCGATCGGCTCGCGGTGCTCGCGCCCGATGCGGTCTTCCTGAACGCCTCGGCGCAGCAACGCCTCGGCGCCAACGTGCGCGTGCAGACGCCGCGCGGCACCCTCGCGCTGCGCACGCAGGGCAGCCTCGCGGCGCAAGGCGCGGCGCTCGCGGTGATGGACATCGCCGGTGCGCAGACGCAGTTCGGCTGGCTCGGCCGGCTCAGCCGCATCGACGTGCGCCTGCGTGCCGGCGCCGATCGCGCGCAGGTGCTGCGCGAGCTTGCGTTGCCCGCGGGCGTGCGCGCGGCGGCACCGGACGAAGCCGCGCAGCGCGTCTCGAACGTCTCGCGCGCCTACCGCGTCAACCTCACGGTGCTCGCGCTGGTCGCGTTGTTCACCGGCGCCTTCCTGGTGTTCTCGATCCTGTCGCTGTCGGTCGCGAAACGCCAGCCGCAGCTCGCACTGCTCGGCGTGCTGGGCCTGAGCGGGCGCGAGCGGCTTGCGCTCGTCGTCGCCGAATCGGCACTGCTGGGCCTGGCCGGCAGCGTGCTCGGCATCGCACTCGGCACCGCGCTCGCCGCGCTCGCGTTGCGTCTGCTTGCGGGCGATCTCGGTGGTGGCTACTTTCCCGGCGTCGCGCCCACGCTGCAGTTCAGCGGGGTCGCCGCGCTCGTCTACGGGCTGCTCGGCGTGCTCGCGGCCGTCGTCGGCGGCTGGATGCCGGCACGCGCGGCACAACAACTCGCACCCGCGCAGGCGTTGAAGGGATTGAGCGCGGGCAACGCCGGCGCGATGCCCGCCTGGTTCGGGCCGCTGCTGCTGATCGCTGGCGGCGTGCTCGCGCTGATGCCGCCCATCGCCGAGATTCCGCTTGCGGCATATGTGTCGGTGGCGTGCCTGATGCTGGGCGGCATCGCGTGCGTGCCGTCGGCCGTCGGCGCCTTGCTCGCGGGCATCGCGCCGCCGAAGAACGCGCTGGCGCTGCTCGCGGTCGAGCGCGCCCGGCATCAGCGCCACACCGCGACGATCGCGGTCGCCGGTGTGGTCGCGAGCCTGAGCCTTGCGGTGGCGCTCACCGTGATGGTCGCGAGTTTTCGCGACTCGGTGACGCAGTGGCTGGACACCGTGCTGCCGGCCGATCTGTATGTGCGCGCCGGCTCGTCGTTGGTGGCTGGCGACGTGGTCACGCTGCCGCCCGAGATGCCCGCACGCGTGGCCGTGCTGCCCGGCGTGCTCCGCGCCGCCGCGCAACGCGTGACCAGCGTGCAGCTCGATCCGGCGCGGCCCGCGGTGGTGCTGATCGCGCGCGCGATCGACGATCCGGCCAAGGCCTTGCCGCTGGTCGGCGAACTGGTGCCGCTGCCGGCCGACGCGGCGGGCGCGCTCGTCGGCGTGTTCGTCAGCGAGGCGATGGTGAGCCTCTACGGCGCCATGCCCGGCACTCTGCTCACGCTGCCGCTGGGCGGCGGCACGCGGGTGTTCGTGCGCGGCGTGTGGCGCGACTACGCACGCCAGCATGGCGCGATCGCGATGAGCGACACCGACTACCGCCGCCTGAGCGGTGACACGCGCGTCAACGACCTCGCGATCTCGCTGCAGCCCGGCGCGAACCCGGGCGCCGTGCAGCAGGCGGTGCGCGCGCTCGCGAACGAACTCGGGCTGGACGACCAGTTGCTCGAGTTCGCGTCGGTCAGCGAGATCCGCGCGACCTCGCTGCGCATCTTCGACCGCAGCTTCGCCGTGACCTACTGGCTGCAGGCGGTGGCGATCGCGATCGGCCTGTTCGGCATCGCGGCGAGTTTCTCGGCGCAGGTGCTGGCGCGTCGCAAGGAGTTCGGCCTGCTCGCGCACCTGGGGCTGACGCGCACGCAGGTGCTGCGCGTGGTCGCCGCCGAGGGCGCGGTGTGGACAGGCGCCGGCGCGCTGCTCGGGCTGGCGCTCGGGCTGGCGGTGAGCGTCGTGCTGGTCAAGGTCGTGAACCCGCAGAGCTTCCACTGGACCATGGACCTGCTGCTGCCGTGGGCACGTCTGGCGGTGCTGTGCGCCGCGGTGATGATCGCCGGCACGCTGACCGCATGGCTCTCGGCGCGCAACGCGGCCGGGCGGCAGATGGCATTGGCGGTGAAGGAGGACTGGTGATGAGCGATGCGACATCCGATACCTTGCCCGACGCGTTGCCCCATTCGTTGTGCACACGGCTGACCGCGATGTACGCCGAGCCGCATCGCCACTACCACACGCTGGCGCACGTGCACGCGTTGCAGCGCTGGCTCGGTCACTGGCAGCACCTCGCGCATCGCCCGCTGCCGATAGCCGCAGCGATCTGGTTCCACGACGCGGTCTACGACACGCACCGGCACGACAACGAGGAGCGTTCCGCCGCGCTCGCGCGTGACGAGCTCGGTGCGATCGGCTGGCCGCTTGAATCCATCGAGCAGGTCGCGGCGCTGGTGCTGGCGACGCAGCATCACGACGCATCGGCCCGAAACCCCGCGACCGACGACGCTGCAATGCAGGACGCGAACCTCGCCGACACCTGGCTGTTCCTCGACCTCGATCTGTCCGTGCTCGCGCAGGAGGCCGCCGTCTACGACCGCTACAGCGCCGACGTGCGTGCCGAGTACGCGTGGGTCGACGCCGCGCGCTACCGCAGCGGCCGCGCCGCGGTGCTGCGCTCGTTCATCGATCGGCCGCAGCTCTACCGCACGCCCGAACTGCACGCGGCCTGGGAGGCCGCCGCGCGCGCCAACCTCGCGCGCGAGCTCAGCGCGCTGGCTTGAACTCCTGCTGCGTCAGGTACAGGCGCAGATCGAACTCGAGCTGGTGGTAGTCGGGCTCCATGTATTCGCACAGCGCGTAGAACGCCTTGTCGTGATCGCGCTCCTTCAGGTGCGCGAGTTCGTGCACGACGATCATCTTCAGGAACGCGGCAGGTGCGTTGCGGAACACGCCGGCGACACGGATCTCGCGCTTGGCCTTGAGCTTGTTGCCCTGCACGCGCGCCACGGTGGTGTGCGTGCCGAGCGCGTTCTGCACCACATGCAGCCGGTTGTCGTAGGCGACCTTGCTGAGCGGCGGCGCGCTGCGCATGAAGCGCGACTTGAGCGCCGACGTGTACTCGTAGAGCGCGCCATCGGTGCGCACCTCGTGCGCATCCGGATAGCGGCGCTGCAGGCGCTCGGCGAGCGTGCCTTGCGCGAGCAGCTGCCGCACCTGCGCGAGCGTGTCCTCCGGATAGCCGGCGAGGTAGCTCAGCGGCGCGCCGGCGCTCGGCGTGGTCATCGCACCACCCTCAGCGCTGTTCGCGCCGCGGTCCGCCCGGCTCGCCGTTGTTGGGCCGCGGTGCGGGCCGCGTGGTCGGCGGCCGTGGCGGCGCCGGCGGGCGCCCATCACCCGGCGGACGCGGTGGCGGCGGTGGCCGGGCACCGCCGGGTGGTCGCGGTGGTGGCGGCGGACGCACGCCACCCGGTGGGCGCGGCGGCGGTGGCGGCCGCGTGCCGACCGGCGGGCGCGGCGGTCCTGGCGGGCGCGTGATGGGTGGCGGCCGGGGCGGCGGCGGCGGTGGTCGAATGCCGGGCGGGCGCGGCCGCGGCGGCGGGCGGAAGTCGGGCCGATGCGGCGGTGGCGGCGGCCGCATGCCGGGCCGGAAGTGCTGGTGGTTCCACGAGTCCCAGCGCCGCCAGTCGCCGTACCAGCTGCGCTGCCGGTAGTAGCTGCCCCAATACGCGCCGAGCACGAAGGTGACGACCGGCAGACCGATGTTCGAACCGTACTGGATGATCGGCACGTTGCCGTTGTTGTACGGATAGACGAGGTTGCCGCCGTAGACCCAGCCGCGCACGTTGTCTGGCGTGATCACGTCGCACCAGCTGAAGTCGGACAGGCAGCCCTGCACCGCGACCGGCGCGGCCGGCGGCAACTGCTGAACCAGCGGGTATTCGCGCGCCGGGCCCGCGCGCACATGGACCCACTTGGCGGTCTGGGCCTGCTGCGCCGCGGCGATCAGCGGCGTGAACAGCGCCGCCGCGCCGAGCATCCACATGCGCGTCTTCAACATCGCCCGTCTCCACAGTTGGAATCGCACAAGGATACCGCCGTGCAGATGCCCACCGGGCCGCCTCTAGAATCGCACTCCCTCCCGCTCTCGCGCTGAAAGGTTGACCCGATGATTGCCAACGTGCTCGTGGGCCTGGTCGTGCTGATCCATCTCTACATCGTCGTGCTCGAGATGTTCCTGTGGGACAAGCCCTTCGGCCGCAAGGTGTTCGGCAGCACGCCCGAATTCGCGACCGCCTCCAAGGTGCTCGCCGCGAACCAGGGCCTGTACAACGGGTTCCTCGCGGCCGGCCTGATCTGGGGGCTGAGCATGGGCGCGGCGGGCCAGCCGGTGCAGCTGTTCTTCCTCGGCTGCGTGATCGTCGCCGGGCTCTACGGCGCGATGACGGTGGGCATCAAGATCCTGTTCGTGCAGGCCGTGCCGGCGCTGCTCGCGCTCGGCGCGGTGCTGATGAAAATCTAGCCGGCCGCGCTGGCGCTATCCGGCCGTCGCTGCGCTGCTGTGCACCGCACGCACAAGCCGAGGCGCGCCGACCCAGGCGACCCGATAGCCCTGCCCGCACAAACGCTCCCACGCGTTCGACTTCTCCGCGGCGGACGCCGCACTGCCGACGATCGCGCCGGCGATGCGCGCGATGGCCTCGTCGCGGCTGTGTCGTGGCATGACCATGCGCCTGCCGCGCCCGTCGAAGATCGCGTACATCGGCGTCAGGCCGGGTAGACGGCGTAGACCAGCACCGCGAGCAGCAGCGCGGCGCCGAACGTCGTCAGCATGTTCAGCTGCCGGCGCATCGCGTTCAGTTTCTCGGAGCGTTTGTCCATGCCGACATCCTCCGATGCGACACCCTCCGCGTGCAACCCTCTACTCGCGGGCATTGCAACAGGGGGTGTCGCCGCGCGCGCTCAGCTCGACTTGCGCCAGTTCAGCTTGACGACGTTGTCGTTTTCCTTCGTGGGCGCCGACAGCGTCGCGTTGCCGCTGCCGGTCATCGTGACGAGGCTCGCGCCGGAGAGGTTGTCGATGCGGCCGCTGCCGCCTGCGATGCACTCGTCGAAGTAGCAGGCGGCGTAATCCGTCAGATTCGCCACCGAGCCGCCGACGGTCGGGCGCTCGACGATCCACTCGGCGACGTTGCCGGTGAGCCGCGTGCCCGATGGCGGCGTGATCTCGAAGCGCGTGCCGACGCCCTGCGACTGGTTCGTGAAGTACACCGTCGCGTGGGTCGCGGTGTCGGCGCAGATCAGGCAGTACATGACGTCGCCGGCCGACACCGGCAGGTTGCTGATCTTCACCTCGCCGGCGGGGAACCACTCCCACCACGCGTAGACCTGCTTGATGGTGATGAAGAACAGCTTCGTGATCTGCGTCTCGGTGCCCGCCTGCAGCACGTCGCTGGAGTTCCAGCCATCGATGCCGACCCACTCCGATGCGTAGTACGCGCCGTCGGCGGTGCTGTTCGGGCTGGGCACGGTCCACTGCCCGCCGACGAAGCCATAGGGCTTGCCGGCGGGCGAAAAGACGGTCGCGCCGGACCAGTTGGTCGACGTGGCGTTGGCCACCGCAGGCGACGCGGCGCGCGCACCGCTCGCCTTGCCTTTGGCGCCGCGGGCCGGGCCGTGCGTGATGTTCTCGCGGTGCTCGAACTCCGGCGTGATCCACAGCTTGGTGCGCGACATCGTGGTGTCCCACAACGCGCGCAAGCGCGGTTCCTTCTTCGCATCGGGCCGCAGCGGCAGCCGGTAGGCCGCGAGCTGCCGCGGCGTCGCCTTCATCGGATCGAAGCCGCTGGGCAGCGGCCCGAGGCCGCGTATCTTGAAGCCCTTGCGTGTCAGCGTCTCCGGCACGAATGCCGTCGATGCCTGCATCTTCGAGGTGACTCTCTTCGCGCGCGTGCCTGAGGTGGCCATGACTGTTCTCCCTGACGTTGACGTTGAGCGGACCTGGACAACCAGGATGCCGATTCAGCGTAGGCGGCAGTTCTGCGATCGGCAATCTACGAACTGGGGGGCTGGCGAGATTTCTCGCGCGCGAGTGATGCGTCGTGTCTTGTACGCTTGCAGACGACACAAGGTTACGGAGCGAACATGTTCGATCACGTCAAGTTCGGCGTCAGCCGATACGAAGAGAGCAAGGCGTTCTTCATCGAGGCGCTCGCACCGCTCGGTGTGGTCGCGGGTTCGGAAGGCACGCCGGCGTACGGCATCGAACTGAGTCGACCCAACGGCACGGTGTCGCTGTGCCTGTTCGAGACCGACGAGACGCCGGCCCATCTGCACATCGCGTTCGTGGCCGCGAGCCGCCAGGAAGTCGACGCGTTCTACCGCGCGGCCTTGAACGCGGGCGGCAAGGACAACGGCCCACCAGGACTGCGGCCGCACTACCACGCGAACTACTACGCCGCCTTCGTCATCGGGCCGGACGGCCACAACATCGAAGCGGTCTGCCACGCGCCCGGCGTCTAGGGCCGGTGTCGCCGCCTCACACGGCGCCTTCGACCGACCGCACGTCGAAGCGGTAACCGACGCCGCGCACCGTGGCGATCAACGACGCTTCCGCGCCCGGCACGATCAGCTTCTGACGCAGTCGTGACACCAGCAGATCGATGCGCCGGCCCGGCGCGTTGGGTTCGCCGCCGCGCTCATGCGCAGCGAGATCGTCGCGGCTCACCACTCGGCGTGGCGCCTGCAGAAACATCGACAACAACCGGAACTCGGCCGCCGAGAGGCCGACGGTGTCGCCCGCCGGCGATCGCAGATGCCGCTCGCTGCGCTGCAGCTCCCAGCCATCGAATCGGATCACGTTGCGCGGCATGGTCACGGTGCCGATCCGGCGCCGCATCACCGCACGGATGCGCGCGACGAGTTCGCTGCGGATCACCGGATGGTCCATGCAATCGTCGGCGCCCATCTCTAGGCCGACGATGCGTTCGGCCGCCGAGCCGTGGCCGCTGAGCAGGATGATCGGCATGTCCAGCGTGCTGCGCAGCGCGCGTGTCAATGCCAGGCCGTTGACGCTGAGCAGCATCAGGTCGAGCACGACGAGGTCGATGTTGCGCGCTGCGAGGCAGGCGTCGACGGCCGCGGCATCGTCGGCCAACACCGCGTCGATGGCCGAACGCCGCGCGAGCTCATGGCATAGCGCCGCGCCGCTGACGGCGTCCGCGACGACGAGGATGTGGAGAGGGGACTTCATCGGATCTGCGGGCAGCGTAGCCCGCGAAGCGCGCCGACCAACGCGCGAACAAGAGGTGTAGTCGCCTGCTGTTCACCGTCTCGAACAGGGGTTCGTACCAGCGTCGATACAAAGCCGACACGGTTCGGTGACGCACGTTTCCAAGAATGAATCCGCCGCCGTCCGTGCCTGTGCGACACGACGGCGACGCTCTAAAACCTCGTGAAAGGAACGACCATGACGACGATCAGCGGAACCGCCAACACCCACGGCGGCTGGTCCCGGACCCACAGCGCCGGCACCTCTTCGTCCGGCGGCACGTCGCGCGCCGACCGGATGTTCTCCAAGGTGGATGCCGACGGCAGCGGCAGCGTCGACAAGTCGGAGCTGCAAGGCATGCTCGACAAGATCGCCGAGAAGACCGGCAGTTCGCTCGGCAGCGCCGACGACCTGATGAGCAAGATGGACAGCGACGGCAACGGGAGCCTGAGCAAGGACGAGCTCGCCGCGGGCATGAAGAGCCTGATGCCTGCGCCGTCGTCCACCGTCGACTTCGCGCAGCAGAACAACGGCGGGATGCCGCCGCCTCCGCCGCCGCTCGACAAGGACACGAGCAACTCGCTGCAGAAGCTGTTCGCCGCGGCCGACACCGATGGCGACAAGACCATCAGCCCATCGGAGGCCGACGCGCTGAAGCAGAAGATGGACGCAGTGATTCAGAGCCTGCAGGACGGGAGCGCGACGAGTTCGTCGTCGTCCTCATCGACGTCGGGCGACACCTCGAGTTTCAATCTGTCGGCCTTCGTCGACCTGGTGCTGAAGCAGTATGCGCAGGGCGCGGCGTCGAGCACGGCCGCGAGTGCGACGTCTTCGCTCAGCGTCACCGCATGAGCGGCGCGTGGTCGCCGCGCAGTTGCGGCGACCAGCGCTCAGTGCGTCAATCCGCAGCGAAGCAGTAGAACAGCCCGGCGCCGCCGGTGGCCTTCAGCGCATCCGCGCCGCAGCCGCGCGACATGTGCGAGGAGTTCCACGACTTCGCCGGCACGCTCTCGTCTAGGCCGGTCTTGTCGTGGTGGCCGAGCATGGCCGAGCCTTCGCCGCTCTGCGTCCAGTTGCCGCAGGTGGTGTTGACGTTGCCGGCGATGAAGCGGCCATCGGGCTGCGAGCCGGTCAGCATGTCGTGCATGTTGGGCGTGTCGCCGCGGCCGTTGATGACGGCGCCGGTCTCGGTCAGCGCAGTGGTCTTGCTCAGGTTGTTCGTGCCGTGCAGGTTGTCGACATCGGTCGCGACGACCACGCCCTTCGCGTTGGTCCACGGGCCCTTGCCGATGCGGTCGCGCGCGTTCACGCCGGGCACGTTGGCGGTGGGCTGCTGGCTCAGGTAGGCATGCCAGACGCGGTTGCCCGCACCGGCGGCGGCCGCCAGCTTCTGGCATTGCGCGTCAGCGCCCGTGAGGCCGCCGAGGTTCGCGCCGTTGCCGGGGCCGGCACTCGTCACGAAGAAGCTCATGCCGGTCTTGGTGCTGCCCGCCATGCTGCCGCAGGCGCCGAGCGCGGCCACCGAGACGGCCGCAGCGGCCCATTTGAACGATTGACGCATGTCGTAACTCCCGTGGTGATCGATGAATGGATGGTCGCGGCGCGTAGTCTGCCGCAACGCGCAAGCCGGCCAGACTAGGGCAAAGACCGAGGCGACTCAAGCGCGGGGCTTTGATGCGCGCGGGCCGCTCGTCGATCGCCAGCGCTGGTAGACAGCGTCGATCGAACGCCGGTCAGCGGCGCCGCCGCGGCGCACCGCGCTGCGTGCCGGCGCGCTGCACCCACAGCTTGTAGGCGTTGGGCGTGAGCTCGCGCTTGAGCAGCGCGACGACCTGCCCTTCGTTCAGGCCATGGCTCAGCAGCACGGCGTTGAAGGGCGGACGATCGTCCCACGCGATCTCGATCACGCGGGCGATCTCGGCGGCGCTGAGTCGGGGAGCGGGTTTGGCCATGACGCCATTGTCGGCGCAGACGCGGATCGCATCGGCGCTGCCGCCTGTGCGATGCTCGCGACATGCATCGACGCGACCTGATGATCCTGCTGGCCGGCAGCGCCACACAGTGCCGCGCGGCGCCTGCGACCGGCCTGGAGTTCCCCGCCGACTTCGGCGCGCACGCGGCGAGCCGCACCGAGTGGTGGTATGTCACGGGTCAACTGCAAGCGGACGCGCGCCTGTGGGGTTTTCAGATCACCTTCTTCCGGTCCAGCGTCGAGCAGGCGGGCCAGAGCAGCAGCCGCTTCGCCGCGACCGAACTCGTGTTCGCGCACGCCGCACTCACCGACCTCGAACAGCGCCGTCTGCGGCACGACCAGCGCATCGCGCGCAGCGGCTTCGGCATCGCGCAGGCCGACAGAGGCGACACCCGCGTGGTGCTGCGCGATTGGCGTTTGCTGCGCAGCGCTGCGGGCTACCAGGCCGTGGTGGCGAGCGACAGCGCCGGCTTCGCATTCGACCTGCAGCTCGCACCGACGCAGCCGGTGCTGCTGCAAGGCGATGCCGGCGTGTCACGCAAGGGGCCGTTGCCGGAGCACACCAGCCACTACTACAGCGAGCCGCAGCTCGCGGTGAGAGGGATGCTGTCGGTGCAGGGCCGGCCGCTCGCGGTGCAGGGCCGCGCGTGGCTGGACCATGAATGGAGCGATGCGTTCCTGCCGCCGCAGGCCGTGGGCTGGGACTGGATCGGCATGAACCTGGACGACGGCAGCGCGCTCACCGCGTTCCGACTGCGCCGCGCCGATGGCACCAGCGTCTACGCCGGCGGCAGCTGGCGGCGTGGCGGCGAGACTGCGGTGCGCAGCTTCGGGCCCGACGAGGTGACGTTCACGCCGGGCCGCGTGTGGCAGAGCGCCGCGTCGAAGGCGCGCTATCCGGTGCAGTGGACGGTCGCCACACCGGCCGGCCGCTTCAGCGTGTCGGCGCTGCTGGACGACCAGGAACTCGACAGCCGCGGCAGCACCGGTTCGATCTATTGGGAAGGTCTGAGCGACCTTCTGAACGACAGCGGCAAACGCATCGGCCGCGGCTACCTGGAGATGACAGGCTACGCCGCGACCTTGCGTCTTTGAATCGGCTCAGGCCAGCGCCGGGCCGCACCCAAGCGGCCTGAGACCCCTTCGAGGGGTGACCGCGGTATTCCCGCGGTCGGGGTCTCCATCAATGGGCGCCGCCGCCACCCGCGGCACCGCCGGGCTTCGGCCGGGCGAACCACACCACGGCGATCAGCACGAAGAACAGCATCGACGACATGTAGAACACGTCGGTCACCGCCATCGTGTAGGCCTGCTGGTCGATGATGCGGTTGACGTTGGCCAGCGCCTGCGGATCGCTCAGTCCGCTCGCCGCGAGATTGCTCAAGGCCTGCGTGGCGGCGACGCTGCCGCGGTTCACGGCTTCGGTGAGTTGCGCGTGGTGCAGGATCGCGCGGTTCTCCCACAGCGTCGTGAACAGCGAGGTGCCGACCGCGCCCGCGGTGATGCGCACGAAGTTCGACAAGCCCGCGGCCGACGGCATGCGATCGGGCGTGAGCCCGGAGAACACGATGGCCTGCAACGGGATGAAGAAGAACGCCATTGCCGCGCCCTGCAACACCGTCGGGATCAGGATGGTGTTGAAGTCGGCCTGCGTGTTGAAGTTCGAGCGCATCCACAGCACCAGCCCGAAGCCGAGGAAGGACACGGTGGCGAGCTTGCGCGGATCGATCTTGCTGATGTTCTTGCCCACCCACGGCGACAGGATGATCGCCAGAATGCCCACCGGCGCCGTCGCCAGGCCGGCCCAGGTGGCGGTGTAGCCCATGTACTGCTGCAACCACAGCGGCAGCAGCACCACGTTGCCGAAGAACAGGCCGTAGGCGATCGACAGCGACATCGTGCCCACCGTGAAATTGCGGCGTGCGAACAGGCGCAGGTCGACGATGGGGTGCTTGTCGGTCAGCTCCCACGCGAGGAAGAACAGGAAGGCCACCACCGCCGTTACCGACAGCACGATGATCTGGCCGGAGTTGAACCAGTCGAGCTCCTTGCCCTTGTCGATCATGATCTGCATCGCGCCGACGAACAGCACGAGCAAGCCGAGGCCGACCACATCGAGCGGCACGCGCCGCGGTCCGGGATCGCGCTTGTGGTAGATCGACCAGGTCAGGCCGGCGGCGAACAAGCCCACCGGGATGTTGATGTAGAAGATCCACGGCCATGAGATGTTGTCGGTGATCCAGCCGCCGAGCAAGGGCCCGGCCACCGGCGCCACCAGCACGGTCATCGCCCACATCGCCATCGCGGTGCCGGCCTTCGCGGTCGGATAGCTCGCGAGCAGCAGCGTCTGCGACAACGGGATCATCGGCCCCGCGACGAAGCCCTGCAGCACGCGGAACGCGATCAGCATGCCGATGTTGGGCGCCAGGCCGCACAGCCACGACGCGATCACGAACAGCAGGATGCTCATCGTGAACAGTCGCACCTGGCCGAAGCGCTGCGTGAGCCAGCCGGTCAGCGGCACCGAGATCGCGTTCGCCACCGCGAACGAGGTGATGACCCAGGTGCCTTGCGACGGGCTCACGCCCAGATCGCCCGAGATCGCCGGGATGGACACGTTGGCGATGGACGTGTCGAGCACGTTCATGAACGTCGCGAGCGACAGCGCGATGGTGCCGAGCACCAGGTCGCTGCCACTCAGCGGCGGGAACGCGACGGGCTTGGCGGGCGCGACAGGCGCCGGCGCGGGTGCGGACGCTAGCGTGCCACCTGCGCCGGGCAGTGCGGCAGATGTCGAGGACATGGTCAGGTGCTCCGCTGGATCACTTCACGTTCGTGGCGGCGACGCCGGCCGCGAGCGTGGACACCGAGGCCGCTGCGGCCGACGTGGTCGCCGCGACGGGCACCTTGGCCATCGCCGTGTTCGCACTCGACTTGGCGCCGCTCGCCACCGCGGTCGGCTTGAACGCCGGGCCGCCGTTGGCCGCGATGATCTTGCGCACTTCGATGTCGGCGGCCTGGTTGCTCTGCTCGAACACCGAGGTCTGCGTGATCACCGAGGCGCGCGAGCCGTCGGCCAGCATGCGGCCGTCGGTCTTGCTGATGTCGACCTTGGCGTCCATCGACAGGCCCACGCGCAACGGATGCGCTTCGAGCTCCTTCGGGTCCAGCGTGACGCGCACCGGCACGCGCTGCACGACCTTGATCCAGTTGCCGGTCGCGTTCTGCGCCGGCAGCAGCGAGAACGCCGAACCGGTGCCCGCGCCCAGGCCTTCGATGGTGCCGTGGTAGTCGACCTTCTTGCCGTACACGTCGGCCTGCAGTTCGACCGGCTGGCCGATGCGCAGGTTCTTCAGCTGGCTTTCCTTGAAGTTCGCCTCGATCCAGAGCTGGTTCAGCGCGATCACCGACATCAGCGGCGCACCGGCCTGCACACGCTGGCCGAGTTGCACGCTGCGCTTGGCGACATAGCCGTCGACCGGCGCGAGCAGCTCGGCGCGGTGCAGCGCCAGGTAGGCCTCGCGCACGCGGGCCGCGGCACGCAGCACGTTCGGATGCTGGTCGACGGCGATGCCATCGGTCAGCGTCTGGTTCGAGCTGAGCTGTTCGCGCGCGGCGATCACGCTCGATTGCGCGGCGACGGCGCTGCTCTTCGCGGCAGCGAGCTGCGAGGTCGAGTGGTTGAACTCTTCCTTGCCGACCGCGCCGGTGGCGACCAGCGGCTGGCGACGCGAGACATCGTCCTGCGCGCGCGCCACATCGCTCTGCGCGCGCGCCAGGTCGGCCTCGCGCAGCGCGATCTGCGCCTTCAGCGTGCTGTTGTTCGCGTACAGCGTGCGCACTTCGCGCACGGTCTGCGCGAGCTGCGCTTCGGCCTGGTCGAGCGCGACCTGCGCGTCGGCCGGATCGAGCTTGACGAGCAACTGGCCGGCCTTCACATGGTCGGTGTCGTCTGCGTTGATCGCGACCACGGTGCCGCCGACCTGCGGCGTGAGCTGCACCACGTTGCCCTGCACATAGGCGTTGTCGGTGGACTCGTAGTGGTTCAGCACCAGCGCCCAGTAGGCGCCGTAGGCGATGCCGCCGACCACGCAGGCGGCAGCCACGGCGGTCAGTGCCTTCTTGCGCTTCGGATTGCCGGCGGGTGCGACCGGTGCTGCGGGCGCGGTCGTGGCAACGGGCGCGGCAGCGGCGGGAGCGGTGTTGTTGGATTCGGTGGACATGAGGTTTCTCCGGAATTCGTTCAGATGATCTTGTTCGAGGGGCGGGCGCCGCTCACTGCGCGCCGGCGGCGACGACCGCGTCGCCCGCATAGCCGCCGCCGAGCGCGCGGATCAGCGCGATCTGCGTGTCGAGCGCGCGCGCCTTCAGGTCGGCGGCCTGGCGGCGTTGCGTCAGCACGCTCGCCTCGGCGTTCAGCACCGTGAGGTAGGTGCCGAGGCCGGCCTTGTAGCGCTGCGTCGCGAGGTCGTAGGCCGACTCGGCTGCGCTTTGCGCGCTGACCTGCTCGGTCTGCTGGCGGTCGATCGAGCGCAGCGAGCTGAGCTGGTCGGCCACGTCATGGACCGCGTCGAGCACGGCGCCGTTGTAGCTCTCGACGGCGGCGTCGATGTCGGCGTTCTTCACGCGCAGGTTGGCGCGCAAGCGACCGGAGTCGAAGATCGGCAGGCGGATCGCCGGGCCGACGCCCCACTGCTCTGCACCCGACTTGAAGAACTGGTCGAAGCCGATGCTCTGCAGGCCGGCGAACGCGGTCAGGCTGATGTTGGGATAGAACGCGGCCTTCGCGCTCTTCGCGTCGTTGGTCGCAGCCTCGACGCGCCAGCGCGCCGCGGTGATGTCGGCGCGGCGGCCGAGCAGGTCGGCCGGCAGCGTCGCCGGCACGGCCACCACCTTCACGGTGCTGAGCGGCACGGTGAGGTTGTCGAGCGCGTTCGGCGCCTGCGTGGTCAGCGCGGCGAGCGCGTGGCGCGTCAGCGTGATCTGCTCGTCGAGCTGCTCGATCTGCTGGCGCGACTCGGGCAGTGCGCCCTCGCCCTGGCGCTGCTCGACGGCCGTGTCCAGGCCGCCTTGCACGCGCTGCTTGATCAGCGACAAGGTTTCGTCGCGCTGCTTGAGCGCGCGCACGGCCACGTCGCGCTGCTCGAACAGGCGGCCGAGCTGCACATAGCTGCGCGCGACATTGGCGGCCAGCATCACGCGGGCGGCCTGCACATCGGCCTGCGCCGCGCGTTGCGCGCCGATGGCGGCTTCGATCGCGGCATGGTTGCGGCCGAAGAAGTCGAACTCCCAAGACGCGTTGACCTGGCCGTTCGCGAACTCGCGAACCGAACCGCCCAGCGGCGCCGGGTAGATGCTCTTGGCGCTGTAGCGCTGGCGCGTCGCGTCGAGCGCGCCGGTGAGCTGCAGGCCGTCAGCCGACTTCGCACCGCCGACCAGTGCTTCGGCGCGGGTCAGGCGCGCTTGCGCGACCTTCAGGCTGGGGTTGCCGGCGAGCGCGCGCTCGACCAGGCCGTCGAGCGTGGAGTCGCCGAACGCATGCCACCAGTCGGCGGCCAGCGGCGGCGTGGTGGCGTTGGCATCCAGGCCGACGGCGGCAGGCGCGCTGACCTGCGCCGCGCTCGGCGCGATGCCGGCGCTGCTGGCGCAGCCGGTGAGCGTGAGCACCACGCTGGACGCGAGCGCGACGGCGATCGCCGCGAGGGTCGGGAGCACCATGCGCAGGTGGCGGGCGCTGTGGCGGAACAGGTCGTGCGCTGCAGCGGCTGTCATTGATAGTTGTTGTGGCTTCATTTGCTTAGGCAGTTAATTTGGCGAGTCTGGCCTTCGGGATCGCGGCGCTTTGTCAGCTCGCGTCCCGCAAGGCGTCGCCGGTGTCGACCATGCGTTGCAGGTAATTTCTGAGGGCTTGCCATTCGGTCTTCGAAAAGCCGGCCAGGTGGGCGTTGAGAACATCGGCAAGGACGGCCGGAACCTCGACCAGCGCGGCCTCGCCTTCGGGCGTGAGTTCGACCTTGACGACGCGCCGGTCTTCGGTGGAGCGAACCCGCTTGCACAGGCCCTTCTTCTCCAGCCGGTCGAGGAGGCGCGTCATCGCGCCGGCATCGACCTGCAGCCAGCGCGCCAGCTCGGCCACCGTGGAAGCACCGGCATTGCGCAAGCGCATCAGCGGGCCCCATTGGGCACTGGTGAGGTCGTGCACCGTGAGGCGCTTGTCGACCTGCGAGACCACCGACATCATGATCCGCTTCATCAGGTAGCCCACGCTTTCCTCGGCGCAATAGGCATCTGCGCTGTAGAAGTCTGCGGGGGGTGCGATACGGGTGGCGGTACGGGTCACGATGGGTGTCCGATCTGGAATGAGATGAATATACTTGCCTAGGCAGTATTTGTCAAGGCCCACCTCGACCCTAAGCCCGTGGACCTGGTCGGCTGTGGCCGCTCGCCTACACTTCCCGCATGCCCAGCCCTGCCCTGCCGATGCCCGCCAGCCCCTCGTCGCCTGCTGCCGGGCGCGACGTGCGTTCGCTCAGCGGGCTGAGCCCGTTCCTTCGCCCTTATCGGGTGCAGATCGGCGCGGCGCTTCTGTTTCTCGTGCTGTCGGCGGTGAGCACGCTGGTGTTTCCGGTGGCGATGAAGTCGCTGATCGACCAGGGCTTCGTGTCGGGCGATCCCGGCTCGCGCGTGATGGCGTTGCGCGACCACTTCTTCGCGTTGTTCGCGGTCGGCGCGGCGCTGGGCGTGTTCTCCGCGCTGCGCTTCTACGCCGTCACCTGGCTCGGCGAGCGCGTCACGGCCGACCTGCGCAACGCGGTGTATGCGCACGTCGTCACCCAGAGCCCCGAGTTCTTCGAGAGCACGCAGACCGGCGAGGTGCTGTCTCGGCTGACCACCGACACGACGCTGGTCCAGACCGTCGTCGGCTCCAGCTTGTCGATGGGCCTGCGCAACGCGGTGCTGGGCATCGGCGCGATGACGATGCTGATCTTCACCAACCCGGTCGTGATGACGCAGGTGCTGGGCATCCTCGTGATCGTGGTGCTGCCCAGCCTCTACTTCGGGCGCCGCGTGCGCAAGCTCAGCCGCGCCAGCCAGGACCGCGTGGCTGACACCAGCGCGATCGCCGCCGAGGTGCTGAACGCCATTCCCGTGGTGCAGAGCTACACGCAGGAGAAGCGCGAGGCCACGCGTTTCGATGCCGCGACAGAAGCCGCCTTCGGCACCGCCGTGAAGCGCACGCGCATGCGCGCCTTCCTGGTCGCCTTCATCATCACCGCCACTTTCGGCGCGCTGCTGTGGGGCCTGTACCAGGGCACGCAGGCAGTGGCGCGCGGCGACATCAGCGCCGGCCACCTCGGCCAGACCGTCGTCTACGTGATCATCCTGGTGAGCAGCGTCGCGGTGCTGTCCGAGGTCTACGGCGATCTGCTGCGCGCCGCCGGCGCGACCGAGCGCCTGATGGAACTGCTGACCCTGCGCTCGCCGATCACGTCGCCCACGCGGCCGGTGCCACTCGCGCCGACGCGCGGCGGCTCGTCGCTCGCGCTGCGCGACGTCAGCTTCCGCTACCCGTCGCGACCGCAGCACGCGACGCTGTCGCACTTCGATCTGCGCGTCGCGCCGGGCGAGACGGTGGCGCTCGTCGGCCCGAGCGGCGCCGGCAAGAGCACGGTGTTCCAGTTGCTGCTGCGCTTCTACGACGTCGCCGCGGGCGAGGTGCAGGTCGACGGTGTCTCGGTGAAGGACGTGTCGCTGCAGGCGCTGCGCGAGCGCATCGGCATCGTGCCGCAGGACAGCGTGATCTTCTCGACCGACGCGCTGGAGAACATCCGTTATGGCCGCCCACAGGCGAGCGATGAAGAGGTCATCGCTGCCGCCAAGGCCGCGTTCGCGCACGACTTCATCCTGGCGCTGCCCGACGGCTACCAGACCTTTCTCGGCGAACGCGGCGTGCGCCTGTCGGGCGGTCAGCGCCAGCGCATCAGCATCGCCCGCGCGATGCTGAAGAATCCGCCACTGCTGCTGCTCGACGAGGCCACCAGCGCGCTCGACGCCGAGAGCGAACGCATGGTGCAGGCTGCGCTCGAGTCGGCGATGAAGGACCGCACCACACTCGTCATCGCGCACCGCCTCGCCACCGTGCAGCGCGCCGACCGCATCATCGTGATGGAGGCCGGCGAGATCGTCGAGACCGGCACGCACGCGCAGCTCGCGGCATCCGGCGGCCTGTACGCGCGGCTCGCGGCGTTGCAGTTCGATCAGCCGATCGAGCAGGCAACGGCCGAGCCCGAAGACGAACGCGCCGAGCCGGCCCGATAATCCGCGTTCGCCATCCCAGGACCGCGACGTGACCGATCCCCGCCCCATCCGCTCCCAGTACGAAGACTTCATGCGCCACGTGCAGACGCATGGCGTGGCCAAGGCCGACCGCACGGGCACCGGCACGACCAGCGTGTTCGGCCACCAGATGCGCTTCGATCTGCGCGAGGGCTTCCCGCTCGTCACGACCAAGAAGGTGCACCTCAAGTCCATCATCCTGGAGCTGCTGTGGTTTCTGCGCGGCGACGCAAACGCGCGCTGGCTGCAGGAACGCGGCGTGACGATCTGGGACGAGTGGGCAAAACCCGATGGCGATCTGGGCCCGGTCTACGGCGTGCAGTGGCGTTCGTGGCCGACGCCCGACGGCGGCCACATCGACCAGATCGCCGAGGTCGTGAAGCAGCTC
>Ga0307510_10002282_pt1 | contig 21630 bp, 19 predicted proteins | sample 12_EM_MG_FD_207224 | JGI IMG/M metagenome (GOLD analysis project Ga0307510, IMG submission 207224) | Populus trichocarpa ectomycorrhiza microbial communities from riparian zone in the Pacific Northwest, United States - 12_EM | ecosystem: Host-associated > Plants > Roots > Unclassified | place... | reverse complement strand
ATCAAGAAAACATAACTGTCCGCAGTCTATGTTTGATTTGATTGAATGTTCTCCCTAAGATTAATAACGTAGATCCGCCACAATTATTAAACTCAGTTGCTTCACAAGTTCATATACCACAACTCCGGTTTTGATATCAAACTTAGCAATAGATTGTCTACAATAATAACTTAGAGTCCACTCTAGCAATTAAAATAAACAATCATAGGAAAAACAAGCATAGGAGAACAAACATATTCATTATATAAACTGAAAAGAAAAGGTAAAATAAATCTCACAGTTCTTGAAATCCGAAGGTTTTCGTGTCCTTGCAACCAAGAAAAAGTGTTTAGCCTAGCATGTTTGTTGAACAACTAATCAAAAAGAAGGAAGAATGCATGATTTAGGGTTTCTTAGAGGAAGGGGGTGTTTTTCTCTTCTTGGCTGGCTGCCCACCTTCTCTTCTCTCATTCTTTTTATATCCTAGAAAACCCTAGTCTCTATTTTACAAAATAGTCCTCCCTTAAGTAGACAGTTTACATTTAAGTACTTCAATAACTATTTTTCTAAAAAAGGAGAAATAGCCTTGCATGAAATCTTCAAGCTTTGACTTAGAGGAGCTAAATTTCTGAAATAAAAACTTGGATATCGGTTTAGATGCTTCGGAACATAATTTGGACTCGTTTCTTCACGAAACCTGTTTGCTGACAGAATTCAGTTGTCATCTTTGAAAACTCATATCTCCATCATATGAAATCTTTTTTGGATGAAATTTGGATCGTTTATAGAAATTTGAGTCAGGAATCTAAAAAAATTGAGTTTGCATCAATTGGACTTCTGTAGCTCCAGATATTCAAGTCGGAATGGCCGAAGGTCAACACTGGCAGATTGCGAGATTTGACTTTGAAAGTTGTGATTTCCATGTTCTTCTTCATTTTATTTTCTTGACTTAGATGTCCAGAAAGGTATGGATGTTATCTTCTTAATGCCACTGGAATCACTTTATTTCAACCTCTAGAGCTCACGCTCTGCACAAAACATCAACTGAAGGTCAAATCTGCCAATTACCTCCAATTTACTCCTTTTTGCATCTTTCATCCAAAAGTGCCTTCAAAACATAAAATAAAGAATATCAAGGCATTTTATATATATAACATAGGCTAAACACTGGTTAAATGTGGGTGAAACTATCGAATAATATGGTTGCATCACTATGACTCTTGAGACATGTTGTTTTAAATGTATGAATAATGGTATGTAGTGAACTCATTGCTCATAGACTCACAAAATGCATCTCTTTGCAAAGACCAAACCATCACATTGGACGAGGCCAAAGTTTATTGATCTTAACTGTTTGCGTTTGAAATGAGGAAAGACTATCTTTGTTATTCCTTTCATATTCTAAAAAGTATATCCCTTGCAGTCCCTTTTTGAGCCTGAATAATTTTTCTTCCATGAAAAAAACCCGACTAGGATCACACCCCACACTGGGGGGCAAGTGAAAATTTCAAGGAAAAAAGATGAAAAAAACCGTGAGAAAGCCGAAAAGGCAAAAGAGCCCAAGAAACTCAATGACTAGGGGGCATGCCCAAATCACAAGAAAGAGTGATAACCAAGATAAAGTGAGTATGCCCTAGCAGAGCAATGAAAAAGCAAATCAAAGAAGAGCGGCGAAAAAGATGAACGACACAAAGAGTCGAATTGCTGATAGTGATCTTCAGTCTTTGAAACCCTGAAACACTCTTTGAGCCTTATGATCTTTTCTTTCATAACCAAAAACCTCAGCCTACATTACGTGCCTGTAGAAGTCCTTTCTAATCGAGCAAGCAAGCAACGTGGGTTAATAAGCAATGCTCTCAAAATGCAAAGAGTGCTTCTTTATTAGAGTCATGACATTGAGAACAAGTTATTCATTATTATTCATGCTGATAAAATAAGTGTTCAAAAAGAGACAGTTTTTCTCAAACAAAACCTCGAGCTGTTTCTTGAGCCCTTCACTTTGGAAACCCATAAGAAACAGAAGGTCACCTCATGATATCCTTTCACCAAAGACAATATCGCCAAAAACAAGAGCAAATAATCTTTTTTCCAAGAAAAAAAAACAAGGAGTTGCAAGAATTCAAGAGCAAATTGTTTCAAACTTTACATCAAAACAATTTTTGTTTTCAAAATGCAAGATCAAGATTTCAAGATTCATTCTGAACAGATATTCCTTCACCACACTAGAAAAGGAGAGAAATGAGAGAATGGTCACTTAAAACCATTATTTGTCTAAGTTGTTGACAGAACACACTTAGAGGCAATGGCCAATACAAAGGGGCAACATTGTGTTTAAAAGGAAAATCGATCCCTTCTAGAAAGAAAGAAAAAAAGAGAGAGAAAAAAAAAGAGGAACATTTCCTACAACAAACAAGGGGGCATTGTGGTTTATAAAAGGCAGCTTGATCCTTTCAGCAAGTGACACAAATGTTTTTGGTAGTGAGAAGGGGAGTAATGAATGATCCTCTCAAACTATTTGACGAGATAGAAAATCTCTAGCAAGCAAGTGGGTCACGATAGGCACCATGAAACCTGAGTTGTGTAAACAAATCTGGGAAAAGACTTACATGGGCCAACTCGAGTGGGCTAGAAGCCAAATGACGACGATGACCCAAATTAGAGGTAGTAAGCTCTCATCAATCAAGCAACAAGAAGATTAAGGAGAAATGGGGGCCTATATTTCAAATCAGGTAAAGATGCATGCATATCATCCAAACTTTGAGACATTGGAGAATGAGTTTTGCAAACTTCACAAGAGAAATCTCTAACGAGATCCATCAAATGGAAGGCCACCTTGAAATGGCCAAGTTTGAAATTGCTTTTGAAAATTTTTCACATTTGAGAAATTTTAACTTGGACAGGCTGCCCACGAGAATTAGGCCGCAAAAAAAAATCTCTTTGTATTTTTCCACCACCTTCTCTCGACCATCCAAGGTAGTGCGTTTCCTAACCCTACCTCCTTTCGAGCGCGCCTTCGAGCCCTCACCTCCTTCGAGTGCGCCTTCGAGCCCTCGACCATCCTTTTGAGTGCGCCTTTGAGCCCTCATTTTTCTTTCTCCTATTACTTGGGTAGGTCACCCATTACAATGAGACCCGTTCCTTTTTTTTACTTGGGTAGGTCACCAATTACAATGAGATCCTTTCTTTGTATTTTTTTTTCTTTTTTCTCTTTCCACCTGGGTAGGTCACCCATTACAATGAGACCCGTTCTTTTTTTTTACTTGGGTAGGTCACCAATTACAATGAGATCCTTTCTTTGTATTTTTTTCTTTTTTCTCTTTTCACCTGGGTAGGTCATCCATTACAATGAGACCACTTGCGAGTTTCCTCGCATTTTATCATTGGGCAGGTCGCCTGGAACAATGAGACCACTTGCGAGTTTCTTCGCATTTTATCATCAAGCAGGTCGCCTGGAACAATGAGACCACTTGCGAAATCCTTCGCGTTGCTTCTTCCTATCAGGTTGGTCGCCTGGAACAATTAAACCACTCGCGAAACCCTTTTCACGTTTTATTCTTCATCGGGCAGGTCACCTGGAAAAATAAGACCACTCGCGAAATCCTTCGCGTTGCTTCTTCCTATCGGGCTGGTCCCTGGAACAATTAGACCACTCGTGAAACCCTTTTCGCGTTTTATTCTTCATCGGGCGGGTCACCTGGAAAAATGAGACCACTCACGAAATCCTTCGCGTTGCTTCTTCCTATCGGGCTGGTCGCCTGGAACAATTAGACCACTCGCCAAACCCTTTTCGCGTTTCATTCTTCATCGGGTAGGTCGCCTGGAACAATTAGACCATTTTAAAAAAACCCAAAAAAAATCAATAAAAAAATAGAGAAAAAAGGAAAAGAGGAAGGGTTTTCACAATTATTCTTCTTTACAAAACTTACTATACAAAGTCAAAAGAAAATAAATTTTCTAATGCATTTGCACCGTAAGCATTGTAAAGTGGGGGCTACTGTTGTAACCCAATTTTGGCCATTTGGCTTTTAATTTAATTTTTACAGGGTTTAAAATGAAAAATTAAAAGATCAGAGATTTATTTCTATGAAAAGTGTGATTTGTCAACTTCCGTGAAAATTAAGGACTACAATGTGCTTTTGTCATTCTATCTTTATCTTCAAGATAATCCCTATCTTCGAGATAATCCTTGTCTTCAAGATAGTAATAGTTATCCGCTTTCAAATTTGATTCTTAATCAAATTCAAACTTCAAAGAAGAGAATGAGTTTGATTGAAACTTGGTTTCTCACACGCGAAGGGACTCTAGCACTATAAATATAGATCTCAGGATATGAAAAAGGAGGACAATGGGGAGAAACCCTAAGAGAAAAAACCCCAGAAAAAAGCCATTACTAGAAACCCTACAAAAAGAAAAAGATGGGGCGCGGCCGAATCGTAGACTAATAGCCGCTGCCCCCTCCCCCCAGCTTTCCTCTCTTCTTACCGGGTCTCAAACCAGCCATTACCAGCCCCCTCAGTTTTTTTCTTCTTCCCCGGCCTCAGGAACCACTCCCTCACTCCTACTTTTAAAAGAATACCCTTCGGTTTCTCTCTCTTGAACCAGCCGCCCCCTCTCAACCCGTTCTCTATTTTCTCTTCAACACCTTCTTCAGCCTCACTTCCTTCCCTCCCCGCCAACCGAAGCCATTACCACCATCTCCCAAAACAACCCTCTCTCAACCTCACCCCATCAGCAGCTCTCTTTCTTCCTTAGCCATTTACCAATAGCAATAGAGAATCAGCACCCGAAGACCCAATGGTTCCAGCCACAAGCAGCTGCAAAACAGAGACAATTTTTTCTCTGAACTCAGCTGCAACAGCAACCCCTTCTCTTCGGTCCAGCATTTAGAGCAGCACCAATATCGCAGCGCAATAACAACAAACAGCGTCGCCTCCTCCTCTCATCATTCAGCTTCCTCCTCACGTCCAGCCACCACACCAAAGTCCTGTGATGTAGTTTCTTGTCCTCCAGCGGTGCAGCTTTTTCTTCCATAGACACAGTGAGCTCTGGAAAGCAATAGTAGCTCCTTCTCCTTCTGCACCCGCGACGTCCACACCAGTAGACTCGCGGTGCAACTTCTTCTTCGCTGGAAGGAACCTTGCGTCTTTATCAACACAGTAACAGTGGCGGAAGATCTTCCTTCCAGCAGAAAAAGCAGCACCTTCTTCTCCAGCCATTGACAGCAGGATATTCTTCCAGCCTCTATTAAAGCAACATCAGGAACTCTCCTTCATGACAGCAGCTTGTCCCCGCCGTGAGCAGCAGGCCGGATCTTCAACTGAGACTAGCGCCAGACCGTCTCCCTCTGCTGCGCCTCCAAGTCGCAGCAACACCAGGTGAGTTCTCCTTCTTTCCCTGTTTGCTAAAATTAATTAGCATATTACTGATGCATGCGTGAATTGTTCACGCACGCATGCAACAGTGGCCACACCGGGTCACTGGTTTTGACCAGTGACCCGACCCTTTTTTTTAGTTTTGAGACCGGGCTACATAAATAAAAAGAGAATAAAAAAATAGTTTTCGTTTCTTTTAATACAAAATTTTACGGATTTATTTACTGGCGCCAGAGTCAGGAATACCGTACTTTTTGAGTTACACAATATTTACCAACGCCAGAGTTGGAAATATTCGTAGGTGAATATTCACTGACGCCAGAGTCGAGAATATTACAGGATGACCATAAGAACATAACACAAACAAAACCTTTAGCAATTTTAGACAAAACCAGCAATGCAGCCTGCCTCAGGTAGGACGCTAAAGGGGTGATAGCATCTTCCCTTTCGCGTAACCAGTCTCGGACCATAGAATCTCTGTTGACCAGTTAGGGTTCCTAGTGACCATAATACTAGGTGGCGACTACTCGAACAAGATGCCAAATATCTGTTCTTTTTCCACTTGTGATTAATTTTTAATCGGTCGCCGCGATGTCCGGGTGTGACAATAGTAATCATATTTTTCTTCAAATTTATTAATGATGATGATGATGATGATGATTTTACCCTTCAAATCAAATCTATGGTTATTGTTCAATATTAATAATAACAAAAAAAATAATATTTCTAATACAAATAATAATATTTTTAATATCAACAATATTAATAATAACAAAAATAATAATATTTCTAATACAAATAATAATATTTTTAATATTAACAATATTAACTATAATACAAATAATAAAATGTTTAATATTAATAATAATAAAATTAAAAATATTTCTAATACAAATAATAATATTTTTAATAATATTAAATTTACCCTAGTTTAAGTGGGTCTGGCTGCAATACCAGGTCCAAGAGCTTGGTGCCCCTCTTAAATGCCAGACTCAAGGCTCTTGGGTCTGGCTCTAATCTGAACCCATTAGAATTAGGTAAGGACACAAGACTCAAGTTTAAGTGGGTTTGGCTGCAATCCAAACCCATTAGAGTTGGGTGAGGACGCACGATCCAAGAGCATTGGGTCCTGACACAGATCTATTAGCCTAGTGTCAGGATGTTTGACCCAATTATCTTAGGTCAGGTAGGGCTGTATGACCCAAGGGACTTGGGTCCACTCTCCTGCCACACCTAAGCAACTTGGGTCTTGCATGCCTTTATAGACCCAAGAAATGTGGGTTTGGAAGGGCATGTCAGACCCAAGTTAATAATAATAATAATAATTGATTTTACCCTTTAAATAAAATCTATGTTTTTTTATAGTAATAAAATTTATTTTAAATTTAATAATATTAATGAATTTAATAATATTAATGAATTTAATAAAATTTATGATATTAATAATAATATTAAACTTATCTGGCCAAGAGAATCGGGTCCAGACGCCGGACCCATTAACCTTGGGTCCCGATGCTGGACCCAAGAGAATTGGGTCTGGACGCGGACGCATTACCTATGGGTCCAGACCCCAGAGCCTTGGGTCAGGCAAGGCTGCAAAACCCAAGTTATTTGGGTCTGCGCCGCTGCCACACCCACGCAACCTGGGGTAGGCACCCCTTTCCAGCCTCAATTTTCCTAGGTATGGAAGGGGATGCCTTACCCAAGTTAATAATAATAATAATAATAATAATAATAATAATAATAACAACAACAACAATAATAATAATTGACTTTACCCTTAAAATCAAATCTATGTTTTATTTTTTTTAGTAATAATATTTTTTTTAATTTTAATAATATTAATGAATTTAATAATATTTATAAAATTAATAATAATATTTAACTTGTCTGCCCAAGTTCTTATATTTTTTTAATCTTCTAAAAAACAATTTATGGTTTTTCTTTAATTGTAATAATAAGTTTTTAAAATTTACTTATGATAATAACAATAATAATAGTAGTAGTAATAATTCCTAATTTTACCCTTCAAATCAAATCTATTATTTTTTTTCAATATTAATAATATTTTTTTATAAATTTATTAATTATTATATTAATAATATTAATTATAATCATAATCATAATATTTATAACACAAATAATAATATTTTTAATATTAATACTTTTAATATTAATAAAAATAATAATATTTATAATACAAATAATAATATCTATCATATTAATAATAATATTAAACTTATCTAGCCCAAATTTTTATAATAATAATTTTTTTAAATTTTTTTATTAATGATAAAATAACAACAATAATAATAATTGTTATTATATTATATTTTTCATTTTTCTTCTCTATAAGGTCTACAGACCCAGCCGCACGAATCTGCAACCTCTCGGGGGGTATGCAGACCCCAGGCCCAGGTTAGAAGAGACCCATGCGTGCGGGTCTGCAGACCCCTGGAGAGTGGGCTACAGCCCCAGGCACGCATACTTGCAAAGGCTCTAGTTCTCAAGGCATGGCAGCCTCAGCGCCAGGTGTCTGCAACCTGGCTCTGCAGCCCCGCCAAAATTTTCCCTGACTGTTGTATGAACAATATTAACAATTTTAATATTTCTAATACAAATAATAATATTTTTAATATCAACAATATTAATAACAATCAAACCATCCTTTCAATGCCAAATGCATCCCAATGAAAAGACAACAATCTCATGTCAAATGCAAAACAGAGTAAATTATATATATATATATATATATATATATATATATATATATATATGTCTACCAAAATTTCTACCAAAACTTTAGTAGAGTTTCCCCTATATATATTATTATTTGCAGCTCATGTTTAATTTCGTTGATTGATTCCATTGTAGACTCGAAATCCATGATCTAGAGTCAAAAGGTCTCATCCAGAAGTCCAGATCACCTTGGTCGTGTGCCGCATTCTATGTTAACAAAAATTCTAAAATAGAAGTCTAGATCACCTCTAAATAAGGCCTTGAAATGGATTAGATATCTAATTCCAAATAAAAAACATTTATTACAAAATTTGCATTATGCTTTTGTATTTTCAAAGTTTGATATGAAATCAGGTTTTTGACAAATCCAAATCCATCCAAAGGATTGTTACATAACTGCATTCACAGTCCCATTTGGTCAATATGAATGGGATGTTATGCCATTTGGTTTAAAAAAAGCACCATCTAGCCAATCCCTTAGCTCCTAAGATTGTAGAAACAGATGCATCCGATTTAGGGTATGGGGGTATTCTCAAGCAAGTTCAAAATTTCAAAGAACAAATTCTTCAATTTACATCTGCCCATTAGAATGACTGTCAAAAGAATTACTTTACTATCAAAAAAGAAATTCTTTCAATTGTTCTATATATTACAAAATTTCAAAGTGACCTATTAAATCAGAAATTCCTTTTATGAATTGATTGCAAATCTGCTAAAGAAGTTTTACAAAAAAGATGTTTAAAATATTGCTTCAAAACAGATTTTTACTCGATGGCAAGCAATTTTAAGTATTTTTTATTTTGATATTGAATATATAAAAGGAAATACAAATTCCATTCCTGACCTTCTAACTCGCGAACTTATCCAAAACAGGTCCTGATGCCTCCCAAATCTAAAGATAAGGTCAAAGCCCCTTAGTCAGCATCTACTACAAATCCACAAAAAACCCAAAGCACTCCAAAACTTATGGCTTCTGCTATATCCTCTGCAAAACCAATAACTTCTTGGTGTGATGCAGTCGTTGCTGAAGAAAAAACAGCAAATCCTCCAGCAATACAAATTGAGAAAGTACAAAATTTGGTAGAAACTCTATCCAAATCTCCAAAATTAATTCTTGCTTTACAAACTCTCAGCCAAAAGTCTTCCCAAGAGGATGAATCCTCTCTGTCAGGTAAAACTTCTAAACTGATTTCAAAAAACCAAGCAGAGTCTTCTTCTCAACAACCTTTGCTTACAAATCTTTCATTCTCTCAAAGTAACTTCATCAAAACATCTCCAAAACCCAAATCTGAGTATTTTATCAAAACTAATTTTCAAAATGTTTTAACTGTTGAAGATGGTTTTTACCATCCTGATCTTATGATCATAGTTACAAAAATCTTTCCTACATGGTGGTATTTCAAACCTTGGGATACTGCAAAAACTCATGCTTATTATATGACCATTCTTGAAATTATAGGTTCCGTAAAATTCAAACATTTTAACCTTAAATAGCATCATATTGAACCAGCTTATTCCACTGGTATCATCAAACATGTCCTACATCCAACTAATTGGAAACAGCCTCTCCATCATGGAATCCGATTTCCTATCAGCTTCCAAGCCAAACTACATAACCATTGCTAAACCTATTCTTACTGGGACTACCAACAGGCATGGTTTAATGCTTTTTTCTCCAAAACTCCAAAGGAAACCATTCCTGGTTATTTTATTTTGATACCTCGATCAATACTACAAAACTGCCAAATTGGTTCCGTCAATGGTGGGATTACTTTGGTTGCATCCCTTAACTCCTTCACCCATACCCTATGGTTGAAAAAGGCTACAAACTTTTCAGACAAAATTTCAGAGGCACAGAGAGAAAAGAAATTTCTCCCACTACTCATGTTTGGTTCCAAATTCTTTGTGCCATGGGTATGCTCGTGGTACTTCGACTACAACGATCAAAATACCCTTGTAATTTTGATCAGAAAATACAAAGTTAAATGGTGGGACTCTTTTGCAGCAAAGAATAAAAGCTCTGAATCTGCTGTAATGTCATGGTTATCCTCCAACAACAAACACGGTATCAAATAACCACCACCTCTACAAGACCAGTCCCAATCCCTTTTCCTCGCCCAAAAGACCCATATCTCAGCACTCTTGGCATCTGCCAAGTCCAAAGAAGAATATTTTCAAGTCATGAAGCAACTCCTGGACAGCGAAAAAGGAGAATTCTTGATTTCTTCCTCAGGATCATATACTCCTTTAGGTGATGAAAATGAAGATGATTGCTATGGCATCCTACCATCCCTACAAAATCGTTTTAAAAAAAGAGTATTTTGGCTCACTTGTTTTGAGCCCATTTTCGATGTCTTTCAGGCTCATTTGTTTTTTAGCCCCTTTCCATTTTTAGGCCCATTTTTCTAGGCCCTTTTTCTACAACATTACCTGATGCCATAAATAGACAAATCAGTTGTCCGTGATAAGAAGACAACAAAAGGAAACCCCATGAAAAACATGAGCAATTTCCAAAATTGTCATCTTTTGATCATGGAAAATAGCAGCACATGGCTTCAGAATGAATCTTCAGCCTTTCCACAAAGGTGTTTTGGCCTCTTCCATCACAACTCCATTATAAAAAGAGGCCTCTTGAGCCTTAGGAGGCGGAACACATCCGGGAGAAACAAAAAAATCTCTTAAAACACTCTCCTGTAACCAATAACTTCTTTATATCCAGTATCTCCTATATTGATTTCTAATACAAATTTAAGTAAGATTCTATTTCCTTCACATTCTATTTATATTCTTGCAAAAATTTATATTTCTACAAATTTAAGTATGCTCTGTGTTTGGTAGAGGATCCTGTCTTTGACTTGCCTTTTCATTCACATTAGAAATTTGTGAATTTATTCCCAAACTCAGTATATCAGCTGGAAACCTGTGACCAGATTTGTAGATCATTCTCAGGTGTAACAACACCACGTACTGTTTATCTTTTATGTTATTTATCTTTTATCTTTTATCTTATATATATATATATATATATATATATGTCTGCCAAAATTTCTTCCAAATTTTCGGCAGAGTTTCCCCTATACCGGGAAGTCCCAAGTTATCGACATATAACATGTTTACACTTCTAATATCTCACATCTCATAACTCAATCACGACCCAATCATCCTGGATCTCCATCCCACAAACATCATCGTCATTACAACTAGAATATTTATAACATACATTGAACAACAAATATCATTATAGAGGAATAAAAGAGATAAACACGCATACATGGAACATGATTATATGAATTTCAAAGTTAAGTTTATCTATTCAAGTTTAAACATCAATTATACAAATTAAGTTATATAAATGTTGTAATATTACAAAATACAAGGATATACTTCCTAGAACTAGATAACAAAAAGTGAACATAAGCTAGGATCCACTCCTGTCGTGCATGTAATGGTCCTGAAACAAAATACATATTATTGAAATATAAATATCGCAATAAGTATAGTAACACATCCAACAATTTAAAAAGGCAAACATGTATTCATATTATATTCACTTCTCCCTTCTTTTTAAACAAAACCAAAGTCTGTGTATAGCTTGGTTAACCTAAAATCTCATTCGACGACTCCCTTTAACCAAAGCTAAATTTCATGTTGCGGTTGGGTTAACCTGAGATCCCATTTGACGATCTTCTTTAACCAGAACTAAAATTATGTATGTAGCTTGGTCAATATGAAATCCTATCTGGCGACTCCCTTTAACCAAAGCTAAATTCCATATTGTAGTTGGGTTAACCTGAGATCCTATCTGGCGACCTCCTTTAACCAAAACCAAAGTCATGTGCGTGGTTGGGCTAACTTGAGATCCCTTATGGCGATCCCCTTTAACTAGAACCAAATTCTGTCTATGTATAGCTCAGTCAACATGAAATCCAATTTGGTGATTCTCTTTAACTAAAGCTAAAATTGGTGTTACGGTTGGGTTAACCTAAAATCCCATCCAGCAATTTCCTTTAATTAGAACCAAAAAAGTGTGTGTGGTCTCATTGTAATAGGTGACTTACCCAAGTGGAAGATTAAAAAGAGTTTTGAAAGTGGTATCATTGTAATGGATGACCTACCCAGATGGAAAAAATATGAAATGGTCTCATGGTAATGGGTGACCTACCCAGAAAAATGATGATCTCATTGTAATGAGTGACCCATCCAAGTGGAAGATGGTCTTATTATAATGGGTGACCTACCCAAATGGAAAACATATGAAATGGTCTCATTGTAATGGGTGACCTATCCAGAAAAATGATAAAAAGGTGAAGTGGTCTCATTGTAATGGGTGACCTACCCAAGTGAAAGATGGTCTCATTGTAATGGGTGACCTACCCAAATGGAAAAAATATGAAATGGTTTCATTGTACTTGGTGATCTACCTAGAAAAATGATAAAAAGGTGAAGTGGTCTCATTGTAATGGGTGACCTACCTAGAAAAAAAAAAGATGAAAAGTGGTTTATTGTAATGAGTGGCCTACCTAGATGGAAAAACAAATGTGAAGTGGTCTCATTATAATGAGTGATCTACCCATATGGTCTCATTGTTATGGGTGACCTACCTAGTGGAAAATAAAAAAGTGATCTCATTGTAATGGGTGACCTACCTAGATAAATGCAAAGCTTTTTTTTTAAAAATGGTCTCATTATAATGGGTGACCTACCCAGATGAAAGATAATATGAAAAACGGTCTCATTGTAATGGGTGACCTACCCCAATGAAAAATGGTCTCATTGTTATGGGTGACCTATCCAAATGAAAAAATGAATTGTCTTGAAATGATGGCATGATAGGGCTCGAAGGGGGATGAGGGCTCAGAGGCGCACTTGAAAGGAGGTAGGGTTAGAAAATGCACTACCTAAAAGATAAGGACTAAAAGGCGTACTTGAAAGGAGGTAGGGTTAGAAAACGCACTACTCGAGTGATGAGGGCTCAAAGGCGCACTCGAAATGTGGTAGGGTTAGAAAATACACTACCCAAAAGGTGATAGTGAAACATCGATCTGTTAATGATGAAAGCAATACATTATGATCAATATGCATGTATACTTACCTGAGAAATATAGGTCCCTCTTTTCTTCATAGAGTCTTCCTTTTCTCAAAAGTTGGAGTGTTGGTAGTAAACTTCGATGGCTTTTTCACTCTTGCTTACTCGAGTCACATTTTGTGATCTTGACCTCTAGGAAAAGCTTGATATCATCATACTTTTTTGTCCTTCAACATTTATCTCAAAGGTCACCAGTTCTGCCTTACATTTTGTTTTTTTAGAAAGGGAATCATGGAGGCAACCCTATTATACATTTTTAGATTGCCTAGCTTGATCATGCCCCTAAGTGTTCAATTTGGGTTTTCTTTAGTGATGAGGCTACATCAAAGAAGGTTTGGGTTATTTATAAGGAGTTGTTTTCATGTAGAATTTTTGGAATTTCAAAGTTATTCCAGACACATAAATCATTTTGACATCAGTTTAAAGCAAACTCGTTATGAAGAAATTCAAATAATTTTGGACAAGTTTTCAGAAGTGATGAAAAAAATTTTGTTTTGCTTTTGGTGAAAGTATGAAGTGACATTTTGTTGGTCAAAGAGGTTCAAACTTTCAATTTGAGGGTTACAGAGAACCGATCTTCAAAGCATTCATTTTGATTGTATGAATAATGACTTGTTTCTCATAAGAAAGCATTGCCTACCGATCCAGATTGCTTGCCTTTGATCAGAAATAGCTTGATTAGGCATGTAATGTAGGCTTTGGCTCTTGGTTATGAAGAAAAGGATACTTGTAGGCTCAAAAGGTGTTTAAAGGATTTCAAGACTAAGGATCAATAGTGCTTGTTTCCTAACATTTTGTCTTTTGCATTTTTTTCCAAAATGATCCATCATGCCCTCTAATGTCATGCTTGGGCCTTTTCTCTTTGTTTTTTCTTTTCTTTCTTCACTTGGTTAAGCATCATCATATTAGGTTTTTTTATGGAAAGCTCAAATCTTTTAGATCATTTGGATTTTCCTCATACCCCCGGCTTTGTTTGGGTACCTTTGATCATTGAGAATTTTCTTTCACGCCCCCAGTGTTATTTGTGGCACTTTTAATTAATGAGGATTTTTGTACATCTCTCGCACTTGCCCCCCAGTGTGGGATGTGATCCTAGCCAAGGTTATTTCCAAAAAAGTTACTCGACTCAAAAGGGGACTGCAAAGGATATATTTTAGCCTCATGAAAGGATTATCAAAGATGACTTCTCTTCATTTCAACCGCATGCATTTAGGATCAGTAAGCCTTGCTTTCATGCTGGTATGCAAAATGGTTTCTCATTATTCATTTAGTTAAAACCCAGCTTTGGAGTCATCTCATGCTGTTTGGGTTTTTATTCATGTTTTCTAGGTGTATGGTTATCTTTTTAAGGAATCACTTGAATTTCCAGAACTTGTTTGCTTGGACAAACACAAATATGATTTTTGTTTTTGTACGTGTGAGATCATGCATAGTTTTGGAAACACAATGAAGAATTCTTGGTTCAATGGTTTCATGAGTAAAGAGTGTGATTGTGTAGGCATGAAACAACAACGAAAATGGAGGCACATTATGAATATTAAGAAAACACATGATCTTTTCAACAAGAATGGCTCATTTGATAAAGAAAGTCTTGTAGTGTTATATGCCAAAATACTAACAAGACTGAAACAAGTTAAAACAGACATGATCAAACAAAAGGCAATAATAGGGCAGGCTTCATCCTCCCATTTTGGTAAATCTCCTATTGGGCTAGCCTCCCCACAACAACTCTTGTAGAGGTCTCATTGATGTTGGGGACAAAAAACTGTGGTAGAAATTCAAGCCCTTCAAAAATTTATGTCACCTTTTTCGCACCATGCCTTGACCATCGGTGCTTTCAAATTTCCCGGACATTCCATCGCTAATGCATTTCTGATCCACCACTTCAAGCATGATTAGGTAGAGGGTTCGTGTTCACATTAGGAGTGTCTTCAAATGTTATCCTCCCTACCTTGATTAATTGTGAAAGCTTTCTCTTGAAGGCGTTGCAAGTATGAATGTTATGTCCAGCAATACCAGTATGGTATTCTCAAGTGAGCTCTGGCTTATACCATCTGGGGTAAGGTGGTTGTAAAGGTGCCAGAGGTTTGGGAGCTACATGTCCAATGCTTAACAACTTCTAGTATATCTCATTCAAGGGTAGTAGTAATAGAGGTAGTTGTTTTTGGACGCTTTGGTAATTTCCAATTTGGCTTTTGGCTTGAAAGTTTTGGGGCTCAGGTTTTTTAATGTTGGTAAATTGGGATGGATTGTAGTAGTTTTGGGATGGGTTTTTCCTACCTCTGTAGCCATCTCCAACATGGATGACCTCCTTCCTTTTGAAGCCTCTTTTCTTAGTGGGTGTAGAAATTCTACCACTCTTGACGCCTTGCTTTATGCGCTCACATACTACCATAGCGTCAGTGAATTGCTGAGCTAAGCTACCCATTACATGTTCATAGTATGGTGCCTTGAGGGTGTCAGCAAATAGATTGACCATCTCTTTGTCTAGAAATGGGGGATGCACTTGAGCAGCTAATTCCCGCCATCTTTGAGCCTATTCCCTTATGCTTTCTTTGTCCCTTTTCTCCAGATTGGACAAGCTAGTTTTGTCAGAAGCAATGTTTATGTTGTACTTGTACTGCTTGATAAAAACTAGTCCTTCCATACTTGTACTTGTACTTCACTCATGTACCAGCTCAATGTTGCCTCACTTAAGCTATCCTGAAAACATGCATTAGTAGTTTTTCATCGTGTACTACTTCTGCCATTTTATTACAGTAGGACTTGAGGTGGGTCATGGGGCATTGTGTTCCACTATATTTGATGAATTCAGGAACATGAAACTTCTTCGGGACAACCATATTTGGGACCAAACACATCTCTGCTGCTCGTACTGGGTCATATAAATTCACCACTTCGATGACTCTGATTCTAGCCTCCAGCGCTGCCATTTTATCTTGATCGATGTTATTAGATGACTTGGCCTTGTGGGACTCGTTGGCAAATACATCTATGACCGTTAGGGTTGGTGTAGGAATCATTGAGTACACAAATACTAGATTGCATTAAGGTTCTTGACCATGTTCACTCATTCTTTCTTCGGGCTAAGCTATTGTCGTTGTCTAATTAAAGGTGACGGGTCAGTTAGAAGAACCTTCACCAGAGGTATTTCCAAGTATTTGCTTGAGTAAGCTAGTGAGGCGAGCCATGCTTGTCTTCAGAGACTCCAACTCTTCTTGAAAATGGGCGTCACGGTGAGCACACTCTTCATCTTCCATGTTTCTTGCTCGGAGTCGGGTGTTGTAGATTCTTTGGGGACCTATATTTCAACCTGGTGCACGTATGTATGTTATTTACAATGAATGGATGTAAATGTTTGTACATGCTCATTGGATATGGATGGCTATTTAGGGAGCTTATACTCTAAGGACAAGTTTTGGGGACATTACATGATGGGTAGGCTTTCTACCTGATCTCAAAAGGGTCTCTTGTTGTCCTAGTGATCACCCTCGTAAAGGCAATGTGAGGGCTCAATAGGTAATGGGATGGCATGTGGACCAATCATTACCACTCTAAGCACTTAGCGAACAGTTAGGGTTTACACAAACTTAAACCTTGACTAAAAGTCATAAGGTAAGCTGCTAGTCCCCTACTTAACCTAAAGTTTTTCAGTGTAAACTCTCACAGAAAAAAGTGAATGATGGATGAATCTATTCTATACAATGTGCGAACGATACGTGCAAGAATCAAAGCATAAATAATGAAAGGAAGATGCATATTTAAAAAAACAAACATAAAAACCCAACAATAACACAAAAATCAGACATAAAGAAAGCTTAGTCCACAGGGTCCCCAGCGGAGTCACAATTCTATCGCACGTGCCCGCGCGGTGTCAAACGCGATCGTCCACTCTCGTATGTGCCTAGCAAATATGGGGAGACAAGGAATTCTCATCTTTTATCAGTGGGAAGGGGAAATGAGAGTCGCTACCTAATATTTTGGTCACTAGGAACCCTAACTGATCTCAGATATCGGGCATGAAGACTGGTTGCGTAAAGAGAAGGTATTAGCACCCCAAATACAGGGTACCTAAGATAGGCTGCATTATTTAATTGTCTGATAAAAAACTAAGGTCTTGTTGTGTTTTCTAATTGTTGGTTTGTCTAAGGTTTAAGAAACGTCCTTCTTAGTTAGGAGATCCTTAACTTATCGGGTAAAACCTAACCGTTCTAACATCAATAAAAAGAACTACCTTTTTAATGTCAGGAATACGTTTTACGTATAAATTCATAATCCCAAATACTAAAAGAAAACAAAATATTTTTGGGGTATTTTTGAAATATTAGCCTAGTTCTCATAACTTTAATAAACTGGTTATTAAAGGCAAAATGCATACTAAAACATATATTTTTTGAAGTTTTGTTGTATGAAAATACGATATGATTTTTTTTTTTTATCTTTTAGAGACTTGGTCGTATGCATTAAAACAAAACATTTTTTTGTTTTATAATTTTTTGCAATGTTTTGATGAAAACTGGATATTTGAATACCAAATTTGTAAACCAATATTAAGCAAAGTTGATACAAAAAAATAAGTGGGAAAATCATACATTTTGAAAGGAGTTTTTTTTGAAAATTTTTTTGGACTCGGCCGCACCCGGCCCAACCATTTTGGTCTGGGCCGGCGCTGTCCGACCCAGTAAACAGTGGAGAGTGAATTAAATTCTCTCCACTGTTCACTTGCAGAACAGTGGAGGCGATGAAGAAGACGAAGAAGAGCGGGAAGCTGACTTGCGGTGGCTCATGGTGGCGCTCGCCGGTGGCGTTGCGGTTGCGAACTGAGGAGCTAAGTGCGGTCGGTCAACAGTTCTTCTTCTCTGCTTCTCTGTGTTATTCCTTTTTTTTTCGTTCCCTCCTCTTCTCTGATTCTTCTTCTGTGTTTTACGGTGTTCTTCCCTCTTACGATGGTGCTGCTGTCGTTGGTGGTGCTACTAGTGGCGATCGGACGTTGGTTCCAGGCGGCGATAAAAAAACCAATCATTGCTGTTGTTTTTCCCTTATGTGCAGAGGCACCAGTTTCTTTTTTTTTCTTCATGATTGTTGCAGTGTAGCCCGCGGGTGGAAGAAGATGGCAAGAGGCTGACGATGACACTGTTTCAAACAATGGAGACAGAGACTAGAAAGAGAGTGAGGTTACTGTTCTTCTCTATTATCTCTTCTCCTTTCCCCTGTCTTTTTTTTTATCCCCTGTTTCCTTCTCTCTGGTTTCAAAAACAATCTCCCCGTCCTCGTTTTTTTTTTCTATTCCCCCCCTCTCTGCTCCTTTTCTCTATTTTGTCTCTCTTTCAAAACTTTTGTCCACCTCCCCAAAATCTCCTCTCTCCCTCTTTTGTTTCACCCTCTTCTCTGTGTCTTTCTTCGAAATCTTGCCCCCCCTCTATTTCTGGTTCTCCCCCTGTATTTATAGGAAGCAGGGGAGAGGGCCACCTTACCCTGTCCAAGCGCAGGGTAAGGTGGCGTGGGGCAGCTTTTGCATAGCCGCCCTAGAGCATGGTTCCGTCTCTTTTCTTTATCATATTGGCAGGGTATTGTGGGTATAGGTGGTGTCAAGTCTGGGGAGAGAGTGAGCGGGGAAAGAAGATTTTAAAAATCTTGGGGAAGAAGGAGAATAATGTGGTTTAAAACGACACTGTTTCGGTTTTTTTTTTTTTTGTTTTTGAAAAAAAAGGAAATGAATTTGAGAATAATCCAAAAATGGGTTATGATAATAACAATAAACTTATCCAAGTTTAAGTGGGTATGGTTGAACACTAAGCTCAAGAGCTTTGGGCCCCTTTTAAATGGCAGACCTAAAAGCCTTGGGTCTGGCTGCATTCCAAACCCGTTAGCCTATGATCTGGCTCTTGACCCAATTATTTTGGGACAAGTACGACTACAAGACCCAGGAGACTTAGGTCTACCCCTTGCCACTCCCAAGCAACTTGGGTCTGGCATGCCCTTCCAGATCCAAGTTAATAATAATAAAAATAATTGATTTTACCCTTCAAATCACATATATGTTTTTTTTATAGTAATAAAATTTATTTCAAATTTAATAATATAAATGAATTTAATAATATTTATGATATTAATAATAATATGAAACTTATTTTACCTAAGTTTTTATAATTTTCAACGCCCTCAAATAAAACTTATTGTTTTTCTTCGATAATAACAATATTTTTCTTCAAATTTATTAATTTAATAAAAATAATAATAACAACAACAACAATAATAATAATTTTACCCTTGAAATCGAATCTATGTTTGTTTTTCAAAATTAATGATATTTTTTTAAAATTCCTTAATTATTATGATATTAATAATATTAATTATAATAAAAACAATAAAATTTATAACACATATTAATATTTTTAATATTAACAATATTAATTATAATACAAATAATAATATTTTTAATATTAATCATAACAATAAAGCCTTGGGTCTGGCTGCAACCCGAACCCATTACATTTGTGTGAGAACGCAAGACCCATGTATTGGATCTTGAGGCGGACCCATTAGCCTAGGGTCCGACTCCTGACCAAATTGTCTTAGGCCGAGAAGGGCTGCAATACCCAAGGCACTCGGGTCTTTCCCTTGCCACTCCCAAGCAACTTCGGTTTGGCATGTCCTTCCAGACCCAAGTTAATAATAATAAAAATAATTGATTTTACCCTTCAAATCACATCTATGTTTTTTTTTATAGTAAAATTTTTTTTTCAAATTTAATAATATTTATAATATTACTAACAATATTAAACTTATTTGACCTAAATTTTTATAGTTTTTAATCCCCTTAAATAAAACTTATAAAACTTATTGTTTTTCTTCGATAATAATTTTATTTTTCTTCAAATTTATTAATTTAATAATAATAAGAATAAGAATAATTTAACCTTTCAAATCAAATCTATTGTATTTTTCAAAATTAATGATATGTTTTTAAAAATTTTAATTATGATATTAGTAATATTAATTATAATAAAAACAATAAAATTTATAATACAAATAATAATATTTTTAATATTAACAATATTAATTATAATACAAATAATATTATTTTTAATATTAATAACATTAATCTTCATAAAAATAATAATATTTATAAACCAAAATAATAATATTTTAATATTAACAATATTACAATTAAAAATATTTACAATACAAATAATAATATATTTAATATTAATAATAACAATAAACTTATCCAAGTTTAAGTGGGTCTGGCTGCAACACCAGGCCCAAGAGCTTTAGGCCCTCTAAAATGAGGGACTCAAAAGCCTTAACTCATTAGAGTTGGGTGAGGACGTAAGACCCTAGAGCATTGGGTCCTGACGCGGACCCATTAGCCTAAAGTCTGACTTTTGACCCAATTGTCTTGGGTCAGGTAAGGCTGCAATACTCAAGGGACTTGGGTCTGTCCACTATTACTCCCAAGCAACTTGGGTCTGGCATGCCCTTCCAGCCCTAAGTTAATAATAATAATAATAATAATTGATTTTATCCTTCAAATCACATCTATGTTTTTTTTTATAGTAATAAAATTTGTTTCAAATTTAATAATATTTATGATATTAATAATAAAATTAATAATATTTATAAACCAAAATAATAATATTTTAATATTAATAATAGCAATAAACTTATCCAAGTTTAAGTAGATCTGGTTGTGATTAGTACTTAAAAGTGCATTTTTATCAAGGTTTTGTATCATCATTTTGCACTTAAAATATCAATAACTCCTTAACTAGAGCATGTTTTATAATAACATGTCTAATAATACAAGATAGCTTTAATTTATGGTAAATGTTCATCTTAAATACAGGCCTATCACATAAATCAAAGGATTGATTGATGAGTTTAACTACTAAAATTGAGAAGACAAAGAGAGGGCTAAGTTTAGAAAAGAGATACTGGTTCAGTCCAAACTAGAACACCATTCGATTATTGGATCATAACTAGAGTTGTAGAACTTGGATTTAGGTCTGGTTTATATGTATGGAAAGCTAAGACATAGGTCTAAAACTTTTATGAGAGTCCAAGATTTAAAAGTGCCATTTTCGAGTTCAAATGGTAGCAACAATGGAGAAATCAGAATTTGTCCTGCAGCCTAGACAATGTTCAGTGTTCAGCCCATATCTCGAGTTCAAGAAGTCCAAATGCATCGATTCTGTTACCAAATGTTTTGTTGGAAAGCTGAGATAATTTCCCAAAACTTTCATGAAGACTATTTGTTCAAATTCTGATGTCAGCAATAATGTTTTTTGCAGACAAGAAGATAAAGATTGTTACCAAGTCAAGAGGTGGCCACCCACTCAACAATTAGTCATCAAATCAATAGTTCCGAATTTTGGCCTATAAAAGGAGGCATTTGCCATGCATTTAGGCATCTTGGTTTTCAGATCAAGATCATGTTCTTGCTCTCTCTCT
>Ga0307510_10002281_pt1 | contig 21631 bp, 17 predicted proteins | sample 12_EM_MG_FD_207224 | JGI IMG/M metagenome (GOLD analysis project Ga0307510, IMG submission 207224) | Populus trichocarpa ectomycorrhiza microbial communities from riparian zone in the Pacific Northwest, United States - 12_EM | ecosystem: Host-associated > Plants > Roots > Unclassified | place... | reverse complement strand
TTCATCGATAAGGCCGGGATTCGATCTGGTGTAATGCGATTCGATTTCGTTCGGAAATGGTCAAATGAGATCAATCAATTGGGAAAATGTTCGATATTATTTAATCTCATTCGATATTATTTGACCTTGTGATACGCATTTCTCGCTGGGGTTCATCCTTTGTGCACTCTTCAACGGTCAACTGCCGCTCTTCAGCCCCTTTGGGCAGAGAATGAAATGTGTCACTGTGACATGTGCCTGACCATTGGCAGCAAATTCTGACCACTACGACTGCACCTATAGTATCGATGTCATGTTGGTCCATCGCGAAGCCTCGCCTGGGCCGCTTGCTTGTAGCTGCGGATGTGAAGTAGACAGCTTTCTTTCGATATGACCTCATCGGCCGCCGTGGCTAGTTACGAAACCGAAGTAACCGGCCAGATTCTAAATACCGCTCGACTGTCATTGGATGAAATTTGAAATAGCCGGCTCAGCCGATGAAAAGGGCGACTTGTTGCGGGTCTCGCCGTAAGGCACGCTTTTCTCAGTTACTCTGCATGTATTGATGCAAGATGCCACGGGCGCTTTCCCTAAAACACCCCATTTCGCCGTGCTCTGGCGCCTTCCCCTCGCTGCGGCTCGATAGATATTTAGGGAGCTCACTGGTAGCACTTTATGTGACACGGTCACACGGAGCTACAAGACTACGTCTACAAGTACCCTCCAAGCAGCTTCAAACATGCTTATATCGAACGAACCCCCTCCAAACTTTCTCTTCGAATACAGCGGCAGCGGTGGCGCAGATATTGTCCTTCGTTCTCACGACTCCCATCATTTTCGGGTCCCAAAGTCTTACATTATCGATAGCTCTCCCGTACTCAAAGAGCTTATCCACGAAACCCTGGATATTCCGAATGGCGCGGGCGGCGAAGCATCACACCCGTTAGTCCAGCTCACAGAAAGCGGAGCGATCCTTCACAGCCTTCTCACCTTCATCTTTCCTGTAACCACCCTCGTACCATCGACCGCTGAAGATGCGATGGAACTGCTATCTGTGGCACAGAAGTATCAAATGGTCTCGGTACTAGCCCACATTCGAGACAGAATCGCACGACAGAATCCACCATTTACCAAACTAGATTCCGCAGTCCACATTTATTCTCTCGCGCAAAAGTACGGACTTCGCGAAGAGGCACTTCAGGCAGCTCAAATTATATTGAAATACCCGATGGACATCGCGGATTTGGAGGATAAACTCGACATAATGCCGGGACCTTCTCTTTATGAACTTTGGAAGTTCTACCAAAATACTCGGGCCATTCTTGCATCGGACCTCATGGAACTCGGGACGTCTTCCAGTGGTGTAAGCGACGCTTTGGAAGGTTTCAGCTGTTCAGCAGCAACCGTGTCTTCCCAAATCCCGCGCTGGCTTGACGACTACATTAAATCCATAGGAGATGCCCCTCATCTGTTCGATTTCGTCGAGTTCAACATGACCCTGGCACACCACATAAGAAATGGACATAGATGCTCATGTGAATCTATACCCAACCAGACAATACGCAATGTCTGGGAAGCTTTGGCTACTGTTGTTCATAGCAGTTTCGAAAAGGTGAGTGAGATTCATGTCGATGAGTCGCTCACGACGCTGATGCCTTCACAGGCTGGATCATCACTCTCCCTTGTGCAGGGAAGAGAGGCTTCTCAAGCCCGAGCCAATCCAATCACGTTTCCACCTGCACCCTTGGACATACCCGACGCAAATCTTATCGTTCGATCATCCGATCATGTTAATTTTGGTATCCATAAGTCAATATTGGTCATGGTGTCTCCTTTCTTCGGGGACCTGCTTTCTATTCCCCAGCCTTCTGACAGCGAATCCGTCGATGGGCTTCCTGTGGTCCAATTTTCTGAAGACGCAGAACTATTGAGCACCCTTGTCTCGATGCTTTACCCTGTCCGCCGGGTGATACCTGACTCATACGAGAAGGTGTTGAATTTGCTTGCGGCTTGTCAGAAATATGACATGGTCCAAGTTCAGTCCTCTATTCGGGCCAAAGTAAACCGCGGGACTTTCCCAGCGCCGGTCGGAACAGAGGGTTTCCGTGCATACGCGATTGCATGCAACAATGGGTTGGTTCCGGAAATGGAGAAGGCAGCGCACATGACGTTGGATCATCCCATGACACTTGAAACTCTTGGAGAAGCGCTGATCATTTTTGATGGTTCTGCATTGCGCGATCTCGCTCGTTTCCGCGAGCGCTGTAGAGACAACCTTGTCTTATGCCTTATGTCATCCCTCGAATCCCAAGGCACGGGCGAATGGTATTGTCCGAGTTGTGGGAACTGGTCGCATTGCGAAACCAACTTGTTACATCAAGCCCTCTCGCCGAATAACAGCTCGAAAAAGCAAGCGTTCACTGACCCAGTCACACCTTTGAGCATACATGGGGAATACTTGAAGGCGCTCGCAAGTTATGCTAGGTGCCACTTTTGTGGGCAGGTGCAGGATTCGACATTGTCCGCAGATCTTGAAAGCAAGTTGGCGCAGGCACGGGACAAGGTACATACATTCCTTCTTATTTCAAAGTACCTGAGGGTTCACCTCTCTTCCTCCTTCGGGTACGTGGTGACCTGCGGCAAACCCTCAGATTCGACTTAGCGAGATCTTGGGGATCGGTGACAACCCCGATGCCACCTCTGATGCTGCAATATAAAGTTAAAAGTCACACGAAAGGTAGGCGCCACAAGTAAAATGGTGTTCGTCACTAACTCCGACTCGTTTATAGTTGTCATCTGTATAACATTTACTCAGCAGAGTGCTAGTGCCGGAGCATGCGACCTTGACCAGACTCCTTGTATTTTACTCCCCCCTTTCACCGCCGCCGTCTTGGTGAAATGGCCATGCCTCAGGGTATATGGTCCTATGTATCTTGCAGTAGTACCACCACTTCATTCCACCCCTCTGATTTTCGTCCAATATGAGGATTCCCTTCAATCCCTTACTGTAGTGTTTATCAACCATATAAAGCGAGGGAACCCAAACTCCGTCTGGGAAAGAACACCGATGTTCGGGAACTGGGTGCTACCATATTTAAGTAACAGTTTTACTATGGGCGCATAAAGGCAGGCGGAGAAGGCAATGTGAACCAGAGATATAACGTGATGAGATCTCTGTCTTGCAACGCGCTTTCAAGTCGGAACATAATGGGCCCCCGAAACAAATTCCGCGAAGAGTAGTATGATATCATAATATTCCTATCCAAGAAGGCTTTGCAGCTTCCTGAAGTCCGGCGTCTCGAGACTGGCGACCTGCGCGCGCTGGGACAGTCACTGTACTGTAACGATACAGTGTGTCAAATGGCCCTACCCCACGCTATCCTCGCACGAATTTGAAACCACCGGATCAAGCACCGGATGACCACTCACTAGGTATTGTAGGGTGTCATCAACAATCGAGTATTTTAGTTTCTAGAGGTTGCTCAAGCTGAGAAACCAATAAAACTGATAGAAACCAGTGGAAACCAATGGAAGCACAGGAACCTTGAAGACATGTAAACGTATGTCAAATGTCCAGGAAATCTCATGAACCCACATTATGGACCACATGTATGAAACCCTCCAAACCCTACGTAAACATGGGATTTATGCAGTAGTGCTGCATAGGATAAGTGTTGGTCGATTTACCTTGGTTTCCGGGTTTTCGGGAACCTGGAAAGTATTTGGACCTATTGCCGACGGACACCTGGTCCTTTTTATTCTATATTTTGCGGTACTATTGTGATTCTGAGTATAGATTGGTGATTGACATTGTGTAGGAGGGTAGCATCGTTTTACCGACTCCGGTGAACAACCAGGGCGCAGGGCAGGGCGCAATCGAGGAATTGCTCGTGTCTCACGATCACGGGATCCCTCTGCTAAATTATTACGACGACGCGTCGCCCTTCGAATTCGATCTGCTCTGCCAGTGAGGAATATCTTACCTGCGCCTATGAGTATCAACTTCGAATCAATTCTACTCACCTTGTGTGCGCCATGTTGTTCCCTCGCGCTCCTGTGGACAAGTGTTCGAGTGTTGGGCGGATTCATTGAATGTCATGGGGCCCACTATCGAGGAACTGGGCCCCAATGCTGTGAATGTACGTGTGCTTGTGTGGTGACATTTTACACAGGCTGAAAGCAGAGTTGCTCAGAGTTGTTCTCAGACACGCATCGGAATTACGCTACAGCCACTCTATCCAAGATTCTGGACACTCATGAGAAATCCTCACAACCTTCACATGAGAATTTGTCTATACACCCCTCAAAACGAGGCGGAGACAGTTACGTGGGATGCAGGGGGGAATAATCTCGAGTAAAAGCCGCAATCGACTTAGAGGACCGTCACGCAAAGGGGTTCTGCTGCGCATGCCGTTGACTTACTCTCGTTGCCTCGATCTTTGAATGGGCCCACATGACACGTTCAACACACGTTGCAACGCCCTCAGCCCTGGCGCAATGTTCCATTCTTGTCCGTCGGCGCACTGATGCCATATCGGTCATCTCGAAGCCTCTTGTGGCTGCGGAAATGAAGCCTAGCCATATCATCAGGCACCCCGCAGCGCGTCTGATTCCTCACCTGATGCCCCTATCAAGATAACCACATTTGCTTTCTTCTGATACAGGTGGTCTGACTGCCGAGCCTCGCAACAGAAGACACGCATTCGTCAGATAGTTTTGCTTGGTACATCGTTTCGACTGCGGAGGTGCCGGCGCTTGCCCTACTGCGCCTCATGTCTGTTTGTGTTCTGGCGTCTTCTCTTCATCGTGTCCTGATGGATATTTAATACAATTGGTAGCGTTCTTATGACACGAGACTTCGCATACAAGTTCCCTTGGAAGCCGCCTCCAACATGCCTACATCGGACGAACCCCTTCCAAACTTACTGTTCGAATACCGTGGCGCTGACTTCGTTCTTCGCTCCCACGACTCCCATCATTTCCGTATCCCAAAGTCTTACATCATCAACAGCTCTCCAGTACTTGAAGAACTTATCAGTGGAGCCTTGGATTCCCCCAATGATGCGCACAATGAGGCAGTAGTTCCGGTTGTTCAGCTCCCAGAAAGCGGCGCCATTCTCCATAACCTTCTCACCTTCGTCTTTCCTGTAACCCCACTCTTACCGTCGACCACTGAAAAGGTCATGGAACTATTATCTGTAGCCCAAAAGTATCAAATGGCCTCTGTCCTGGCCCACATCCGGCTCAGCACCACGCAACACAGTCCGCCATCTAACCAGATGGAACCCACACTCCACACTTATTCTCTCGCTCATAAGTACGGAGTTCACCAAGAAGCGCTTCAGGCCGCACAAACTATTTTGAAATACCCGGTGACCATTGAGGATTTAGAAGATAAGCTGGATACGATGCAGGGCACGTCCCTTTATGAACTTTGGAAGTACTACGAAAGCGCCCGGGCCATCCTTACATCGGACCTCACGGAACTTCGGACGTCTACCAGTGGTGTAAGCAGCACTTTGGGAGGTTTACGCTGTTCGGTATCTGGGTCTTCCCAAATCCCGCGCTGGCTTGACGACTACATTAAATCTGTAGGAGATGCCCCCCACCTCTTCGATTTCGTTGAGTTCAACATGGCTCTGGCACGCCACATGAGGGATGGATATGGGTGCTCTTGTTCATCTATGTCCAACCAGACAATACGCAATGTTTGGGATGCTTTGGCTACTGTTGTCCATGGCAGTTTCGAAAAGGTGTGTGAAGTCGATGTTGACGAACTGTTCACCACGTTGATGTCTTGTAAGGCAGGGTCAGCATCAGCACTCTCCCACGTGAAGGGAAGCAAGAATTCTCAAGCTCAACTCAATTCAACTATCCCTCCATCCGAACCCTTGGATATATCATTACCCGACGCGAATCTTGTCATTCGATCGGCCAACCTTGGCAACTTCCGTGTGCATAAGTCAATACTGGCCATCGTGTCTCCTTTCTTCAGAGATCTATTTTCTCTTCCTCAGCCTTCCGACAGCGAATCCGTCGATGGGCTCCCCGTGGTCCAATTGTCTGAAGACACAGAACTACTGAACAGTCTTGTCTCAATGCTTTACCCCGTCCGCCGGGTGATACCCGACTCTTACGAGAAGGTGTTGGATCTGCTTGCGGCTTGTCAAAAATATGACATGGCCCAAGTTCAGTCCTTCATTCGTGCCGAGGTCAACCGGGGGATTTTTCCAGCGCCAGTTGGAACCGAAGCCTTCCGTGCATACGCGATTGCAGGTGGCAAAGGACTTATTCCGGAAATGGAAAAGGCGGCCCGTCTGACATTGGATCATCCCATGACATTTGAATACCTTGGGGAGGCATTACGATTGTTCGATGGCCGTGCATTGCGCGATCTTGTTCGTTTCCGCAGGTGCTGCAGAGACAACCTTGTCATGTGTCTCAAATCATTTCTCGAAATCCAAGGTACAGGAGCCTCGGGCAGTGGATATCCCGGTGGTTGTTCCTGTGGGTCTTCAATTTCGTTATGGGAACTCAACTGGTTACGCCAAGTTATCTCACGGTATAAGGACTCGAAAAAGCAATTGTTCACGGATTCATTCCCCACACCTTCAAACATACGTGGGGAGTACTCAAAGGCTCTCCCGAGTTATGCTAACAGCAATCACCACTGCGGCTACTGCGGGCGTGTGCGTGCGGCGAATCATGATCCACCATTCTGTGCGGAGCTCGAAAGCAAGTTGGCGCAGGCACTAGACAAGGTATATACCTTCCTTCGCTTTGAAAGCACCTGAGAATTCACATCTTCCTCCTCCTCCCCCTACTCGGGTACTCGATGACACATGGCTAACCCACAGACTCGACTTACGGAGGTCTTGGGAATTGGTGATTCCTCCGACGCCGCATCCGATGCTGCGGGATAAATTTAAACGCCGGGAGAAAGGTGCTGTGACGTAAAGTGTTATTCTTCGCAGCTCAGTTCGTAGTGGGTTCATCGTTTGTGTACAAGTTCGTTTGACAGAGTACTGTACTACAATAGTGTTGTGCATCTAAACTTGACCGGGATATCTTGTGGTTGTCTTTGTTTCTCCGTTTCACAACCATGCCTCCTCAGCGCGTACCTCAGGGTACAGGATAGCATATAGTACCACCGCCTCGTTCTTGCCTCCGATTCCTCCAATACGACGTACATTTCAAGTACCCCGTGTCACTACCGCTAGTCTTCACCAACCAAATGCCTAGGACCAGAAACAGGAGAGGTCCAGCGGAGGTTCGCACTGTGTAATGAGAGTGTTTGACCAGGTGATCTGTGGGACAACATGCAAGGAAAGCAGCTAAGGATAGGGACTACTGTATGCCTGTGGATGACAAACGCTGCAGCCTCGGAAACGACACCTCGGAAACGAGCACCGCGACTCGGAGCCGTACCGCTGATCTCTGAGCTCCAGCCCGCCTCCTCACCATCGCGCGTCTGTCCTGACGTCCCTCAATGCGCCCGCCTATGTAGGACAGAAGTCCGACGCGACGCGTCCAACCAGTGTCCAACCTCTCAGCCTCGCTTCCAACCCTTCATTTTTCACCCTCGTGTTCCCCTGCTCGTCGCAGCCCCAAAGCCCTACGGCCGAAGACACCCGGATCGCCTAACCTTCGTCGGCCGACGTCACAAGCACGCACCGTCTCGAAAACCCCTCGCTCGACGTACCACATGTCGCTCACGGCCCCTCGCAAGTCGGGCCTCGGTCTGGACCACGTTGCTATCAGGAAGGATTCAGGTCTCTCTTCGTACGTTTTTTTGTGTCTCCTTTTGCCTTAGGTCATCCGCTCTCCATTCCACTATTTCTTCTTGTACTTTAGCCTTTTTACCATCGAGCATCGCCGCACCTCCCTAACCCTCCTCGTGTACGCGCTCGCCATCGGGTACCTTACTACGATCCAGTAAATGTTCTGCATTTCAGACACCACTGCTCCTCGCCTACGTCGCCGTGCGGGTCTGTCGCCGGCAGGAGTCGCAGGACCGCCTCTGCGTTCGTCTCTACCCTTTCCCCCTCCAACTCACTTTTGTGCGTAGAACACTCTTGCGTATATAAACTCCCGTGCCTGGCCTCGTCAAAGGCGGGCATCTGCGGCCCACTTTCTCCCTCATCATTTATTTTGCGTGCTTTTGCTCTCGCCGACCGTTTTGGCGACGAAGCCTGCCGTGCCGTCACTCGTCACTCTGGTCCGTGGTCTTTTTCGTGTCTTGTTCACCGTTTTCCTTTATCTTTAGCCGACCGTTCTATGCCTCGCCGCCGCCTCAAATCTGCTCGCCACCATTTCCGTACCTCTCACCGCCACCTTCGCCTTACGCCGCTCAGGTTTCCCTTGCGCCTTCTCGGTTCCTCGGGATCGCGAACCACTTCTGAACTCACTAGCAAGGTCACTCCGACTTAGCTCTTTACAGCGGTGCCGTATGTGACGATTGATCGGCTCTAGGAGAGAAGATCGCTAGGGCCAGCTCGGCAGGGCGATATCCTCTGAGAACCCTCCTTCCCACGGGAGACGAGGTTGGGACCAACCGCTCTTGCGATTTCCAGGAGTTCAGTGTGCCAAAAGTCTACATTATTACACTCTGCTCTCTTTGCCGACTTATCCCACTCTTATAATTCACCGTAGTCTTCAGCCTCAGCTTTATTATTCCCGTGTTTGCCGTTGGAGGGATTTTGTGCGCGCAGAAAACAAATGGGGATGGTACTGAAGAGTCAAACGCACGCCGGCGCGTCAGCACGGATACATAGTAATTATACTACAAAAAAGGAAGCGGGAAAATCGTAGGAGAAAGAACGACAGGTCCTACAGTACATGCATGTGCGAACCGGGCGAGCACGACCCGAATTTGCAACGTGAAGTACTCAAAGTCTCGCTGGTTTCTGGGTTTCCGGAATGGAAACCAACGTTGTCTAATTTTACGAACTTTACCACATAAATTGTAGGTTTCCATAGGTTTCCGTGCTGTGTGGATTCGCGTGGGTTTGTGAGGTTCAGTCTCCGGAAAATGGAACATAGGTTTCCAGCTTCTCAGGTTTCCGGGTTTCTTCTGGTTTCCGTCGGTTTCCTCTCGTTGCTCAAGTTGAGCAACCTCTGGAAACCAAAATGCTCGATGGCTGATGCCTTGACGGGACAAGGCGCAATCAATTTAGAAGACAGTCACGTAAAGCGTTCGGCCGCACGAAGTTACTCTCCTGGCGCTCTTCGCATCTGTATCAGAAGATGTCCAACACGTTGCAACACCCTCAACCCTTGGGCGTAATCGCGTAATCGCTTGTCCTTTTCTTCCTGATTGTGTATTGATGTTTGGTCCCTTGCTGCGGACATAAACCCTACCCATATCGAGTCTCCCACCCGCTTCAGGCTTCCTCTGATATCGCTCGCCACATAAGGGACAACTCGTGTGAGGTGGTCTTATGGCATATCGATATGACTGCGGAGGTGCCAGAGACGCTTTTTCTGCCACGCCTCAGGTCATCATGGTCTGGTTCTCCAATTTCTTCTTTGCTGCTCGACGAGAACTTAAAAGGCTACCAGCAGCTTTCTATCAAGACCGTGACTGACTGTGTCTACAAGTCCGCCTCGAGGCGTCCTCCGACATGCTTACATCGGATAAACCTCTTCAAAACTTACTCTTCGAATACCGTGGCGCGGACCTCATTCTTCGTTCCCACGACTCCCATCATTTCCGCGTGCCAAAGTCTTACATTGTCAATGGTTCTCCGGTTCTCGATGAGCTTATCCAAAGAGCCCTAGATCCCCCCAATGACGTGCACAGTGAGACATCGCTTCCGGTAGTTCAGCTTCCTGAAAGCGGGGTCATCCTTCACAACCTTCTCACATTCATATTTCCTGTGCCTCCCCTCGTACCATCCACTACTGAAAACGCGATGGAACTGCTATTTGTGGCCCAAAAGGATCAAATGGTCTCTGTGCTATCCCACATTCGGCTCTGTATCGCGCAACAGAATCCACCACCCACCCAGCTAGATCCTGCACTCCACATGTATTCTCTCGCCCGAAAGTACGGACTTCACCAAGAAGTACATCAAGCCGCGCAAACTATATCAAAATACCCCATGGACATTGTGGATATAGAAGATAAGCTTGATATGATGCCTGGCACTGCTCTTTATGAACTTTGGAAATACTACGAAAAAGTTCGGGCCTTTCTTGCGTCAGATCTCAAGGAATTTCGGACCTCTGGTGCACGCGACATTTTGACAGGTTTACCTTGTGCAGCGTCCGGGTCCTCCCAAGTCCCGCGCTGGCTTGACGACTACATTGAGTCCATAGGAGGCCTAACCTCTTCGACTACTTTGGGTTCAATACTGCCCTGGCGTGCCACATGAGGGACGAGGCATATCAGGATAGCTGCACGTGTTCATCTGTATCCAGTCAGATCATTTACAACATTTGGGAAGCTTTGACGTCTGTTGTCCATGGCAGTTTCGAAAAGGTGAGTGTAATGGATGTCGGTGAACAGCCTACGAGGTTGATGTCGTTACAGGCAGAATTGGCTTTATCCCCCGAGCAGGGAAAAGAGGGTTCCCAAGCTCAAGTAAATTTGACCACGTCTCTACCTCAACCGCTGGACATATCCCTGCCCGACGCCAACCTTATCATCCGATCGTCGGACCTTGTCGACTTCCGTGTCCATAAGTCAATACTGGCTATGGTATCACCCTTCTTTAACGACATTTTTTCCCTTCCCCAGCTTCCCGACAGCGAGTCAGTTGATGGGCTTCCCTTGACCAAGTTATCCGAAGACGCAGAATTACTAAACACCCTTCTCTCAATGATTTACCCTGTCCGCGTGGTGGTACCCGACTCTTACGAGAAGGTGTTGAACTTGCTTGCGGCTTGTCAGAAATATGACATGGCCCAAGTTCAGTCCTCTATTCGTACCGAGGTCAGCCGTGGGTGTTTTCCAGCGCCAGTCGGGACGGAGGCTTTCCATGCATATGCCATCGCATGCAGCAAAGGATTGATTCCGGAAACAGAAAATGCAGCTCGTCAGACGTTGGATTACCCCATGACGTTTAAAACTCTTGGAGAAGGGTTGCGGTCATTCGACGGTTGTGCATTGCTCAACCTTGCCCGTTTCCGCAAGCGCTGCAGAAAAAAACTTGTCACGTGTCTCAAATCATACCACGACGCCCAAGGCACGGGTCCCTCAAGGATTTGGTTTGGTTGTCCCGATACCATGACCAGTCCCGGTTATGGCTGGTCATCGCGGCAATCCCGACCGGCTGTTCTCCCCAGCTGGCAACGCCAAGTCCTCTCACGGAATAACCACTCGAAAAAGCAAGTGTTCGTGGATCCACTCCCCACTCCTTCGAACATACGTGTGGAGTACTTGAAGGCTCTGCTCAGTCATGATAGCTGCACTTTCTGCTTGCAGGTACACGCAAGGGACGGCCCAGCGTTCTGCGCAGAGCTCGAGAGCACGTTGGCGCTGGCACTAGACAAGGTACATACCCCCTCCTTTGATCCCAAAGTATCCGAGAATTTACCCCTCTACTGTAGGTATGCGGTGACCCGTAGCTCACCCCAGATTCAACTTACCCAAGTTTTAGGAACCCGTGATATCTCCAGTGTCCTCTCCAATGTCGCCTACGATGCCGCCTTCGATATCATCCCCGATATCGAATTCGATGCCGCCGTCGCCGTCGCCGTCGCCTCCGACGCCGCCTCCGATTCTGGGAACCAAGAAACGCAAGAAAGGTAAAAAGAAATAGTGACATTCGTTGCTAGCCCGTCTGTGGTTACAAGTTCGTCATTGTTTGCAAGTTCAATTGGCGGTGTGCTGGTGTTGGCACATCACCACATCCTTCTCATCAACACACCTTCCCCTTTGATGCGTTTCTCATAATACGAAATCATACTACAGTAGAAGTGGTAGCATTATCACCACACTGTTGCCTCCGATTCCTTTCAATATGACACCCATTTTGATTCCTTCCTGTCACCACTAGTGCCCATCAGTAATCCCCTCTGGACTCTGAGTCGGACAGACACTAGAGGATCTGTGGGAAAACAACGCCAAGGCAGCCAAAAATTAGGGACCAAGGATTCCCGGATTTTCGGGCTGGGCGGTGCTGTATGTTACGATTGATTAATCTCAGGAGCTGAGAGAAGAGAGCCCGAGGACAAAGGTAGCCCTGCGCTTGCCAGGAAACGCAGCTAGAAATACACCCCGTGCGGATCAAGCGTGTTCTGATGGAGCCTTTTAGTCCGCACCTGATGCGAGTGAAGAGTACAGGTGAGATGATGCGCACAAAAACTACAGGTAGAGAAGGTCATATATGCCGCAAGCAAGGAGATACGAAGGACTAACTAGAATGAGAATAACTTTTCCCAGGCCACCAAGTGCGATCTGCGCTCGATCCTTGCAGTGCATGAGGGATTCCATGTTAAAGGACGTTCTCCAATCCTTACGAGCCCACCTTTAGGCCACTGCATGCTGGCGTTTGTATATGGTGTATTCGGTGGTTCTGTAACGGCGCCACGTGGAAATAGTCGCCATGAATCACCCAGGCTGTGATCTTTGCCAGAGTGGTGTTGAAGTGGACGTGAATTCTTGCGCACAAAATCATCGCCAAGAGAAACCTTTTCCTCGTAGGGTCTCCCGTCGGCATCGGCATCGGCCTGAGGCCGCTCAAGTTGTATGACCAGGCGGTGATACCTAGGTATGGGACCATACCAACTGGCAGTCCTTCCTTTCCTTGGCAACAAGGTGTGATCGGAGAGTGTGATCACGTACCCTGGCCACTGTTCAGAATCAGGGACTGGTGTCCTGCTGGTTTGCGGCCGCTTGGGCGTTGAAAGTGGCCGATATGAGATCCACCCACCACGCCGAACATGATGGCCCCTTCACTTCGCCAATGCCTCCACATCTATACGCCTGAGATCTGTCGCAGAATCTTCTCCCCCCACGCACTGGCAGGATCTCGCGCCAACTCTTGGAGAGATTCATTTCAGTATTCGAAATTTGATTCTCGAGGAGCGCTTCTATGGTAACACACGGGCCAAGCATCCAGGGAACACAGGAGAAGGTGAGGCACTGTACGAAAACGTTGAGACTGCCAACGTTAGTGGGAAGCATTGAAAGCTAGATGGGACATGGGGATGTACTTTATCTGCCTGGAACTTCGCTCGCCAGTGGCTGCGAGACGATCCAACCCTAACCTTAACCATATCAGTACGTTTGGTTGACTCTAACGGCGCTTATACCACCGTGCCCTACAATCGTCTCTTCGCTTGGGACAGATGGGGATTGAAGGGCTACTAGATTAGCTTGCCATTCACAACGTGTAAAAGTCTCCTTCAAGCCGCCTTCAAAATGCTTACATCGGACGAACCTCTTGCCAACGTACTCTTCGAATTTCATGGTGCAGATATTATTTTTCGTTCTCACGACACCCATCATTTCCGAGTTCCAAGGTCCTACATCGTCAATAGCTCTCCGGTACTTGACGAACTTATCCAAAGGTCCCTATATCCCCCCGATGACACGTATGATGAGATATCCCTTCCAGTGGTTCAGCTTCCGGAAAGCGGAGCCATCCTTCACAGCCTTTTCACCTTCATCTTTCCCGTGACCCCGCTCGTACCGTCCACCCCTGAAAATGCCATGGAACTACTATCTGTGGCCCAAAAATATCAAATGTTCTCTATGTTGGTTCACATCCGGGGCAGTATCGCGCGACAGAATCCACCATCCACCCAGCAAGAGACCGCACTCCACGTTTATTCTCTTGCACAGAAGTACGGACTTCACCACGAAGCGCTTCAGGCCGCACGAGATATATTCAAATACCCAATGAACATCGAAGATAAGGTAGACGTGGTGCAGGGCGCTGCTCTTTACGAACTCTGGAAATATTACAACAAATTTCAGGCCATTCTTAAGTCGGACCTTACAGAACTTAGGAGGTCTAGTGCGCGCGGGACTTTAACAGGTTTACACTGTGTGGAGCTCAGCTCTTCCCAAATACCGCGCTGGCTTGACAGCTATATGGCATCCATAGGGAATGCCCCCAACCTCTTCGATCTCATTGAGTTCAACACCATACTGGCGCGCCATATTAAGGATAAATCCCAAGATCTTAGATGCCAATGTTCATCTATACCCAGCAAAACCACACGAAAGTTTTGGGAAGCTCTGGCATCCGTCGTTCATGGATGTTTCGAAAAGGTGAATGTGTTCGATGTAGCGGGGCTGTTTTATTTACTGAAGTCCTTTCAGGCAGAGTCAGCTCTAGTTCTTGTGCAGGAACGAGATGATTCGCAACCCGCAGTCAATTCGAACGTATCTCCACTCAAGCGCTTCAAGTTGGACGTACCCGACGCGAATCTTATCATTCGATCATCTGACTTTGTCGACTTCCGCGTCCATAAGTCATTACTGGCCATGGTCTCACCTTTCTTCAAAGACCTACTTTCCCTTCCCCAGCCGTCTGACAGCGAACCCGTGGATGGGCTTCCAGTCGTCCAATTGTCCGAAGACGCCGAACTACTGAGAATTCTTGTCTCGATGCTGTATCCCGTCTACCCAGTGAGACCCAACTCTTATCGCAAGGTGCTGTATCTGCTTGCTGCTTGTCAGAAATACGACATGGTCCAAGTTCAGTCCTCTATTCGTGCCGAGGTTACCCGCGGGAATTTCCCAGCGCCAGTCGGAACCGAGACCTTCCGTGCGTACGCCATCGCAAGCAGCAAAGGACTCATTCCGGAAACGGAAGATGCAGCTCGACAGACGTTGGATTATCCCATGACATTTGAAAGTCTAGGAGAAGGGCTACGATCATTCGAGGGTTGGGCATTGCGCGACCTTGCTCACTTCCGCAAGCGCTGCGCAGACAACCTTGTCACATGCCTCGAGTCATTCCTCCAAGTCTGCGCTCTGGGACCTTCCAACATTTGGGTCGGTTGCCCCGGTGATACGCCCAGTAAGTCCTCGTCACGGAGGTATATGCCCCAAGCAGATACTCTCCCCAATTGGTTACGTCAAATCCTCTCCCATAATAACGATAACCTAAAACTGCAAGTGTTCACACATCCACTTACCACTGCTTCGAATATACGTGAGGAGTACTTGTCAGCAATCCAGCATCATGCTGGCTGCAATTTCTGCTCGCAGGTGCATGCGAAAAACGGTCCAACGTACTGTGCGAAGCTCGAAAGCAAGTTAGCACAGGCACGAGACAAGGTACATACTTCCCTTTCTCTGATTTTAAAGTACCTGTGGATTCACACATCCCCTCCCCTTCGCGGTATGTACACGGTGGCCCATGACTAACCTTCAGATCAATTTTACTCAGATCTAAGGAATCGGTAATACCCCCTCTGACGGGGCCGCTCGCAGGTCCGCCTTCGATTCCTCACTTGGGTCCGTCTCCCAGGCAGCCCCCTTGGCCCTGCACCTGACTCGGAGGTCCCCGTTGGTCTCGCTCCTTGCCCCTGCTCCGTCCAGGTAGCGTGATAAACAAATGTTGCGAGAAAGTTCTCGTGGTATCGGAATAGTCGTAGAAATAGTCGCACAAGCAAAGTCACATTCATCCCTGACTTTGTTTGTAGTTTATGGGTTCCTTTGTGCACGAGTTCATGTGGCAGAATGCTAGTGTTTGTCGAGGATCCTCTATAGTTACGTCTCATTTTCACCGTCTCTTCCCCTTTGTGCATGCATCAGGGATATGTAGTGCTGTGGCACTATTACTATATTCTTGTCTCCGCTTCCTTCAATATAGCGTGCATCTCGGTTCCTCCATGTCACTACCAGCTAACCCTCGAGATTCTGCACCAGGGAGAGACCGGTGGAGGTTCACATTATGCTATTGCAGAATATATCAGGACAATCTGTGGGAAATAGAGCAAGGACGGCAGCCGAAGATCTATCATTGCTAGGGCATCCTCAAACTGACAGGATTTCTGTCCTTGTGCAATTTATGCTCAACTGGCCGCAGTGGGGCTGGGGTGCACGGGTTCCGAGTCTCTCTAAGATGACCACCAAAGAAAGAGAACGGGCCCGGTGTGGCATCAATGAATCATGATGGCCTCATAGTACCCTGCTGAGTGTACGGACTGATCATGAGAAATTGGTGATGTGGACGCGAATGGGAGACCTTACGGGGAAAGCGGAGGTCTTGAGTTTGTGAGCAAGAATACACCGCCCCAGCGAGGGCCACTGTGTGAACGATTCCCCCGGTGACTATTGCCAAGTGGCCCGTGTTGAATTTTCAGGAACAGGTAAGACGGACGTGGTGGGTTTCATTAGCCTTGCCCAATTTTTCGGATCCATCACCTCACCCTAACCAGAGCGCAATGGCTCAGCGCTCAGCGCTCATCGATGATCTCCGATCCGCTGTCAACTTGGTCGTCGCTGCTGCGGATGTGAACCACAGCGAAGCACGCAGCACGACACCTGCGCATATCTGGGCTTCCGGGCCGCCCACCGACATAATAATTACGTACTCTTCGTAGACTGCGCATCATGATACGCAGAAGCCATGGGCGCATGGGCGCTTGCGTTGCTTACATCCCGAGACGCCTGCACAGTGCTCCTGCATCTTCTCTTTGCCGCAGCTCGGTGGGCCATTAAAAGGCTACTCGATTAGCTTTCAATATGATGCGAGACTACGTCCACAAGTCCCCTTGAAGCCGTCTCCAATATGCTTACGTCGGACAAACCCCTTGGAAACTTACTCTTCGAATACCGTGGCGCGGACCTGATTCTCCGTTCTCACGACTCCCATCACTTCCAAGTGCCAAAGGTCTATATCATCAATAGCTCACCGGTACTCGAAGAGCTCATCCAAAGAGCTCTAGATGACCCCAATGACACGCACGGATCACTCCTGATAGTTCAGCTTCCCGAAAGCGGAGCCATCCTTCACAACCTTCTCACCTTCATCTTTCCCGTAACCCCCCTCACACCACCGACCACTGAAGAGGCCATGGAACTGCTATCTGTGGCCCAAAAATACCAAATGGTCTCTGTGTTGGCCCATATCAGGGACAGGGTCGCACGACACTGGCAGAATCCATCATCTACTCAGCTTGATGCCGCACTCCACCATTATTCTCTCGCACAGAAGTACGGACTTCGCCAAGAAGCACTTCACGCCGCGCAAATTATCTTCAAATATCCCATGACTATCGAAGATAAGCTCGACATGGTGCCAGGCGCGTCTCTTTATGAACTCTGGAACTACTATGAGAAGTTTCGGGCTATTCTTAAGTTGGACCTTACGGAGTTTAAAAAGTCTGGCGCACGCGGCACTTTGAATGGTTTAAATTGTGTAGAGTTCAGCTCTTCCCAAATCCCACGCTGGCTGGACAAATACATCAAGTCGATCACAAGTGCCCCAAACCTCTTCGATCTTATCGAGTTCAACACAGTCCTGGCACGCCACATCAACGACGTATCCCAAGATCACAGGTGCAAATGTGTATCTATACCCAGCCGGACCATACGTAGCTTTTGGGAAGCTTTGACGTCAGTTGTCTATGGGAGTTTCGAAAAGGTGAGTATAGCCGGTGTCGACGAGCTGCTTATGAGGTTGAAGTCCCTACAGGCAGAGTCCGCTCTGTCCCTCGTACAGGATCGAGAGGATTCTCAAGCCCAAGTCAATTCGACCACATCTCCTGAACCCTTGGACGTACCTGACGCGAATGTTATCGTCCGATCGTCCGACCTTGTCGATTTCCGTGTACATAAGCCAGTTCTGGCTATTGCGTCGCCCTTCTTCAAAGACCTACTCTCTCTCCCCCAGTCTTCTGACAGTGAATCTGTCGATGGCCTTCCCGTGGTCCAATTGTCCGAGGATGCAGAACTGCTTCATACTCTTGTGTCGCTGCTTTACCCCGTCCGCCCGGTGGTACCCAAGTCTTACGACAAGGTGTTGTATCTGCTTGCTGCTTGTCAAAAATACGATATGGTTCAAGCACAGTCCTATATTCGTACCGAGGTCGACCGTGGGTGTTTTCCATCGCCAGTCGGAACCGAGGTCTTCCGTGCACACGCCATCGCAAGTAGCAATGGACTCATTCCAGAAACGGAGAGGGCAGCTCGTCTGACATTGAGTCATCCCATGACGTTTGAAAGTCTAGGAGAAGGACTGCGATTGTACGATGGTTCTGCATTGCGCGAACTTGCCCGTTTCCGCAAGCGCTGCGCAGAAATCCTTGTCACATGCATCGAGTCATTCCTCGAAGTCCACGCTCCAGGGCCATCGAACATTTGGGTTGGTTGCCCTGATGTCATGCCCAGTAGGCCCTCATCACGGAGGCATCCACCCCAATCGGATGCTCTCCCCAGTTGGTTGCGTCAAGTTCTCTCACAGAACAACGACAACTTGACCCTGAAAGTGTTCACACATCCACTTCCCACGCCCTCTAAAATACGTGGGGAGTATTTGTCGGCAATCCAGAGTCATGCCGGCTGCAATTTCTGCTCGCAGGTGCATGCGAAACTCGGACCGACGTTCTGCATGGAGCTCGAGAGCAAGTTGGAACAGGCACGGGCTAAAGTACGTATATTCCATTTCTTGATCTCGGAGTACTTGAAGATTCACACACCCTCTACCCCACGGTGTGTGCGTGTGACCCGCGGCTACCCTCAGACCCAACTTTCCCAGGTTTTAGGAATCGATAATACCCCCGAGGCTGCTCCCGAGGCCGCCGCTGAGGTTGACATCGATCCCTCTCCAGGGGCTGTCCCCCAGGCGGCCATTGATCCTGCACCCGAGGCCATCGTTAGTTCTCCCCCTCAGGCCTCCTTAAATCCCGCGCAGGAGGAACCGTGGTAGATTGTCCATCTGCGCAAATGTCCTGGTGGCGTCGCAACGGCGGTAGAAAGGCAGAGAGCCACGCGAGCAGAGTGATGTCCATTCCTGACTCGTCTGTAGTTTACGGGTTCACCTTTGTGTACAAGTTCATTTGGCGGAGCAATAGTGTTCGTCGAGGACCCTCTATAATCGCTTTTCCTTTTCATCAGTCCCCGCCTTTGTGCGTGCCCCAGGGTGTAGAATCCCATGTGTTACACAGTAACACCCCCTTCGGAATACCCGTAATTCCGATACCACGATGAGCTGATAATTCGTCAACACATTCGTCGGAACGAGGTATCGACAGTTACGTGAAATGTGCGGAGGGAAGTGCTTGACTGAAGGCACAATCAACTTGAACATGGAAGACCATGACATAAAGGGGTTCAGTTGTAGCATCAAACCCGCCAGGTTACTCACCTGGCCTCGCTCATCAGATCTGGGATATAATTTGATAATATGATACAACGAGTATGGGGTCTTAATATGTAGATCAGGACAGGAGCCCTGCGGCTATCCAATCTAGTTGGTAGGAATTTTGGGGCTATGGTCGAGCGTGAACCCAGGCGGCAGTATATGGCGAAAAGTCTTTAAGAAGGGTGAGATCGAGACGGAATAGAAAACTGACCGAGGGGAGAGGGTGCGCGGTCCCGAACGTGCGATGTCAGGTGTTAGAACAAAAGCGGTAGCCCTTCTGACCAACAACATGATGGTTTGTTGTGAAACGATAATTTTATGCTGCCAGATTATAAATAGCTTGGTCCTTGAGCAGAGAGCTCGTTACATCAGTCGAGTCGGTGCGGCTCAGTTGGTTGACTGGGTGGTCCGAATGTGGTCGGAGAACTGTCGGCCGTCGGAACTTTGGCCAAACGGTGAGAGGGGAATCGTGAGACTCTCGAGTCACCCCCAACTGTCACCCCCACCCCCGCGGAAAATACTGCTGCTGCTCTCGCCTTTGCCCTCAATTACTGGCTATGACTCGTCCACCATCGAACGTTCAACTCTCCGGCTACCATTGTACGTTTTCTGCCAGTCGAATATTTTCACTCTTTGTTCTTGCTGAACTCCATCGCTCTCGATTTCTTACTATTAGACACTTTTCTAGCATCGGAACTCGCTTTCACGAGATAGACAATAAGCCTGAGTAGTCTCACTACACTGGAAAGTCTAAATGTTCTGAAGTTCTGAGCGAGTGGGTGTATCAAGTGCGTTGTAGTTATCATTTGCCCCACTACGGCCAGAGTAGATGACGCGTTTTGTTCCAGCTATCTCAGCGTAACATCCAACAACTGCTCGGGTTCCTGAAGTCTGGTCCCCTCAACGAGTCGCAGCTGTCCGTTCCTCGTAATCATCTCGCATTACTCGCTTTCTCCTGTCACTGTCGCTTCCACGGTTAACCGTGTCCGAGTTACTTTCATCGAGTTGATCGTTCCCCCCAAGCGCTCTACTGCACAACTCTCAACTTTGGGCCTGAGGCCGAAGAAGCGATTCCACTTCGAAATGAGCCCGAGGTCCATTAAAGCTACATATCTAAAGTCTTGAGTAAAAAATACAAAAACCCCCGCACTGATAGCCATATCTAACACTCCAACTGTTCCCGACTCCTCTTCACCGCACGTGAGTGAACATCGACCTCCATGTCAACGTCCATATCGGCCCCCATATCGACCTCTATCTCCTCTTCGAGATCCTTCAAATTCCGAATGGTCTGTTCTAACCACTCCTGCGTAAGCTGATATTCCGGCAGAGACCATGTCTCTGAGTCTGGTAGCTCGTCCAAAGTCAACGACCCTTCTAATGTCCACTGTGGTGGCGGCCAGTCAAGTGCTGCTGGCCAAGATGGGGCCTGCGCCTGCACTGGTGCGAGTTCTCTTATCTTCTCCATCTTTTTCGGACTTGCACTTGTGCTTGTTAAGCCGGGGCTGGGACACGGGCTCGCTGCGAGACTTTGTCGGTTCTCGGTGAGGCGCCGCGCGACATTCATGTAATGTTGTACTATCGTATCTGGTGAGATCGTTTCCTGTGGATTACAGGCGTCGCGGTTGACAATCAGCAAGTTGTGTTTGCCAATTGTTCGACTGATTGGGTCGGAGAACTGAACTAACCTTTCCTCCTGGGCCTTTAGCAAGTGAGAAAGGGCTCTGCGGTGTGAGTGGCGTACTGCTACTGCTGCCGCTACCACTGCTTGCGCTTCTTGGACGACTTGGAACATAACTCGATATTGGGCTCGACAGGGTGCTTGGAAAGGCGGGGCTCATTGGTCGGCTGTTGCTGTTTTCGGTATAAGGCATGCCTGCCTGGTGATTGGGCGATGCTGGCATTCTAATTCCCGGACACGAGGTTGTTGTACTTGTTGTCTTCCTTGACAAGGGAGGAAAGGTAAGGGATAGGAGACCAAGAGGGAAAAACCCGCGCTCAAGGTAGGGCTTCGTGTTTGAGAAGGGACCAACGGCTCTTTAATACAGGGTGGCGAAACTGGGTGATCGTAAGGGACTTCCATAGCCAGCCACGAACATAATTGAAGTTCTGAGCGTTGCCAGGTGTCTGCATAACAAAGGACGAACGAGTCACCTGGGTCAATTGATGGTATGGAATGGCCACACTGCGCATGCCCTTTGACGGTAATCCCTTTGATTGGCCTCGTGTTTGCAAGTGGGACAATGGGCTGCGTACTTACCTAAAACGGAAAGACAATAAGGTTCATGTCCGAGCGTCCCGATTGTTGACGCCCATCCAACGAGTCACGAGGGTCTGTTTTCCAGTCTCTGAATAATGGCTTTGCCTATATTCCAGATGGT
>Ga0307510_10002280_pt1 | contig 21637 bp, 8 predicted proteins | sample 12_EM_MG_FD_207224 | JGI IMG/M metagenome (GOLD analysis project Ga0307510, IMG submission 207224) | Populus trichocarpa ectomycorrhiza microbial communities from riparian zone in the Pacific Northwest, United States - 12_EM | ecosystem: Host-associated > Plants > Roots > Unclassified | place... | reverse complement strand
TTTAGGTGAAAACAAGTTAGAAATTTGGTTTATAAGAGTCTACAACTCGAAGTTGAATTTTTAGTGGTTGAAAAGTGAACTAGAAGATGACATGTCATTTACTTATGCATGCAGGCATCACATCATTTACTATTATTTAAAAAATAAATTTGGACAAACGACATGTCGTTTACTCGTTAAAAACCCAACCAAGCGCGTAGGCCTAACCTCCTAGGCACATGTGTGGCTTGCTTTTTTCTTAGATATCCATCTTCATTTTTTTTAAATTTTTGACAAAAAGATCTTTTTAAATCAATTTATTAAAATAATATTTAAAGCATTGTATAATTATGTCATTATTTTTTATAAATATTAGGGCATTTTTATGATGATATTAGTGATTGCTTATAAATAATTATGTATTAGCCTAATAAGTAGAATTGTTTAAATAATTTGTTCATTAATATTGAATGAAAATAAAATATCTATTTAAAAAAATTATTGAAGGTTTTTGTATAATTTTCTCAAATTTATTATTCTTATATTTTATTCATATAGGTGCATAAAAATGATCAATTTATATTTTTTTTATTGAAACTTGTTTTGTAACGACATGTTTTTTTTATTAGTAGCATAATTCATTGGATTTATAAATTAAAATTTTTAATTTCGATGGAGTTGCGTGTGGATATATTAGGTCGACGTCCAGGTCACATCAGATCAACTTATACTCGAATTAATTTAAAACCTCACTTAAACAACGATCATATCAGAAGATTATAAGATTAACTCACCAAGCGGGTCCGAGTGTAATAATATTAAGAAAATATTTCGCATGACAACTAACTAATAACAACTAATTAAACTAATTAATGAAGTTGTTGCTCAATTATACTGGTGCCTCTCTCCTTTCAAAAAAAAAATAAAAATAAATCTTGAATTCAAGCCTATTCTATATATATATATATATATTATTTTAAGAAATTTATAAATTCAATTGTTGTTTGTTAGAGTGGTATATATATATCATGCTTGTCATGATATATATACGTACCAAGTACACTTTTAATTTCCTTTCGAGGTGACATCATGCTTGTCATTCTCCTTGGATGCAATGGAGAACATTTTTCAAATCTCATGACATAATATATAATCAGCTTCAAGAATGACCACGAAGCCTTGATTAAAAAAAAAAAAAAACTTTTAATACAATCTCAACAGCTTTTCATTGACATCCTCATCTTATTTAACCTCTCTCTCCCCATCGCTCTCGCTCGCTCCTCTCTCTCTCCCTCCCTCCCTCTCTCTCAAGGGCACCTCGTCTTCGTTTCTGAGTTTTCAGTCCTTTGGCTTTGCATGCGTTATCTTGGGATTCTGTGCTCAGTTTCTGCCCTGCTGCTCCTTGAATCCCCGTTAGATCGATCCCCAGAAACAGACGGCAAAGATCAACGTAACTTTCATATAAGAAACTTAAAAAGATAGCAATGATGGTGATAGTTTAATACCTTTCACATCACCTCTTATATTTACTCCTTTTGGCATCCTTTTCTTGATCTTGACAATCTTATAAAATACAAATACTATACTACTCATAATTTTCATGGCTGCTATCATCGGCGCCCTCTTATTATTCCACTTAATGACTCTCTTCTTTCCCCTTTAGCCCTTCATTTTTTTTCCCATCACTTTCCCTGGAAAATCCAAGAAAACGAAAACTCTTTTCAAGAAAGGAAAAGCCGAACGTTCGTTCAAAATGAGTGAGTGTTTGTCTGATTTTCTCGAAGAAGTACAACCTGAATTTGGCGACACTACCTTTGATGGAGATGATCTGTTTGCTATTTTTGAGAGCTTAGACAGTGTAACAGATTTTCCGCCAGTGATTCCATTAGATGAAGTTGTTGCTTGCTCAAAAGAAAGCGAAGAAACGAGGCGGTTAGTCTCACAAAAGTCTTCATCTTCTAGTGCTTTGCAAGATTTTGATGAGACCAATAATGAGCTTGAAACTTCACCAAAAAGTAAGAGACAAAAGATTGCAGCTTCAGCAGCAGCCATAGCTTCTTCAGATCAGGAAGTGAACCCAGATGGGCAGCAACGTATATCTCATATTACAGTGGAACGGAACCGGCGAAAGCAAATGAATGAACACTTGTCCGTGTTAAGGTCCCTCATGCCTTGCTTCTATGTCAAAAGAGTAAGTTTTTCACTCGTAGTATTGTTCTTCTCTTTTGATGTTCTGCTTCATCTTCCTTTACCCCTAGTGTTTTTTTTTTCCTGTCTTAATTTCTATCTTCTTGTTCTACTATGTTTAGGGAGACCAAGCATCAATAATTGGAGGAGTTGTTGATTACATCAATGAGTTGCAACAAGTTCTACAATCTCTTGAAGCCAAGAAGCAAAGGAAAGTTTATAGTGAAGTTCTTAGCCCTAGGATCGTTTCAAGTCCAAGACCTCCACTTAGCCCTAGAAAACCACCACTAAGTCCTAGACTTAATTTGCCCAATAGCCCAAGAACGCCACAACCATGTAGCCCTTACAAGCCAAGATTGCAACAAGGTTACATTTCTCCTACCATGGCCACCTCACTCGAACCATCTCCAACTTCTTCTTCTTCCTCGTCCATTAATGACAACATTAACGAACTCATCGCGAATTCTAAGTCAGCAATTGCTGATGTTGAGGTTAAGTTCTCTGGTCCAAATGTTCTATTGAAGACTGTATCTCCTCGGATTCCTGGTCAAGCTGTGAAAATAGTCTCTGCCCTTGAAGGCCTTGCCCTCGAGATTCTACATGTGAGCATTAGCACAGTAGATCATGAAACTATGCTTAATTCCTTCACAATCAAGGTAAAAGACGTCACCTCCTCCAAATTTAATTTCTTGCACCATTTTAATTATCATTTGATATATAAGTTCAAATTAATAATGGAGAGAAAAAAAGGAATTTATGCACCAAGTAGGCCTCTTAAATTAGATGTACGAAGACAGACATACCAATTCCTCTCATCAAGTTTTTCGTTCTCTCCCCCTCTCTCTGTCTTTGTTAGCGGAAGAAGTGGGAAAATATTTGTGAGCAGAAGTACATAGAATGTCACCTGTGAAGTGATTATTTATGTTTTTTTTTTCGAAGAAATTATTATCTCATGTCCATGAATGGAAAGCTAATTTTATTTTCTTCTTTTTAATAGTTCAATTTTCTTGGAAGAAAAAATAATTAAACAGTATTACGAATCAGCTACGCCTCAAAATGGTAGGATTGAATTGAAAAGGACATGACAATTCACTAATTAAATGTGGGATTTATTGTCGTAAAAATAGTAAATATATAATTGCCATAGTTGTATAGTAGTAATTTCATGTCTATTTGTGAGAAAGAACCTTATTGTACCATACACTTGTACTGACTTTGAAGTTAATTATTGCATGTCTCTCGAAACCCACAACATTAATTCAGCTGAAAACTAGGGTATCTTTGCAGCTAGCCATTTGTCTTCATTGAGTTTGAATCGACCAAGAACTTTGTTTATGTCTCCTTGTGCTAAATTAAACTTATATTTAGAGTAGCAGTAATTTATTGAAGCTAATGATTGCAAGTTACTGCTTTTCTTAACAGATTGGAATTGAATGCCAGCTTAGTGCCGAGGATCTTGCTCAACAAATCCAGCAAACATTCTGCTAGCTAGCGTCCCCCCAGCCCCGACCTAGAAACTCTTCATCTCCTTCTTTAGAAGGGCAGCCATGAAGAAGTTGAGGAAGGCATTTAGCAGCATTCCTGCATAATTAACTAATGTAATTGTAGAGAGGAGACATGACTTGTTGTAGCTGGCTAGCTAGGATATGACCTATGTATTGCTCGAGTGTTGTCAATTTCTCAAACTTAATTTATTTCATTGTGCGAATTCAATTTCCATTTCATGGTCAAATCAAATTTCTTGTCTTTCTAGTAGTGTCTACTCACTAGTGTCTGCCTATCTCCTCTTGCCCCTCGTGCTTTCATAGTTGATTGGTAGAGATGAAGAATTTTAGTACTCAAATGGTTTGATTTTCTCGAAACAAAAATCCAATCGTCAACATATATAGATTAATTCTTGATATGAATAAGATGATGTACGTAAATTTTTATAATCAGAATATATATATATATATATATATATATATTATATATTTTATTTAATTATATTTTTACACACACTATATATATATATATATATATATATATATATATATATATATATCCATTATTTATAACTTAACATTGAGAGTACTTTGCAATATTAAGATTTCAATTTTCAAATTAGAATTCAATTCTTTCATATCTTGAAAAAGGTGAGAAATTTAAACAAGAGAGATGATTATCTAAGTATATAATCTAAACATTCAATATTGCATAGCCCCAGAAGTAAGGTCCTCTCTCTTTCTCTCACCAAAACATTTCATCTTAAACCTCAATTTGTGCAAACATTTTTAATGATTTTTTCCTAGTTTTCATTTATATGGATGAGATTTTTATCATTGTTTTGTTTTTTTTGTACTGTTAGAACTTGATTTTTTCAGATCTGATTTGTAAGTATGATTATTTTTTGAACGAAAGTCTTGTGTCTTAGGTTTTTAAAATAAAGATTTTGAGGTTTTATTTGTTATTGAGAGGGATTGACATTTATTAATAGTGTTGGGAAACCAAAGTCTTCCATTGTTGAGAGGGATTGACATACATCAAATGATCACTCTTTTAGAAGAGTACTTAATTAAGAATTTATATGGGTTACTTAACAAGAATATAACTCTTAAGGAATAAAAATAAATAAATAATTTCTTGAAGGTTAACCTTTTCAGACACAAATGCATTTAATTAAATTGACCTAATATACAAACGTAATCATCATAGACACGTGCATGCACGCACGCTCACCCACCATGTAACATCAATGTAGAGGACTAAATTCTTCAAAATCTTCCTGGAAAAAAAAAAAGGTTAATGCTTGACATACTATTTCTTTTGTATATGAAATGTCCATTCACTATTTTTTATTTTAATATCAACCATTTACTTTCTATTTTTATTATTCTTTTATCCTCGTATTAGTTAATCTCATTAAAGCCGTTGAAAATTGACACATGTCATGTGCTCACAACATATATTTTTATGCTAATGTATATTTTGTTCTTAGATTTTTTTAAAAAATCTTATTTTGGTCACTATATTATTTCATCTTACAAATAAGTTCATTGAATGTTTTTTTTGTTATCATATTTTATAGTCACATACAATTTAGTTCCAAAACAATTTTTTTTTTTAAAAAAAAAGTTCCTACATGTGGTAATCATACTTAGGCAAAATTAGTCAAATAATTAAAAATGAATTGATGAATAAGGTAAGATTTAAGTGAATTTAAATAGGTATACCATTTTTTTAAAAAAAGATCTCCTATGATATCACATATCTCGATCTATTGTTATAATTTTTTTTTCTTTTTAATTCATTTTCTTGATTTAAATCTAAAACAATTATCATAATAGGTATATGATATGATAATTTTTCCTTACCTTTTTTTTCCTAATATAATAGGCATACTATTTAAATTCACTCAAATCTTAACTTACCCATCAACCTATTTAAATTATTTAATTTTTTTACTAAGTTTATATTTGATATGCAGGGCTTAATTTATTTTTTAAAATCATTCAAGGACTAAATTGTATATGACTGTAAATTATGATGACCAAAAAATCTTAACTAAGAAATTATTTGCAAGAACAAAATAATGTAGGGACCAAAATAAGATTTTCAAAACAATCTAAAGACCAAAATGTACATTAGCAAAAAATATACGTTGTGGACATGAGACACTCGTTAATGACACTAAGTGATTGGAGGATGTAAAAATGACAAAAAATATAAAGTTGGTATTTTAGATAATAGTTAATAAATGGATCTTTCAAGACAAAATATAAAAAAAATACATGGATATATATTTAGCCCTAAAATTAGATGTGTCCTTCGAAGTTACGAAGCGGCATGTTTGAGGGATGGAAACATGAATGGACCACTGGCCAAGACTTAGCGGGCAATTCTAAAATTTATTTGTCTTGGAAGTATTATGAATTAAAGACATGAACAGAAAGTACCTTTTTCTTTTAATCATTTGAGAAAAATAGGTATATTTATTAGATTTATATTTAATATTTATGGGTACGTATACTTTTGCTATATATAGTTTCAATTAATTCTCAACTCATCCCAAACTTATATATTGACAAAAAAATTAGCATAAGAGCTTGGATCGCATCAAGTATATATGTAGGGTATTGGTCCCCTATAATCTTGGATAGAGATAGCACCAGGGGAGCTTGCCAGAAACTGCACGAATGCCTTAAAGGGTCATGGACCACAGGAAATGGCTCGCTTGCATTTGGAATTGAATTTGAAGGAGAGAATTTATTGTTCTTGTTCTTGTTCATGTTTGTTTGAAAGAACTGTCTACGGTTGTGCTGTCATCGGAGTGTAACCAGACCACCTTGGTGGCTCTGCATCATTGAGGCTAACCAGACCAACTTGGTGGCTCTAACTAGGCATCATTGAGGCACCCCAAGCTGCAAGCTTGGGGCCTGGTCAGGCCTTGCACAAATTCTCTTTAATGGCCAGTCCAAGGGGGCTAGTTGGACCCAAGTTCGTTTTGTCCTGTAAGCTGGGGGGTTTAACTCCCAGACAAAAAAAGAAAATGATGGGGTTTTGAATTTAAGAGTACAGGGAGTAATTGATTAGTTTTATGAAACTAAAGCGATTAATTTATAATTAACTACAAATTTAATTTGTGAATAAATTGTATATAAGGGTACCAAATAAAAGAACAAAAAATAGATTAGTTATGGATTCTTATAGTTAAATACTATAGAACAAAGGCCAAGTTATTTAGACCGCACAGAATTAAAATCTTGAAACTACAGTCTTAAACTACCGAAAATTAATATACCGAGTGCAGTATACAAATAATTCAATTTAAATTATAATTAACCAAAGGATGCACTTGCACACCCTTAATAATGGTTGCGGATACTTAAGAAGTAAATCACGCAATTTAAACGAAATTAAGTTTCCAGAGTGGCTTGATTAATTATAAAACAATATAATTACTAGAATCCTAAGGAAATTAATACCGAAATGATAAGACTCAGACTTGTATTGCAAGTCAACACCAATTTAGTGTCTGGCTGACGAGTCATTAGGATGTTCAATTGACTCAGAGCCTAACTTGATTCGGATCAATGAAAAAATTCAATTTTTTTTTAATCAAAATATATAACAGCAATTTCAAGGTTGTTTCTTAAAAGAATTTCAAAACTTGGGTTCACTTGCTGACTAGCAGGTCAACCCAGAAATATTGTCTTAGAACTACTATTGCAAAATTTGTTTCAAACGTTTTTCCTGAACACCTAGCTTTAGCTAATTAATGAATCAAATCAAAATTATCCTTTTCACTCTCTTGAATTAATAATTAGTACAAATTGTGATCACTCACCATGTTGCCTAAAGTAACCGAAGATGCTTAAGCTATCTTCACTTTATTTGATGCCTACTTTAATGGGCTTAAGAGAGGAATCCTGAGTTATCAAATGTAAAGTTTGGATCAAATTCAACAGTCCCAAATGGGAAATATAATCCAACAGTAGGAGAGGTAGTAGTTGAAGTAGCAGAAGAGATGATATCAGAGAGCTCAGACTCAACTTTGAAAATTCTGGTTCCCTCCAAACTGTCGCATAGAATTTGGAGACACGGAGTAATAGTTTGTTGCAGAACCTGAAGGGGATATAAATGAAGGTGAAAAAGGCCCCATGAAACTTTTTTCCACCACAGAAGGAGAAAACACAGAATTATTTTTAGGCCTGACATTGGATTTTGAAGGGAGCTGGAATGAATTAGCTGGACATGTTTGTTGATCGTGAGAGTCTAAGTCTTCAGCTGTGACTCTAAGTTCTCTGCGAAAGTTCAAGAGTAGCTCTTGTGAACGTGGATTATTTTCTTTGTGGGGTTGAAGTTCTACGTATTACATATTCTTGATTTTCTTGGGGTCGTGAAAGGGGAAGCTGCAAATGAGAGGCTTGAGTGCAAGTGTGCCTTCCGCGGCTGGATCTTTATCGGATCTTTGCACTTGCTTTGTGGCTAAACAACCACGGACATTCTGACGAGTGCATCGATCTATAATATCCTCTACAAGCACAAATAATCCTTTTGTTATGAGAAAATACAAAGCGTTTGAGTGTTGCGAGCTATTAGAAATTAAAGAAAGAAGCCTAGGGGGCCACAGTTAGGAATTTCCAATTAACAAAGGGTTCCCCTCAACTATTTCGAAGAAGAAAAATGAAAAACTACTTTGGAGCTTTATTACAAGTCCTACACGTACGAAGGGAGGGAGCTATACTGTTAGGTGGTCATCATAGAAGGTACTCTCTACAAAGCATGGGCTTGACCTGAAGAAGGCATGGGAAAGGGGGGTTGTTTGCCCCATTACTAGGACATTGTCACAGATGTGTATGAGAAAGGGACTTGCTATGTTTTGCAAGTGAATCTAGGTAGAGAATGTCATTTAATTAGCACTCTTTCTATATTCAAAAAAAAAAAAAAAAAAGAAACCATTTTAGATCAATTACATGATTCTAAATGGGATAAAGGATGCCACCTTTGATATTTAGCTCTTGCCCATGCCTTTTTATGCTAGTTCGAAGTAGTAAATATGAGTTACTGAGTCTGATTCAAGCTTGAGTCTGATTCAAGCTGGATTTATTGTTGAACTATCGAGATATTGATTTGATAAAACTCAATTGATTTGGTTAGATTTTTAATGGTCTATTTAACCCGGTACAACCTGATTGGGTCAACAGCCAAGGAAAAGAAATAAAATGTTGTTGTTATAATAAAAACGATTGATCTGGATTGACTCAATAATTCATGGATTGACTTAATAACCCATGTCTTTTTCCCAAATTAGTCCCTAGATCGTGTTTGACATCTACTGATGCGGACCTCTTGATTATATGGTCAAACAACTTTCAACGAAGTAGATAACAATTCAAAAAGTCAAAAATCAGGTTTGATAGAATCTTGATCAAGAAGGTAACCCGATATTTAAGAACTAAAGGTATTGAAAAAAGACTTGGACCCATAGACAACCTTGTATCTAAGAATCCTAAGTATGTTAATGACATCACAAGCTAGTTAATCTTTGATAAATCAGTTTACGATTTTTGAACATGCAAAGAAAGGTTGTTTTGCCACAAACAAACAAAATGAAAACTTATATTTATTCTTCAACTTGTTGATGAAATTTACAGCTAAAAAAAACATGATATGATTTTCTCTAACTAAACCTTAATGGATCTCTTTTTGGGTTACAAGCTAATGGATCCCTTTTGGATTGCAAGTTAATGGGCCTAAACTAATAATCAACTAATATAAGTCCAATAATAAAATAAACCTCTAAACAATGTCTAATAGGCTAGAATAAACCCAAATTAAAAATAATTATTCAATATTAAATAAATAAATAAAATAGGATAATAAAAACAAGGTTTTCATGCTAAAATTCTTCCCTGTAGCTGGAATCTTTAATTTTCTCATGTTCTTAGCAGATTTTCAGTTCTAACTTGAAACACGTTATTCTTTCTCTTATGGATGAATTACTGGGCCTATCATATATGATTGGAAAGCTTGAGATGTTTAGTTCCCATCCAAACTTGAATCACAAAAAAAAAAAAGCATATGTAGGTACACATGTCATGAACACTACACAAAGATCTAGTTTGATACATTTAATAAGATTTATATAATGACTTCGACCATATGAAATAATATCTTTTTGAACTACATTTGACCTGAAAATTTACCAAAACATACTTTCATTTATCTAATATCTCCTTGTAAAATTTCAACTCATTTCAATATAAAATTTAAAAAATATACTCAATCCCACAAAATTGGTCAACAAACATTTTAAAACTATATTTAGATCTCTATGCTTTCTCCAACTTAAATCCATAAGCAAGAGGCCCTTCCAGTCCCATTCCTGGGTTAACTCTCACTTGTCCTGCCCACCTGGTCATGCTTTTTCTGCAATCAATTAACATTCCAAAAATCTCGAACTTATACCGCAAAAACATTTTTGTAGACAAACACTACCTTGAACCAGAGCCATGATCCACCGGTCAGAGTCTTCACTCCGAGGACTTCCGCTGCGTGAAGGCGGCGATCGAGAATTTCAACGGAAACTCCTCCTACTGGATGCAGCTCTCCCACAAAGCTTCTACTAGGATTTAGCGTCGAAAGCGCCTTTTCGCAGGAAGTCAAGATCTCTTGGACCAACCTTTCACGGGTTTCTCTTAAAAACAAAATAGCACGTTGAGATAGACCTGAAGTGGTTTAGCCATCTCCATCGACCCCTAGTGTTAGCTCATTTACAGGATTCTTTTGCTCCCAGTCTCCCATGTTAGCCATTTATAATGGCCGCAAAATGTTATACAGAGATGACTTGCCTAACCGGGGACTAACTCGAAGAATTGCCTGGGGACATGAACCCTAATACTGCAGCAGTATCCATACGAAAATTCTAGCCATTGATTTCTCTCTGCATTTGTATTCATGGTTTCATACTTCTGCAGGACACCCCCATAATTCTTTGAAGGAACAGGATAATGACTTTCATATTCCAACATAAGTAAACCAAATCTCACTGAACCATTAAGTAAAAGAAAAGCAAAATCTCACTTTCATGTTCCACTGATATTACAGATTGGCCTTAAAACTATTAGTCCATTTCAATAGCACAGCAACTTCATCTCTTTCTAATCAAATCCAATCTCAACAAATTACTGTATATAAACCTGCAAAGGCCATAAACATTGAGAGCCACTAAATATAAACAAAACAGAAAACTTCCTGCCCAGTTATCCTATCAAGCTATTAATCAAAGAAAACCCTGTTTTTGAATCCTGAAATAACCGATAATCCCACATCAAACCTAATACATATTCCGGACCAAAACAAGCGGAAACTAAATAAAAGTAGCCAACATTGAGTGTGACAAAGTACGGATTTTGTTTTTTATTTTTTTGTTTTATCTAAAAACCATAGTTTTAAATTAACAAAAAACTAAAACTCTCCTTGTAAACTCATGAAATTATTCATTGTAAGAATGTAATGATGAATTTACCTATTTAATCATGAAACATCTGAGCTTGGCATTTGTGCTCAGCATGGTCTTTTCACAATAATTCAATTGTTAATTTCAAACTATGTGTGGTTAGATTAGTTTTTTTCCTACTTTTTTTTTTTTGCATGGATAAATAACTTAGTTACTCCTAGAATAAAAAAATCTATTAAACTATCTTCCAAGAGATTTTTGTCATTTCATGGTGCTTTGTTGGTTAATATCAAGTTGATTTAAGGGTATTTTTTTATTTGAATAAATATTAAATATTATTAAAAAAAACTTGATGGTGCGTTCGTGACATTTAACATTTTTCATTATAATAGTGTAATGATGGATTTGCCGCATGCGTGGCATATAACATTTTTTGTTATAATGATGGATTTGCCCTTCAATAAAAAAAACCTTGGAACTTCAAAATGTGGATAGTATTGTCTTTTCATCATGATTCAATTGTTTTTTTCAAATTATGAAGGACAAATTAGTCTTTTTATTTTTTTTCACAGTTAAATGACTTAATTACTCATAAAATGAAAAACAAATTAAACTCACATTCAGAGGCTTTTTAGCGTTTTTAATTTTTTAGCACCATAAAATTACTTAATTACCCTTAAAGAAAAAATCTACTAAACTATCTTCTAGGGGCTTTTTCGTCCTTTCATAATGTTTTTTCAGTTAATATCAAGTTGACTCAAGGATATTTTTTTTTTTAGTAAATATTAAATATTATTAAAAAAATAAACTGGCACGTGCAATGCACGCGTCAACAAGTGATTTGCCCATTCGCTCTTCGTGCAACGCGTGTAAGGTTGTTCGGTGACCAAACGCTGCATTCTACAATAGCATTTAAATCGTTTCGGTGTCCTTTTTTTCTTTTTCTTTTTCCTTTTTCTTTTCTTTGTTTCTCTCTTCTCCTTGATTTATGCACCTACCTTTCCAAGTTTCAATACAGTCCTTCAATTTTTTATTCTTTTAGTTTGGTCCATGTTCTTTTTATTACTATTTATCTTATTTTAAATAATTTATAAAATTAAAATTCTTTTTCAATTTTATCCCCTTTAATTTTTTTCATCATTCAAATTTGATCACTATTTGTTTTATTTGACATATTTTTATAAATTGTTTTTTTTTTTTTACAATTTCATCCTTCTTAATTTTTTTCCCTAACAAATTTAATCTCCATTCTTTTGATTGCTATTTTTTCTTTGACAAATTTTTTAAATTGGTATTTTTTTTCATATTTTATCATTCAACATTAAATTGGTTAGGAATTGAGTTTCTTTGTTGAGATTAGGTCTAAGATTTCACTGGTTGAGAGTTTTAGAGATTAATTCAAGTTTAGAAGATTTGCTCGGGTTTGCTTGTTTTTTTTTCTCTTTTTTAAACTCATGTTTTTCAGTTTCATTCCTCAAAATTTATTCAATTAGAGATTGAGTCATGTTATTTTTATTTATTTGCTTTTTATAGGATTTTTCACTAATTTTAAAAATAATCTAGGTTATCTCGGTTGTTTTTATTTGTAGTTCTTTGTTGAATTTGTTTTGGAAAAATTTTTAAATTGATTTTTTTTTTCGATTTCATCATTTCATATTAGATTAGTTGAGAATTAATTTTTTTTTCTAGTTCCATCCTTCAAGGTTGGAGTTTTTTTTATATTGGGCTTCATGATTTTTTTAAATTTTCTTTTTATTCTTTTATCCTGGTCCCATCACTTCGATTGCGGATTTAACATGTTAACTTAGGTTCACTCGAGTTTTTTTTAGGATAATTTTTTAAAATTTAATATTTGTTATATTTTATTTTTCAACATAGAATTGTTTTAGAATTGAGTTTTGTGATTTTTTCAGGTTTTGTTTCTATTGAGTTATCTCTTTATTATGGTAGGAGTCATAAAGTTTTGTTGACTTGCTTGTTGTTTCTTTGGTATTTTTTTAATTGATTTTTTTTTGTTCAAATTCATCTTTCTATGTTAGATTTGTTTGAAATTAGACTTTGGCTTTTTTTTTATTTGTCGATCCTGATTTGATGACCTGGCTTGCATATATGCCATGCTCACTTAGGTTGGCTCGGGTCGATTTTTTTTTTCAATTTCTTTTTTTTTTCATTTAATTGGTTGGAATCTTAGCTTCATTGTCTTTCTTGTTTCGGTAATTGTTTTTATTTTTATAGGTTTTCATGATTATTTTTTGTTTAATGTAGTTAATTTACTATCATTTGTCTATTTTTTTTTTATTTGATTAAATTATACTAGTGTTTTTGGTCGAGTCTAGTCTATGCTCAAGTCATTTTTTTTTAATTTTTTAAAACATGTTCGCATCGTCTAAATAATTTTTTAACTAGTTTAAAAAATTATTTCTGCACACAACATATCACATGCCCACGAATCTAGTTGATTAACTATAAGAATTTGCTTCTTTTAGCTATCTAAAAAAACATGTAAGGAAATTGATTCTGATGTAAACATTCATATATATATATTTTGGAATTTACAAAATTAGATTAATGAGAAGGATTCATTGTCTCTTAATCTTCACACACATTAATTTGCTTCTAAATTTTGAAATTTAACACTTTTAAATGGTCACAAAGAAGAAACGTGTAGAGTCCCCGAGACCACCACAAATTGTCAACATCTTCCATCCAATCAAAACCACTTACGTGTAACAAACATCATCCAAGAATTTCTTACAAAATTTCTTCTCTTCCACTCCATACTTCCACATAGGTCCACCATAGATTCCTGCTTCACCTCACGCCACGTCACCCCTTGACTTAAATGACCATGTCCACTAACATACCTGGATACTCCCTAACCGTTGATTAGAATGACCCCAATTTTCTAGCCGTTGATTATTAGGAAAAGTAACTAGTGGACACCATAATTGACGTGCTAATGTTAAAATTTGACAGTTTTTGAATATTTCTGTTACTTGTGTTTCTAACAAGACTTGCCAGTTACTAGACGGGAAGATTTTGTGCCAGCCAACTCTTACAGGATACTGCTGCTCTGTTCACATAGGTAACTTCGATTTTTATGTATTAGAATGTTTTTGATCCTTGTAGTTTCTTTATGGGATTTCTTGTGTTTTATCCTCGCATAGTTATTGCAAATTAAAATGTTGTTGCTGTGTTTGATGTTTTATTGGTGATGGCATTGATGGTATTTTGTATATACTATAATTATCCCTAGAATGCTTAGCCCGGGGGTAAGTGGGGTGTTCTTTGAGGTTTTTTTACTGATGTTGTAATGGTGATTTGGAACATTTGTTGGAAATTCTGAGACCTTTCAGCCGGGGTTATATTTCTTGATTTGCATCCGTTTATTTACTGCTAAATTTGAATGATCAGAATTTGTTGAAGGTTACATAGATGTCAATGGAAATTTAGTTTTGGATGGTTGATATTCTTCTTGATGTTTGTGATCAAAACAGAACTAGCCATTATGCATACAAATAATTGGTCGGTTCACTCAAATTGATGATTTTGTTTTTGTGGAGACTATGCTGGCACCGTTTGGTTATGAGAAATTTGAACAATTTATCGTAAATCAAGGACCTGGTTATCCGAATTATGTGTTTGTGTGTGTGTTGCAGTGAGTGAAGAAATGAAATCTTACTAAATGCAAATTTTTTGCTTGCAGTGTTTGGGGAGTGAAAAAGTTCTCGTACACTTCCATAATCTTGTAATAATACAACTTGGCATGGGAATTGTAAGTGTTTCGAGCTCAGCTTCTTGGACACCACTAGGATTCAGCACGAAATTTTCAACTTGTAGATCTACGGCAAAGAGGCCATTGATTGTGGCATTTAAAGCAGACAAATCCAACGAAACAGCTTTGGTTGCACCCCACGAGCAAATCCCATTGCCCATAGAAACAACAAAGGAGAAGAAGAGACGTGGTAAAAGCAAAAAATCTTCGGATCGATTAAAAGCTGTCCGTACTGAAGTTTCTCCGTGCACCTTGGGAGTGGATTACAATGAAGCTGCTGCGAAACTTGAAAACATATACAAGCTTAGCCCTGGAACTGACACTTCTGATGTGGAAGATGTAAATGGTGTGATTAGGAGATGTAGGCAACGGAAAAGGAAGACTAGTGAATGTGAAAAGGAAGATGACGGTAGAACTAGCAAAATAATCGTAAGGAACCAGGCAAAGAAGGCTAAACGATTGAGTCTTCAGAAAAGAATTGCACTGAGGATCAAGAGTGATGAAAAATTGGTGACTTCAGTTGGGAAGAGAAAAGGTCGAAAGAATGAAAATGAAAAGATTGATGAACTTGTGAGGGAGTATTCTTCTTCAACTGATTTGGCCAGCTTGGACTGGAAAAAAATGAAGATCCCCCCAGTCCTTACTTCAGCAGAGCATGCCTGGTTATTTAAGTTGATGCAGCCTATGAAAGTCAGCACTAAACCTTCCCCTTGATGTCTTTAGCTTTTGCAAATAGGTTGTGTTTTATTGCTGCTAGAATGGTAGTTTTCTGGTATTCAGTTCCATTTCTTTTATATTAGGCATCCCTTCAAGTGAAAGAGCATTTGCAAGAAAATTCGGGGAGAGAACCAACTGAGGGTGAATTAGCTGAGGCAACAGATATGGATGTGCTCCAAGTGAGAAAACAAATAGAGGTTGGTCGAGCTGCAAGGAACAAACTTATTAAGGTAATGATTTATTTTCTACTGGTGGCATTGAAGTAACTCAATTTCTGAGGAAACATGGTCTCACATGGTTATGATAGATTGAAAAAATTACACAGGATTGTAATGCTTGTTGAGTGCTTTTGTTCCCTTTCATCTTCAAGTCAGATGGCATTGTTAGTATCCTTTTTGATGCCCGAGGACTTGTTTAATTTGGAGGAGAAAAATTTACAGCAAATTCTCAATGTTGTTGCAGCACAATCTCCGGCTTGTATTGTTTGTGATCAACAAATATTTTCAAGACTATGCAAATGGGCCAAGATATCAAGATCTTTGTCAGGCAGGAGTGAAGGGACTTATGACAGCAATTGATCGCTTCGAACCCAAAAGGAGATTCCGGCTCTCCACTTATGGGCTGTTTTGGATTAGACATGCCATCATAAGGTCCATGACACTCTCAAGCTTTACACGTGTTTCGTTCGGCCTGGAATCGGTATGTTCTCTTTGTACATAAACTCGGTTTTCTTCCCTTCTGAATGGCGCGATGATTTACGCTTATCCCTTTGATTCTTGCTGCAAGGAAGCACCAGATAAATGTTGAAGCTCTTTCCCTCCTTGGAGTTGGTTAGAGTGGTTAGAAATTCATCATTCAATGATACAGGGCACTGCAAACAATTTAAAATTGGGAACTAGGCAGTTACTATGCAATGCAAGAAAGGAATAGAAAGCTTAGGATAGCACCATATATTTGGATTTTCTAAAAGCCAGAAATTTAGTGGTAATTGTATAGGGAATGTTTTAAATTGCCATGTTTCAGTTCTTCATTTTTAACTCTGCATCTAGTGTTGCTGTGTTTAGTGAGTGTTGAATGGAAAAGGTTGCATATATTCAATCCAGAACTAGGACTTCCGTTGACTTCAATTTAAAAAGCTTGTGTTGGATGCTTGGCAGGAGCATGCTATAACAGCTTCAACTTGTGCAGATAAGATCAGAAATCCAGAAAGCAAAACTTGAATTGTGGTTTCAACTGCTAAGGAAACCAACGGGGGAAGAGATTATTGAAAAAGTAGGGATCTCCATCGAGAGGTACCATGAAGTGATGAGGGCCTCAAAACCTGTTTTGTCTCTCCATTCGAGACACAAAACAACGCAAGAAGAGTTGATTAGTGGAGTTGCTGATGTCAATGGAGGTGATGACCGGAGGCAATCAGCTCTTCTCAGGCTTGCTCTTGATGATGTGGTAAGCACTCATTTTTTCCTTTCTTAGAGTTTGTATTGCATTGCTTTCTCTCTTTAATTGTTTACCCTTGTTTGAATCTTATGAGGATCAAAATCCTTTCATAAATAGTCCTGTTGAGAAACTTTCTTTCACCAGCATTATTGTTTCCTTGATCTTTCAACTTGCATTTTATACCAAAAGAAATATAATTTATGTCGTATAGAAGCGAATTTAACACTTCATGTTCTTGCACTTTATAGAAGGGCTTCTAGGAGCGTCACTTAATTGAAAGGACCTCTGAAGTAGAAAGTTCAACTAGCATAGTTTCTCTGTATTGTTAGTTTCAATTCTTTGTCAGAAACAAATATCTAATCTCTGAAAACCCTCTCCAGCTAGATTCATTAAAACCAAAGGAGAGCCTGGTGGTCCGTCAGAGATTCGGACTGGATGGTAAAGGGGATAGAACATTAGGAGAGATTGCTGGGAACTTAAATATCTCAAGAGAAATGGTCCGGAAGCACGAAGCTAAAGCACTCATGAAGCTCAAGCATCCAACGAGAGTGGATTATCTTTGCCGCTATGTTGTCTGAATTGATCGGCATCATAAGAAGTCTCTGCCTCTTGATGACTCCTCATCACCAGCCATTGTTGCATACTAATGATCTGTATCATGGACATTTTTTAACCACGTGAAAACAGACAAGATCTCATATCATGTAATATGTATTTTTTACAGAACTTGAGATTTCAAATCACCACATATACATGTAATCTTGTCTCTCCTATATAATACAATGATGTCTTACACAGTTCACAAATGTACTCAACCTTTTAGACAATATACTGTATTCTGCTCGTACAAACCTGAACTGCAATGCTCAACGTTCGTTGGCTCTATGGCTTGATGGTGTTACTCCAATCACTCAAGCAGAGGTCAAGCTTAGGTAACAGTACAAAACATGAACGATGATGTAGCGAGCGCTGTCATCCATCATACTCTCACAAGCATGGATGGTCCAGGCCAGGCACCTTGTTAGACTGCCAGGGGCGCATAAGCAAACTGGGTCCAGGTTTCTGGCACCATATCCAAAATCCTAAGATTTATTATGTGTGCTGTGTGCATGTTCAGTTGACCATTAGCTCAACTACTGTCTCGTCTGGAGAAATTGTGATCCAATAATTCAGTTCATTAAACATGCCAAAAGTTGTCAGAAACCAATATATTTTTCTATATCTTTCAGCAGATTTCCTTGCTGGCAAAACTTGCCAAAGGTTATCACTTCAGTATTTAGCTCATGTTTTGAACAGTCATTACAAAATCTGTAGTCAAGATTTATTAGTAGAAAGGTTCTGAGGGCTTTGTCAGAGTGAGCACATGGCAATTTGTTGGGTCAGTTGGGAGTTGGGAAGGGAAAACCCCAGAAGAAAGTGATTGTGGAAAACTCAATTTAGCCCTTAATGTATTACCTTATTGCTAATTAAGTCCTAAATCCTCTGATTTTTATCAAATCTTCCCTAAACATAATCAAAATTAGACAATATCACCACTCGGTCCATCAAAAAAGAGTCATAAATCTTTTGATTTTATCAAATTTTGCCTATACTTAAATCAAAAGTAGACAGCATCACCACTCAATCCATCAAAAAAGATGGAGCAAGATTGATAAAATCAAAAGGTTTATGACTCAATTGATAATGAGGTAATATGTTAAGGGTAAATTGAAGTTTTTCCAAAAAGATTTATGCTGAAAATGGTTTGCTGATGGGATAGCATTTTCTTTAGACCTAGGACAATGATTCTTGCCAGGTTATCATGGCTTCAACTACTAGTCATACATTTTTATGTTGATAGGAAAAGTTGGATGAGCCCCATGAAAATTTGCACCATTGAACAGCTCTGGATAGCATGAATATGATTATTTACAAATTAAATATAAACTCTTCAATCCTGAGATGGGAACCATCCATCGTATTGCAGTTTTTTCCTCAATTTAAAATTCTGAGCAGCATTTAAAGAACATGTGTCTTGGAGTTGAAGGCAATGCCTGCCTCAATATGCTCCTACGCAAATGAGCAAGCCAATACAAGGATTGATCCTTGAGAAGATTAGTTTTGTTAATTAATTCCATTGGCAAAGAAACTAAACAAAACCCTGCACAAATTTCAGAAGCCAAACAACCACAAACGAATACAGAAGGAAACAATCAACAAAATTAAGTAAAAAACTGTTTAAAACCATTACAAGTTAATGCTCAACTAGAAGTCCTAGACTTCACTTCGTTATACAATTTTCCGTTTTCAGCAAACCCTTCGCGGTGTTTCATTATCCAAAACCTCTCTATTTCTTCTGCTTTTCGGCCTGGAATCCTTCCAGCTATCAAATCCCACCTGCAAATTAGTCCCATTTTATGATATTAAGAATCAATCAATGTAAGCATCAACATGACTATACATATGTTGATGTGCATTGTTGAAAGACCAGACAAATTTTGAGTACGAAAAGGTGAAATGCCAGGAACTTTTTGTCTGCAAGAAAGTGCAGAAGGCATCTTCTTGTTAATCCACCAGTTGGCCTGGTCTGGTCATTTAATAATTAGTAGTGGCATGGTCTTAGGATAAGGGCATCGATCCATAAATGCTACACTAGCAGAATGAATTCATTTTTGCAGTATACAGTCATAATTAATGAGCAACAACTCGGAGTTGTCTTTCTTGTTTTCCTTGTTCTTTTTCTTTTTGGATAGGAGCAAATTAGAGAACTCTTGCTTCTGCATAAACCGCCCTTTGAAGGCCAAAACGATAGAATAATTGATTGCTCACATACCAAAAAGATAAACTAGTTGAAGATCATTATAGAAAAGAAAGCCATCAGCAGAATGTGTTAGCATACCTTTCACCAACAAGTCTATGCATTCTGTAAATGAGGTCTTCCTCTTGCTCGCTCATGTTTATAAACTCCCATTCAATACTACTGACCTCTGCATAATAAAGAACATGAAGAAATTAAATTAACAGCGAGCTATATCTCAGTACATATAGACTCTACAAAGAAAGGCACCTGTAAAAGAACAGAATTAACTGCTTTAAGGGCTAGAAAAAACAGCTGAAAGCCAGAGCTTTTTACCAAGAATATAAAATTTCTTAACTAACCTTCAGACTCAGAACTGTTAATTTTAGGTTGTTTCCGGCGGCGGCGGCGGTTCATACTCTCCATCCAAAGAAGCAGAATAAGGAAAAAGATGGTAGAGAAAGCTAGTGGTTTGCCAAAGTTGATAAGGTACTATTTGATGCAAAGTGAGCTTGGAAGCAATCCTACCCAACCTCAAGTCCAGAAAGACTAAATTTATGTTGAAGTGAATACCACATATGCATCCCAACCAACCAAGAAAATTTCTGTTTGTTGACTTTTAGGCATGCAGTAGACTTGTAGTTGACAACCTAAAGTAAATAGAGAGATCCTCTTTCAAAATTGGAGGGGAAGAGAGGCGGGGTATTTCAGGAACTTTGCCCTTTCAAATCCTGTATATCTACAGTACTTAACATGTTGGCAAACTGTTGCTGATAATCAGCTAGTAATATGTTTTGTGCAGTGTTATTAAACGCAATCTATCTTGACGGTCAATTCGAAACAAGATAAATTTAGAAACTGATTCTAGCAGTTGTGAATATGCGATGCCATCAACTTAGTCAAAATTAAATTAAATTTAATTTAAAAAAAAATTATTTTTTTTAAAAAATTATTTTCAAAACAATGTTCTTATATTTATTTTTAAAAAAATCTTAATACAATATTATTTTAAATTCACCTAGCTCATTCACAATGCTAACGAATGTGGAAAAACAATGTTTTTTGTATACCTTTTAGCTTAATACTTAAGATATATAAATTAATGTTATATAAAAATTATGATGTGTTTATGGGAATTTAGAGTTAATAATTTATTTTAATTTAGTTCTTATATGATATGTTTATGGGAATTTAGAGTTGATAATTTATTTTAATTTGTCTTTTATATGGTTATCACAGTATCAAAAAAATATCTCAATATCATCTTGGTATTGGAAAAATATCTCAGTATCGCGGTATGGTTTATTTTTTTCAAAAGATAGGTAAATAGAATTTTATTAAATTTTAAAAAATAGGCTATTAAATTTTATGGAGCAATGACTTGGTTTGTGAGTTTGGTGAGGTAACCTTGATTGTCCTAATTTACGAGTTTAGCGTATTTTTTTTTTCTAATTAAATTAGATTATGTTATCGTCTATTTTTCTTCTATCATATAGTAAAAAATTAATTTTGAAAAAAAAATCTATTATTAAATTTTAGAAAGTCTATGAGTCTATTTTTCTTAATTTTTTTTTATTTCATCCTTTGATATTGGGCTGATTGAGAATTTAATTTCATAATTTGTTTCATTTTGTTTTCTATGAATTATCATAATCTTTTAAAAAAAAGTCTCAATATTTATTTGATACTTAATTTTGCGATTGTTTATTTTTGTTATCATATAGTTAAATAAACAATAGTTTAGAAAAAAAAAACGAGTTATTAATTAATGGAGTCCATTACTTAGTTTGCGGGTTTGACGTGTTGACTCGAGTTACCCGATTCA